>Ga0307513_10004399_pt1 | contig 18811 bp, 17 predicted proteins | sample 15_EM_MG_FD_202174 | JGI IMG/M metagenome (GOLD analysis project Ga0307513, IMG submission 202174) | Populus trichocarpa ectomycorrhiza microbial communities from riparian zone in the Pacific Northwest, United States - 15_EM | ecosystem: Host-associated > Plants > Roots > Unclassified | place...
CCCGAAGGTCACGCACCGACACACCTCAAGATCAGACTGCGGCGACCTGAATGGTTACACAGCAAGTCGACCACGCAAGCAACGAAAGCGAAGGCCGCCAAAGCGAGCACCAAGTCGGGTACGGCCGCCAGGTCGACCACATGATTCGGTGAAAACCCCGGGCCGCGCTGCAACCGATGCGCGCGGTGGACCCGGCAACCCCGCTCGTACCTGAACGATATCGGGGACTCGAAAAGCGTGAGCTGAGAGCGCGCATCCCAAAGCTCCCCGGCTACAGCGACCGCAACGCCAAGAACACGTCGACCCGGTCGGCGAATTGCCCGAGATCCCGGCCGGTCAGCTCCTCCACCCGCCCGATGCGGTAGCGCACGGTGTTGACGTGCAGGTGCAACTGCTCCGCCACCCGACTCCAGGAGCCGGAGCAGTCGAGGAACGCCTCCAGGGTCGCCCGCAACCCGGCACCGGTGCGCTCGTCGTACTCCAGCACGGGTGCGAGGACGCGCGCGGCGAAGGCGCGCCGCATGTCGTCGGGCACCGCCGCCAGCAGCGCGACGTGCGAGGTCAGCTCCGCCCCCGTCACGACGGGCAGCGAACCTTCGCGCATCCGTGCCAGGTCGCGGGCGTGCCGGGCCTCCTGCATCGCCCCGGAGAGCGCCGCCGACCCGTACGGCACGCTCGTGCCGACGGTCAATCGCAGCGCGCCCAACGCCGGCTCCAGGCGCCGCAGCGCAGCGGCGAACCGCGCGGCATCGCCGGGGAACACCGCCACCGCCACCCCGTCGCGCACACCGACGACGGGCGGGTTCTCCCCCGGCGTGACGTGCGAAGCGGCGTCGACCAGCACCGCGCGGACGGTCTCGAGCAGGTCGGGCCGATCGACGAACGCGGCCACGGCCACCACCAGCGCGCCCGTGGGGTCCAGCCCACCCTGCCGCAGGCGAACCGCGGTCTCCGGGCGGTCACCGCCGCCTGCGGCGATCAGCTCGATGGCGTCGTCGGCGATGTCACGGGCCACCCGCAGGCCCTCGCAGCGGCGGGCCCGGTCCAGCGCGGCGATCGCGACGAGCCCGCTGACCGCGTCCGCGGCCTCCGGGTCCCAGTCCGGGTAGGCGCCGTCGACCGCGACGAACCACGAGGTCATGCGCTGCTCGGACGCCGGCCCGACGGGGAACACCGAGAGCACCTTCCCGGCAGCGCGGACGACGGCCGGCAGTCGGACCGCGGTGAGGAACGCCCCGACGACGCGGTCCAGCACCTGCTCGGGCACGGGGTCCGACGCGGCCACCGACCGTCCGGTGGCGGTGAGCACGCGGCACGCCAGTCCTGTCGACGCGGTGATGCGGGCCGCCACCTCGGCGAGTCCGAGACCGCCCGCCACCGCCGTGAGCAGCTCGCGCTGCCGGCTCAGGCTGAGCGCGAGCCGGTCCCCGCGCGCGGCGGAGAGTGCCCCGACGACCAGCTCCGTCACATCGGAGAACGACGTCCGCTCGGGGACGGCGATCAGCGGCAGGTCGTGGCGCCGGCACGCCTCGACGACATCGTCGGGGATGCCGCCGAACACCGCGTCGCCCGCGGCCAGCGCGGCCGCTCCCGCTCCGGCCACGGCGGCGACGAAGCGCTCGCTGTCGGCGGGCGTCGAGCGCCACACCATCCCGCTGATCACCAGCTCGCCACCCGACAGGTAGCGCGAGGGATCGATCAGGTCGGTCGTGTAGACCCAGCGGACGGCCCGCTCCAGCGCAGCAGCGTCCCCGTGCAGGACCCGCAGGCCCAGTTGGGGATGCTCGACGAGGTCGCGCAGCAGCATTGGAGGAACGTACAACCCCATCGGGGGATCGCAGAGGGCTCTTCGTGACGGCAGCGACTTCAATCCAGCCACCGGGAGCGGTCTACTTGCTGGCATGGACTTCCTGGCGCCGACCACCTGGGCAGATGCCCTCGCGGCCAAGGCCGAGCAGCCCGACGCCGTTCCGGTGGCGGGTGGCACCGACGTGATGGTCGAGATCAACTTCGACCACCGCCGGCCGCCCGCGCTGCTCGACCTGACCCGCGTGCCCGAGCTGCGCGAATGGGCACCCGAGGACGGGTTGATCCGCCTCGGGGCCGGCGTCACCTACAGCCGCATCATCACCGAGCTGGGCGCCTCGCTCCCCGGGCTGGCAATGGCCTCCCGCACGGTCGGTTCCCCGCAGATCCGCAACCGCGGCACCGTCGGCGGCAACCTGGGGGCGGCCTCCCCCGCCGGTGACAGCCACCCGGCGCTGCTGGCGGGCGACGCGATCGTCGAGGTCGCCTCGGTGCGCGGCACCCGACAGATCCCGGCCACGGAGTTCTACACGGGCGTGAAGCGCAACGCGCTGGCCCCCGACGAGCTGATCTCCGCTGTGCTGATCCCACCGGCCGGTGGGCCGCAGCAGTTCTGCAAGATCGGCACGCGCAACGCGATGGTGATCGCCGTCGCCGCGTTCGGGATCGCGCTGCACCCGGACCGCCGAGAGATCGGGACGGGCATCGGCTCGGCCGCGCCCACCCCGCGCACGGCCCCCGAGGCCGCCGCGTTCCTGGCCGGCGAGATCGAGGCGGCCGGCCTGTGGGACTCCCGCGGCGCGCTGCCCGAGGGTCTCGCCGTCGAGTTCGGCCGGCGCGTCCGCGACGCCGCTTCCCCGATCGACGACGTGCGCGGCAGCGCCGCGTACCGCCTGCACTCCCTGTCGGTGATGGCGCGCCGCGCCGCCACCTGGGCATGGGACGAGTTCCGCACCGAGGACCGGAGGGCCGCCTGATGCGGATCCAGCTGACCGTGAACGGCACCCGCCACGAGGTGGACGACGTGTGGGAGGGCGAGAGCCTGCTCTACGCGCTGCGCGAGCGGATGGGGCTGCCTGGCTCCAAGAACGCCTGCGAGCAGGGCGAGTGCGGCTCCTGCACGGTCTACATGGACGGCGTGCCGGTCTGCTCGTGCCTCGTCGCGGCGGGCCAGGCGCACGACCGTGAGGTCACCACCGTCGAGGGGCTCGCGTCCGACGAGGCGCTGCACCCGGTGCAGCAGGCCTTCGTCGACAAGGGTGCCGTGCAGTGCGGTTTCTGCACGCCCGGCCTGATCGTCACCACGCACGATCTGCTGGAACGCAATCCCAGCCCGTCCGACCCGGAGATCCGGGAGGCGCTGGCCGGAAACCTCTGCCGGTGCACCGGATACGAGAAGATCATGGACGCAGTGCGGACGGCGGCAGAACGATGATCATCGAAGGAGCGCACGTCGTCACCGTCACCGGCGACGAGTACCCGGACGGCTACGTCGTCATCGAGGGCAACCGGATCACCGCCGTCGGTCCGGGACGACCCGAGCGCGGCGACCACACCGTCGTCGACGGCCGCGGCTGCCTGCTCACGCCGGGCTTCGTCAACACCCACAACCACCTCTTCCAGTGGGTCACCCGCGGGCTGGCCGCCGACAACACGCTGTTCGAGTGGCTCACTGCCCTCTACCCGATCTGGGCCGGCATCGACGAGCACGCGGTGCACACCTCCGCGTCCGGCGCGCTGTCGCAGCTGGCGCTGACCGGCTGCACCACCGCGAGCGACCACCACTACCTGTTCCCGCGCGACGGCGGCGACGTGCTCGGCGCCGGCATCCGCGCCGCGCAGGACGTGGGCCTGCGCTTCCACGCCACCCGCGGCTCCATGGACCTCGGGCAGCGCGACGGCGGCCTGCCGCCCGATCACGTCACCGAGGAGCACGACGCGATCATGGCGGCGTCGGAGGCGGCCATCGACCGCTGGCACGATCCGTCGCCGGACGCGATGCTGCGCGTGGCGCTGGCCCCGTGCTCGCCGTTCTCGGTGACGGGACGGCTGATGCGCTCCTCCGCCGAGCTGGCCCGCGCGCGCGGTGTGCTGCTGCACACCCACCTCGCCGAGACCGTCGACGAGGAGGACTTCTGCCGCGAGCGCTTCGGCGTCTCGCCGCTGGAGTACGTCGAGGAGCTGGGCTGGACCGGGGCGGACGTGTGGTTCGCCCATGCGATCCACCTCGACGACGACGCAGTCAAGAAGGTCGGCGCCACCCGCACCGGTGTGGCGCACTGCCCGTCCTCCAACGCGCGGCTGGGCGCGGGCATCGCCCGCACCCGGGACCTGCGCGATGCCGGCGCCCGCGTCGGGCTGGGCGTCGACGGGGCGGCCAGCAACGAGGCCGGCAGCCTCCTCGAGGAGGCCCGCCACGCCGTGCTGTTCGCCCGCGCCGTGGGCGGCCCGACCGCGCTCTCGGTCCGCGACGGGCTGGAACTGGCCACCATGGGCGGGGCCACCGTGCTCGGCCGCGCCGGCGAGATCGGCTCGATCGAGCCGGGCAAGCTCGCCGACCTGGCGCTCTGGCGGATCGACGGCCTCGGCCATGCCGACGTCGCCGACCCCGTCGCGGCGCTGCTGCTCGGCTCCCCGCCGCCCCTGGACCTGCTGCTCGTCGACGGGAAGCCGGTCGTCGAGCAGGGCCGCGTGGTCACCGTCGACACCGACGAGATCGCCCGCGCATGCACCGCCGTGCACCGTTCGCTGCTGGAGAAGGTGTCATGACGAGCACCCAGACCACGACCGCCGGCAAGATCGGCGACAGTCCCCTGCGCCCGGACGGCACACTCAAGGTCACCGGCCAGTTCGCGTACTCGAGCGACCTCTGGCACGAGGACATGTGCTGGGGCGTCACGCTGCGCAGCCCACATCCGCACGCCCGGATCGTGTCGATCGACATCGCCGCCGCGCTGGCGCTGCCCGGCGTCTACGCCGTGCTCACCGCCGACGACGTGCCCGGCGAGAACGCCGTCGGGCTCGAACACCTCGACACGCCGGCGCTGGCAGACGGGATCGTCCGCTACGAGGGCGAGCCGGTCGCGCTGGTCGCCGCCGACCATCCCGAGACCGCCCGGCGCGCCGCCAAACAGATCACCGTCACGTACGATGAGCTGCCCGCGCTCACCGACCCGCGCAAGGCGCTGGACGACGACGCCCCGCAGGTCCACGCGCAGGGCAACCTCGTGCGGAAGATGCAGATCCGCCGCGGCAACCCGGCCCCGACCGCGCCCGTGGTGGTCGCGCTGGACTTCGAGGTCGGCATGCAGGACCAGGCCTTCCTGGGCCCCGAGTCCGGCCTGGCCGTGCCCGCCGAGGACGGCGGCGTCGATCTCTACGTCGCCACCCAGTGGCTGCACATCGACCAGGGCCAGATCTGCCGGGTGCTCGGCATGCCGCCGGAGAAGGTCCGGCTGTCACTGGCCGGGGTCGGCGGCGCGTTCGGCGGCCGCGAGGACCTCTCGATGCACGTCCACGCCTGCCTGCTCGCCATGCACACCGGCAAGCCGGTGAAGATGAGCTACTCCCGCGAGGAGTCGTTCTACGGGCACGTGCACCGCCACCCCGCCTGGCTGCGCTACGAGTTCGGCGCGCAGCCCGACGGCACGCTGGTCTACGGCAAGGCCGACATCCTCTTCGACGGGGGCGCCTACGCGTCGTCGACGGGCGCGGTCGTCGGCAACGGCGGCACGCTGGGCATGGGCCCGTACAACTTCCCGAGCGTCCACGTCGACGCCCGCGGGGTGTACACCAACAACCCGCCCTGCGGCGCGATGCGCGGCTTCGGCTGCGTGCAGGCCGCGTTCGCCCACGAGGCGCTGATGGACGAGCTCGCCGACACCGTCGGCGTCGACCGGGTGGAGATCCGGGCGCTGAACGGGATGCGCGAGGGCGACCACAACATCACCGGCCAGCTGATCGACTCCGCGGCGCCCGTCGCCGAGCTGATCCGGATCGTGCGCGATCTCCCGCTGCCGGCGGAGCGCACCAGCTTCGACATCCGGGAACTGCCCGGCGGGGTGTCCAACACGACCCACGGCGAGGGTGTCGTGCGCGGCATCGGCTACGCCGTCACCTACAAGAACGTCGGCTTCTCCGAGGGCTTCGACGACTTCTCCACCGCCCGCGTGCGGTTGGAGATCACCGGCGGCGAGCCCGTCGCCACCGTGCACACCGCCGCCGCGGAGGTCGGGCAGGGCCTGGTCACCGTCGAACAGCAGATCTGCCGCACCGAGCTGGGCGTCGAACGCGTCGTCGTGCACCCGAAGGACACGACGGTCGGTTCCGGCGGCTCGACGTCGGCGTCCCGGCAGACGTACGTGACCGGCGGCGCGGTCAAGGCCGCCTGCGAGGCGGTGCGCGCGACCCTGCTCGCGCGGGTCGACCACGCGGGCGTCCGGCTCGACGGCGACAAGATCGTCTCCGCGTCCGGGGAGGTCGTCGCTACGCTCGCCGAGGTGCTCGGTGACGAGGCGGTCGAGGAGACCGTCGAGTGGCGGCACCGCCCCACCTTCCCCATCGACCCGGAGACCGGGCAGGGCACCGCGCACGTCCAGTACGCGTTCTCCGCGCACCGCGCCGTCGTCGACGTGGACGTGGAGCTGGGGCTGGTGAAGGTGGTCGCGCTCGACACCGCGCAGGACGTCGGCAAGGCGATCAACCCCGACGCCGTCGTGGGCCAGATCCAGGGTGGCAGCGCGCAGGGCATGGGCCTCGCGCTGATGGAGGAGATCCTCGTCAAGGACGGGCACGTGCGGAACCCGTCGTTCACCGACTACCTGATCCCGACGATCCTCGACATGCCGCCGATGAAGATCGAGGTGCTCGAGTACGCCGACCCACACGCCCCCTACGGCGTGCGCGGGGTGGGCGAGCCGCCGACGATCTCGTCCGGCCCCGCAGTCGCGGCGGCCATCCGGGCGGCGACGGGCAAGGCGCTTCGCCGTGTGCCCGTGCGGCCTGAGCACATCACCGGCACCTGAACTGACCAGCGGGGAGACCCACCGCACGCAGTGCGTGCGGTGGTGCCCCGTTGTGCCCGAAACCGGAAGGACCTCCCGTGCCTCGCATGTTCCTCAACGGCACCGCCATGGCCGGCGGTGCCGACCACTACCTCGTCGGCGACGCCCCGCTCGTGGCCGCGACGACCACCGCGCCGCGCTACCGCTTCCACGCCGTCGACGATCGCTACCCGGCGCTGGAGGACATCGGAACCGGCGCCGCTGTGGAGGGCGAGGTCTACGACCTGAGCTACGAGCAGCTGCGCGAGGTGCTGCTGCCGGGCGAGCCGCTGGGCCTGGAGCTCGGCGTGATCGAGCTGGCCGACGGGACGGGGTCCTTGGCGATGGTGCTGCGCCGCGACAAGCCCCGGCTGCGCCTGACCGACATCTCGCCACTGGCCGCCTGGCGCAGGTACACGCCGTGATCGTCCTGCGGGCGCGACGCGCGATCGTCGACGGGACCGAGCGGCCCGCCGCCGTGCTCGTCGATGGCGAGCGGATCGCGGCGGTGCTGCCGTACGACGCGCCGGTCGCTGCGCGCGAGATCGTGCTGGCCGACGACGAGGTGCTGCTGCCCGGGCTCGTCGACGCGCACGTGCACGTCAACGAGCCGGGCCGCACGGAGTGGGAGGGCTTCGCCTCGGCGACCCGGGCGGCAGCCGCCGGCGGAATCACCACCATCGTCGACATGCCGCTGAACTCCCTGCCGCCCACGGTCGACGCGGCCGCGCTGGAGATCAAGCGCAAGGCCGCCGACGGGCAGTGCACCGTCGACGTCGCCTTCTGGGGTGGCGCCGTGCCGGGCAATCTCGGCGAGCTGCGCGCCCTCCACGAGGCGGGCGTCGCGGGCTTCAAGTGCTTCCTGATCGACAGCGGGGTGCCCGAGTTCCCGCCACTGCTCGATCCCGAGCCGGCGATGCGGGAGATCGCGGCGTTCGGCGGCCTGCTGATCGCGCACGCCGAAGACGGGGAGCTGGTCACCACGGCCACCGGCGAACGCTACGCCGACTTCGTCGCGTCGCGGCCGCCCGCGTCGGAGGGCGCCGCGATCGACCGGCTGCTCACCGCGGCGCGCGCCACCGGCGCCCGCGTGCACGTGGTGCACCTGTCCGCCGCTGCCGCGCTGCCCGCGCTCGCGGCGGCCCGCGCCGATGGCGTCGCCGTCACCGTCGAGACGTGCCCGCACTACCTGAGCCTGACCGCGGAGGAGGTGCCCGACGGCGACACGCGCTTCAAGTGCTGCCCGCCCGTCCGGGAGGCCGGCAACCGCGACGCGCTCTGGCAGGGCCTCGCCGACGGCGTGATCGACATGGTCGTCAGCGACCACTCCCCCTGCACCCCCGAGCTGAAGCAGGGCGACTTCGGCCAGGCCTGGGGCGGCATCGCGTCGCTGCAGCTCGCGCTACCGGTGGTGTGGACCGAGGCGCGGCGGCGCGGCCACGATCTCGCCGACGTCGCCCGCTGGATGGCCGAGCAGCCCGCCGCACTCGCGGGCCTGGCCGACAAGGGGCACATCGCCGCCGGTCAGGACGCCGATCTGACGGTGTTCGCGCCCGACGCCACGTTGACCGTCGGCGAGGTGCTGCACCGCCACCCCACCACCCCCTACGCCGGCCGCGAGCTCGCCGGCGTCGTGCGCGGCACCTGGCTCCGCGGGGCGCCGATCGCCGGCCCGCGAGGGCGACTCCTGGAAAGGACCCGATGATGGACTTCGAGCAGCTGCCTGATCTCGCGCGCCGCGACCTCGGCGGCGCCGTCCTGACGGCCAACGACGAGGCGTTCGCCGCCCGGCACAACCTGATCACCCCCGGACCGGCGGTGTTCGATCCCACCGCCTTCGGTCCCGACGGCAAGATCTACGACGGCTGGGAGACCCGCCGGCGCCGCGAGCCCGGGCACGACACCGCGGAGATCCGGCTCGGCACATCCGGGATCGTGCGCGGGATCGTCATCGACACGGCGTTCTTCGTGGGGAACTACCCGCCCGAAGCGGCCGTCGAGGGGTTGGCCGGTGACGGAACGTGGGTCGAGCTGGTCCCGCGCAGCGACATCAAGGGCGACACGGAGAACGTGTTCGTCGTGACCTGCCCGCAGCCCGTGACCAGGGTCCGCCTGCGGATCTTCCCCGACGGCGGTGTGGCCCGCCTGCGTGTGTACGGCGAGGCCACGCCGGACCCGCAGCTGGTGGACGCGCTGGGCACGGTCGATCTCGCCGCCATCGAGCTGGGTGGGCGCGTCACCGCCTGCTCGGACGGGTTCTTCGGCTCGCCCAACAACCTGCTCCTGCCCGGGCCGGCCCGGTCCATGGGCGAGGGCTGGGAGACCGCCCGGCGCCGCGACGACGGCCACGAGCACGTCGAGATCGCGCTGGCCTGCGAGGGCACGATCGCGGTCGCCGAGCTCGACACCAGCTGGTACCTGCACAACGCGCCCGGCTGGGCGACGTTGACGGGCCTGGTCGACGGCGTGTGGCACGAGCTCCTCCCCCACACCGCGCTGGAGCCCGACGCCCGCAACCGCTTCGTGCTCACCGACGTACCCCCGTGCACCGCGGTGCGCCTGGACATCCATCCCGACGGCGGCGTGGCCAGACTGCGCCTGCACGGCACGCCCACCGACCGCGGCCGCGCCGCACTCGCCACCCGCTGGTCAGGAGACCCACGATGACGATCCGCTACTCCGTCAACTGCTCGATCCTGTTCACCGAGCTGCCGCTGCTGGAGCGGCCCGCCGCGGCCGCCGCGGCCGGATTCGAGGCCGTCGAGTTCTGGTGGCCGTTCGCCGCCTCCACTCCCACCGACGGCGAGGTGGAGGCGTTCGCCCGCGCGATCGAGGACGCCGGCATGACACTGTCCGCGCTCAACCTCGCCGCCGGCGACATGGCCGCGGGCGACCGTGGGCTGATCTCGTGGCCGGGCCGGGAGAACGAGGTCCGCGACAGCATCGACGTCGCCGCCGCGCTCGGGAAGCGTCTGGGCACCGTCGCGTTCAACGCCCTCTACGGCAACCGCCTCGATGGCGTCGATCCCCGCGACCAGGACGACGTCGCCGTCCAGAACCTGGGCCGTGCGGTCGCGCTGCTGCCCGGCACGGTGGTGCTCGAACCGCTCTCCGGGATGCCCACCTACCCGCTGAAGACCGCGGCGGACGCGTTCGCCGTAGCGGACCGCGTGTCGTCGGTGGCACTGCTCTTCGATCTCTACCACCTCGCCGTCAACGGCGACGACATCGCGGCCGTGATCGAGCACCACGCCGACCGCATCGGACACGTCCAGATCGCCGACGCGCCCGGCCGGCACGAACCCGGCACCGGCGAGGTACCGCTGCGCGCGCACCTCGCGGCGCTCGACGCCGCCGGCTACGCCGGCTGGGTCGGCCTCGAGTACGTGCCATCCACCACCAGCGCCCGCGCATTCGACTGGCTCCAGGAGAACTGATGACCACCATTGCCTTCATCGGGCTCGGGATCATGGGCGCCCCCATGGCCGGGCACCTGATCGACGCCGGCCACGACGTGATCGGCCACAACCTCTCCCGCCCCGCCGTCGACGCGCTCGTGGCGCGCGGCGGCCGGGCCGCCACCGACACCGCCGACGCCGTCCGCGAGGCCGACGTCGTGATCACGATGGTGCCCGACAGCCCGGACGTCGAAGCCCTCGTCGAGGGTGACGCGGGGATCTACGCCAACGCGAAGCCCGGCACCCTGCACATCGACTGCTCGACCATCCGTCCCGACGTCGCCCGCCGGGTGGCCGCGGCCGGCGCCGAGCGCGGCATCCGCGTGGTGGACGCGCCGGTGAGCGGCGGTGAGGCCGGCGCGATCGAGCGCAAGCTCTCCATCATGGTCGGCGGAGCCGCCGACGACGTGGCCGCCGCCCGCCCGTACCTGGAGGCCGTCGGCTCGACCGTGGTGCATGTGGGCCCGGCCGGCGCCGGCCAGACGGTCAAGGCCGCCAACCAGCTCATCGTCGCCGGGAACATCCAGCTGCTCGCCGAGGCGCTGGTGTTCCTGGAGGCCCACGAGGTCGACACCGAGGCTGCGACGGCCGTGCTGGGCGGCGGGCTCGCCGGCAGCACCGTGCTCGACCGCAAGGCCGCCGGGATGCGCGCCCGCACATTCGACCCCGGCTTCCGCATCGACCTGCACCACAAGGACCTCGGCATCGTCACCGCCGCCGCCCGCGAGGCCCGCGTCGCGATCCCACTGGGCGCGCACGTCGCCCAGCTGGTCGCGTCGCTGCGCGCGCAGGGGCACGGCGGGCTGGACCACAGCGCGCTGCTGCTGCAGGTCCTGCAACTGTCCGGAAGGGACACACCATGACCCGCATGCGCGCCATCGACGCCGCCGTCGCGATCCTCGTCAAGGAGGGCGTGACGCACGCCTTCGGGCTGCCCGGCGCCGCGATCAACCCGTTCTACTCGGCGCTGCGCCAGAACGGCGGCATCACGCACGTGCTGGCGAGGCACGTCGAGGGCGCCTCGCACATGGCCGAGGGCTACACCCGCGCGACGGCCGGCGCGATCGGCGTCTGCGTCGGCACGTCCGGGCCCGCCGGCACCGACATGATCACGGGCCTCTACTCGGCATCGGCCGACTCGATCCCGATCCTGGCCATCACCGGCCAGGCGCCGGTCGCGCGGCTGCACAAGGAGGACTTCCAGGCCGTCGACATCGCGTCCATCGCCGCGCCCGTCACGAAGTGGGCGACGACGGTCCGCGAGCCCGGCCAGGTGCCCGGCGTGTTCGCGCAGGCGTTCCACCTCATGCGCTCCGGCCGGCCCGGACCGGTCCTGATCGACCTCCCGATCGACGTGCAGCAGGCCGAGATCGAGTTCGACATCGACACGTACTCGCCGCTGCCCGTGCATCGACCGGCGGCCACGCGTGCGCAGGTCGAGAGGGTCCTCGACCTGCTGGCCGGGGCCGAGCGCCCGCTGATCGTGGCCGGCGGCGGCATCGTCAACGCCGACGCCTGCGACGAGCTGGTGGAGCTGGCCGAGCTGCTCGACATCCCCGTCGTGCCCACGCTGATGGGCTGGGGCGCGATCCCCGACGACCACCCGCTGATGGCGGGCATGGCCGGCCTGCAGACCGCGCACCGCTACGGCAACGCGACCATGCTGGCCTCGGACCTGGTGCTCGGCATCGGCAACCGCTGGGCCAACCGGCACACCGGCGGCCTGGACGTCTACCGCGCCGGCCGCACGTTCGTCCACGTCGACATCGAGCCGACGCAGATCGGGCGGGTGTTCTCCCCCGACTACGGGGTCGTCTCCGACGCAGGGGCGTTCCTGCGGGAGATCCTGGCCGCCGCGCGGGAACGCGCACTGCCCCGACGCGAGCACTGGGTCCGCGAGTGCGCCGAGCGCAAGGGCTCGATGCAGCGCCGCACGCACTTCGACGACATCCCGGTCAAGCCGCAGCGGGTGTACGAGGAGATGAACCGGGCGTTCGGCCCGGAGACCCGCTACGTCACCACCATCGGGCTCTCGCAGATCGCGGCGGCGCAGTTCCTGCACGTCTACCGGCCGCGGCACTGGATCAACGCCGGGCAGGCCGGCCCGCTGGGCTGGACGCTCCCGGCCGCCCTCGGGGTCTGCGTCGCCGACCCGGACGCGACGGTCGTCGCGCTCTCGGGCGACTACGACTTCCAGTTCATGATCGAGGAGCTGGCGGTCGGCGCGCAGTTCAACCTGCCGTACCTGCACGTCGTCGTGAACAACTCCTACCTGGGGTTGATCCGGCAGGCGCAGCGCGGGTTCGAGATGGACTACTGCGTGCAGCTCGGCTTCGACAACATCAACTCCCCGGAGCTGGGCAAGTACGGCGTCGACCACGTGAAGGTCGCCGAGGGGCTGGGCTGCAAGGCGATCCGGGTCACCGATCCGCGCGAGCTGGCGTCGGCGTTCGCGCGGGCCCGGCAGCTGATGGCCGTGCACCGGGTGCCGGTCGTCGTCGAGGTCGTGCTGGAGCGGGTCACCAACATCGCGATGGGCACCGAGCTCGACAACGTCGTCGAGTTCGAGGACCTGGCGTCCGCCGCCGCCGACGCACCGACCGCGACGATCCCACTCGGCTGATGGGGCACGTCCTGGTGGCGCCGGACAAGTTCAAGGGCTCGGCCACCGCGCCCGAGGTCGCGGCCCGACTGGCATCCGGGCTGCGCGCGGGCGGTGCGGTGGCCGTCGAACTGCCGGTGGCCGACGGCGGTGACGGCACGCTCGACGCCGCCGTCGCCGCCGGGTACCGGCGGGTCCCGGTCGAGGTGAGTGGCCCGACCGGGGCCTGCGTGCGCAGCGCATTCGCCCTGCGCGACGGCACGGCCGTCGTCGAGCTGGCGGCCGCCTCCGGGCTCGTCCTGCTGCCCGACGGGCCCGACCCGCTCGGCGCGAGCAGCCGCGGCACCGGCGAGCTCATCAGGGCCGCGCTGGACGCCGGCGCCACCCGGATCGTGCTCGGTGTGGGCGGCAGCGCGGGCACCGACGGTGGCGTCGGGATGCTGGCCGCGCTCGGCGCCCGCTTCCTCGACGCCGCCGGTGCCGATCTACCCCACGGCGGTGGAGCGCTCACCCAGCTGACCACTGTGGAGCTCGAAGGACTGGACGCCCGGCTCGCCGCCGTCGAGATCGTCCTGGCGAGCGACGTGGACAATCCGCTGTCCGACGCCGCGGCCGTCTACGGACCGCAGAAGGGTGCGACCCCGGCCGACATCGCCGTCCTGGAGCACGGGCTCGCGCGGCTGGCCGAGGCCGTCGGTCCCGTCGCAGCCCGGCTCCCCGGCGCCGGCGCGGCCGGTGGAGTGGGGTTCGCCGCCCTCGCCGTGCTCGGCGCGCGGATGCGGCCGGGTATCGAGGTCGTTCTCGACGTCGTCGGGTTCGCCGATGCGCTGGCCGGTGCCGACCTCGTCGTCACCGGCGAGGGCCGGCTCGACGCCCAGACGCTGCACGGCAAGGCGCCCGCCGGAGTAGCGGCCGCCGCCCGACGGGCCGGGGTGCCCGTCGTCGCCGTGTGCGGCGTGCGCGACCTGGACGACGCGCAGCTGCGCGATGCCGGGTTCGCCGCCGCCCACGCGTTGACGGAGTGGTGCCCGGACGAGGCGCGGTGTCGTGCCGAGCCCGGCCCGCTGCTGGAATCGATCGGACGGACACTGGCATGACCCTCGCCGCCTTCAACGACCTCGACCGCGAGCAGGCGGTCGACCTCCTGCTCTCCTGCTGCACCGCCCCGGAATGGGCCGGCCGCGTCGCCGACGCCCGCCCGTTCCCGTCGATCGAGAAGCTGGTCGCCGCCGCCGACGCGACCCTCGGTCCGGCCGATCTCGACGCCGCGCTGGCAGGGCACCCGCGCATCGGCGACCGTGGTGCGTCGGGGCGGTCGGCAGCGGAGCAGCGCGGGGTCGGCGACGATGTGCTGAGCGCGTTCGCCGAGGCCAACGCCGCCTACGAGCGGCGGTTCGGCCGCGTCTACCTGGTCTGCGCCGCGGGCCGGAGCGGCGCGGACCTGCTCGCCGACCTCACAGCCCGCCTCGCCCACGATGACGAGACCGAACGTCGGACCGCACTGCGCGAGCTGGCCGCGATCAACCGGCTACGGCTGGAGAAGGCGATCGGATGAGCGAGCTTGCGAGCGAATCATCAGCACAGCGCCTGCGCGAAGCGCTGCCCGAGCGCAAGCGAGGGCTGCGGTGAGCATCTCCACCCACGTGCTCGACGCCGTGACCGGACTACCCGCACCGGGCGTCCCGGTCCGGCTGGAGCGCGCCGGCGGCGTCGTCGCCGAGGCTCGCACCGATGCCGACGGGCGAGTGCGCGACCTCGGCTTGTCCGCCGCCGGCGTCCATCGCCTGATCTTCGACACTGCTGCGGTCTTCCCGGACGGTTTCTACCCCGAGGTCGTCATCACGTTCACCGTGACCGAGCCGGACCGGCACCATCACGTACCCCTCCTGCTCTCGCCCTTCGCGTACTCGACGTACCGGGGAAGCTGACCGGAAGGACGACTGCGACACACCCCTGGGGCCGATCTGCACCGACTTCGGCCCCGGGGCGCTACGATGGAGCAGACCCGCCGTCGATGCATGCTGCTCGCGCGGTCGGGTGCGGTGAGATCGACGGGTGGTCCACGGTCCAGTCTGGGGCCGGTCGGAGCACCGACGTTGATCACCCGCTGCTCCGAGGACCGACTCGCGTCCCGGACGAGCCGCTGCGGCGCTCGTTCCGTGATGTCGACGCCGTTCCGCTGCTGTGCCGAACGTCCCCAAGGAGGGTTCGTGGCTCGACAAGGCCAGCCCGCTACCAGGGCTCGCCGCAATGCTCCGCAACGACGACAGCGCCGTGATCGCGACGACGTCGTCTCGGTGCTCTCCCGCACCGTCCGGGAGATCGAAGCGGCGCTGCGGAGTGGTCGGGTCACGTCCACGACACGCACGAAGTTCCAGGCCGTCGCGCTGGCTCTGCGGGAGGAACGCGCCCGCATCCGCGCCGACGAGTCCAGCAGTGAGAACCACCGCAACGAGCAGCTCAAGCGCCTCGACGAGATCGCGATGCTGCTGGCGAAGACCGCCGTGCGCGACAGCGGGCTGCTGTCGCTCCTCGACGAGAACGCCGCCGTCACCTCCGACGCCCGGTCCGTGATGCGGGACATGCTGCGCGCTGCCGGCATCGAACCGGTCGTCGAGGAGCCGCCGCCGCCGGACCCCGCCGCAGCCGAGGCGAAGCCCCGGGTCGTGCCGCAGTCGGTCATCTCGCGGCAGCTGGCCAATCCCTTCCTCGCCCCCGACTTCTCGGCCGCCCGGCCGGCCGCCCCGAAGGCCACCCGACTGGCCACCTGGGAGCTGCTCGGCCCGCTCCTCAGCTCGTTCGAGCGCGCCGGCGCCGGCGCCTCGGCGTGCATGGAGCTCCCCGCACCGGCCGACTCCTCCCGGCGCACGCGGCAGGGCCGCGAGCTGATGCTGCACCAGGCCCAGCTGGTCGCGTCCGCTGCGGCCGGCCACCGCACCTTCCTGCTCGCAGACGAGCCGGGCCTCGGCAAGACCGCCCAGGCGCTGCTCGCCGCCGAGGCGGCCAACGCCTATCCCCTGCTCGTCGTCGTGCCCAACGTCGTCAAGACGAACTGGGCACGCGAGGTCGGTCTCTGGACGCCCCGCCGCTCGGCCACCGTCATCCACGGCAACGGCGACACGATCGACGGCTTCGCCGACATCGTCATCGTCAACTACGAGGTGCTCGACCGGCACGTCGGCTGGCTCGGCGATTTCGGCCTGCGCGGGATGGTCGTCGACGAAGCGCACTTCATCAAGAACAAGTCGTCGCAGCGCTCGCAGAACGTCCTGCGGCTGTCCGAGCGCATCCGCGAACGCACCACGCGTCCGCTGCTGATGGCGCTCACCGGCACGCCGCTGATCAACGACATCGAGGACTTCCTGGCCATCTGGCAGTTCCTCGGCTGGATCGACGAGAAGAAGCCGCGCGCGGATCTGATGCACGCGCTCGACGAGACCGGCCTGACCCCCGCCATCCCGGGGTTCTACGGCGCGGCCCGCCAGTGCGTCGTCGACATGGGCATCGTCCGCCGCCGCAAGATCGACGTGGCCGCCGACATCCCCGCCCGGCGCATCGCCGACCTCCCCGTCGAGCTGGACGGGCCCGCCGGCCGCTCCATCCGGGCTGCCGAGCGCGACCTCGCCCGCCGGCTGGTGTCGCGGTACGAGACCGCGTTGGCCGCCCGTGCGGCCGACGGTCGAAGCGGTGGCGACATCGTGGGCATCGATCACGACCTGGTCGGCCAGGTGGCTCGCTGGGAGCTGAAGGACGCGGCCAACGCCAAGTCCGGCGACAACGTCTTCAGCATGATGCGCCGCATCGGGCAGGCGAAGGCCGAGCTGGCCGCCGACTACGCGGCGCAGCTCGCCCGCAGCGCCGGCAAGGTGGTCTTCTTCGCCAAGCACGTCGACGTGATGGACGCCGCTGAGGCGACCTTCGCCCAGCAGGGCGTTCGCTACTCGTCGATCCGTGGCGACCAGACGTCCAAGGTGCGGCAGCAGAACATCGACGCCTTCGTCAAGGATCCGGACGTCAGTGTCGTCGTCTGCTCCTTGACCGCCGCCGGTGTGGGCATCAACCTGCAGGTCGCGTCGAACGTCGTGCTCGCAGAGCTGTCCTGGACCGCCGCGGAGCAGACCCAGGCCATCGACCGGAGCCACCGCATCGGTCAGACCGAGCCCGTCACCGCCTGGCGGATCATCGCCGCGCAGACGATCGACGCCCGGATCGCCGAGCTGATCGACAGCAAGGCCGGCCTGGCGGCCACCGCGCTCGACGGCTCCGAGGAGGAGGTCGGGTCGTCGATCGACGTGCAGCACGCGGCGCTCGTGGCGTTGCTGGTGGACGAGCTGTCGAAGGACCCGGCACACCTGCGCGGCTGATCAGACGACGTTGCCCGCGACCTTCTCGACGTTCAGCCGAACGATCACCCGCTCGACCTCGGGAGCCTCCGCGGGTGGGTCCTCGCCGACGTACTTGTGGCTGAGGACCTTGCCCAGGGTCTTGCCCGGGTCCGCCACGACCGTCACCGTGCCGCGCAACTGGACGTGGCGGTACGGATCTGCCGCGTCGATGATCGACACGCTGGCGCGTGGATCCCGTCGCAGGTTGCGGACCTTCCGCCGATCCTCGGTCGCGCTGAACACAAGCGCACCGTCGTCGAGGCCGATCCAGACGACCGAGGTCTGCGGGCCGCCGTCCGGGTCGAGCGTGGCCACCGTCGCGAAGTTGGGACCGTCGATCAGGGCGCGCACGCCCGCCGAGAGTGTGATCGTCACATCGCACCGAAGTCGCGTCGGCGGGCCGATATTCCGCTGAACACTCCGACCGGGTCGACGGATCACGGCCCGGCCGCGAGCAGGTCCGGCTCCTCCGCGGTGCGGCCGAGCGTGACCAACAGTCCTGGATGGTCGGTCGCACCGTGCAGCCCGATCGTGCGCCGGCCGTCCAGGACGAACCCGGGCGTTCCCACGACATGCTGCAACCCGGAGTCATCGACGTGCGGGAAGCCGGGTGGCGCGCACGACCACGGGCCGTCGGCCCCGGCCAGGTTCAGGTCAGCGCCCACGATCACCGGCGCCGCGCCGGCGCGCGCCCGCAGCTGCGCGATGATCGTGTCGAACAGGTACCGGCACTGGGCTCCCGCGACCTCCCGCGCGCTGTTCGCCAGGTGCGTGGTGCAGACGGTGACCGCCGGGGCGGCGGCTGCGTCGAGGCACAGCCACGCTCTCCCCTCCGGGCTGCGCCGGTCCTGGAGCCGCGCGGGGTAGTAGCCACCGGTGACGGCCCGACCCGGCACCACCGGCCACCGCGAGATCACGCCGATGCCGTAGCGCCGGCCGTCGCGACAGCGCATCGAGCCATCGGTACGGGCGTCGAGCGCGGCCTGGAACGCGGACGCGACCGGTCCGCCGGCACGCGTGTCACCGAGCGCTCGGGCCAGTACCGCGACGTCGCTCTCGCACACCTCGTTCAGGGTGACCAGATCCGGTGTCCGTTCGCGGATCACCGCGGCTGCCTCGGCCGTCGACCGCCCGGTGAAGCAGGCCGCGAAGCCGCTGTCGCACAGGTTCAGCTGGAGCACCTGCACCGCGGTGTCCGCGCCGGCGCTGTCGAGGACGCTGCCGGCGACCTGTTGGCCGAGCACCGGTGGTGGTCCGGGCGACGGTGTACACGCGACCATCCCGACCAGGACCATCGACAGTGCAGCTCCGCGGGCCCGACGAGCTCTTCCCGGCAGCTGCACACCGGGGTGTTCGCGCGTGCGGTGTCGCCGGTTCGAGGCCACGCCAGGACAGGTGTTGCAGGGGCGGCAGGACTTGAACCTACAACCTGCGGTTTTGGAGACCGCTGCTCTGCCAATTGAGCTACGCCCCTCGATGAGCACCTCGAGCGTAGCCGAGATGATCTAGCTCCCGCGC
>Ga0307513_10004400_pt1 | contig 18807 bp, 11 predicted proteins | sample 15_EM_MG_FD_202174 | JGI IMG/M metagenome (GOLD analysis project Ga0307513, IMG submission 202174) | Populus trichocarpa ectomycorrhiza microbial communities from riparian zone in the Pacific Northwest, United States - 15_EM | ecosystem: Host-associated > Plants > Roots > Unclassified | place...
AGCTGGCCCGGCGGACCCGGGGACACCCGCTGTTCGTCGTGGAAAGCCTGCGCGCCCTCGCCGCGGGCGAGTCCGGCCTGCCCGAGTCGCTGCGGGCCAGCGTGCTGGCCCGGGTCGCGCGCGCGGGCGAGCAGACCGAGGAGCTGTTGCGGGCGGCCGCGGTGCTCGGCCAGTCGTTCGCCCCGGCCACCGTCGCGGGGCTGCTCGGCATCGGCGCCGAGGAGGCCACCCGGCGCTGCGAGCGGGTGCTGCCGACCCGGCTCGCGGTCGTGGCCGGGCGCTCCTACGAGTTCGCCAACGACCTGATCCAGGAGGTCCTCTACGCCGGCACGCCCGCACCGACCCGGCTCGCGCACCACCTGCGCGCCGCCGACCTGCTGGCCGGCCGCCCCGAGTCCGTGGCCCGGCACGCCACCGCGGGCGGCGACGACCGCCGCGCGGCCCGGGCCTGGCTCGCGGCCGGCACCCTCGCCGCCCAGCGGTACGCGATGGCCGACGCCGAGGCCCTGTTCACCCAGGCGATGGCCGCGGCCGAACGGACGGGCGAGGCCGAGCTGCTGGGGCGTTGCCACCTGTCCCGGGGCCGGGCCCGGGAGGCCGGTTTCCGCTACCGCGAGGCGCTCGCCGACTACTCGGTCGCGGTGCGCACGAGCCGGCAGATCGGCGAGCGCCGGCTCGAGATGGACGCGCTGTACCGGCTCGGCGGCCCGGCCTGGGCCGGCGGAGGCCACCCGGTCGCGGAGGGCATCGCGCACGTGCGGTCCGCGCTGCACCTGGCCGAGCAGCTCGCCGACCGCGGCGCCGAGGCCGGGATGCTGGGCTGGCTGACCGTGCTGAGGTGCAACCAGCTGCGCTTCGGCGACGCGTTCGCGCACGGCCGCCGCGCGCTGGCGGCCGCCATGGCCTCCGGCGACGAGGCCGCCCTGCTCGCGGCCCTGGACTGCCGCAAGACCACGCACGCCTATCTGGGCGAGGTGACCGAGCTGACCGCGGTGCTGGCCGAGTTGGAGCCCCGGGTACGCCGCGCCGGCAACCTCTGGCTGCTGCAGTGGTGCGTGTTCGAGTCGGCGTTCCCGCACCTGGCGGCGGGCCGCTGGGCGGATGCGGAACGGCTGATCGGCGAGGCGGCCGCGATCAACGCGCGCAGCGGCTACGACGGCTACGCGGCCTGGTTCGTGGCTCACCTCGGCTGGGTGGCCCGGCTCGCCGGGCGCCCCGCGGACGCCCGCGCGCTCGGCCGGCGGGCGGCCGCGATGGACGCCCACGCCTGGTTCGCGGCGGCGGTGCAGTCGATGTACGCGACCACGCTGCTCGCGGCCGGCGACCGGACGGAGGCGATCGGGCTGCTCGAACAGGGTCTCGAGAGGTGCGCGGCGCACGGCACGTCGGCGTACCAGCTGCGCTGCCTGGCCCCGCTCGCCGAGGCGACCGGCTCGCTCGACCTGCTGGATCGGGCGGACGCCACGCTCCGGGCGATCGACCGCCCCTGGCTGTACGGCGCCGACGCGTACATCTCTGTGGCGCGGGCCTGGCACAACCGCGGGGAGCCGGAGCGGGCCCGGGCTATCCTCGGCCCGCTGCTCGAGGCATCCACCCGCACCGGATGGGTGGCGCCGCTGGCGGGGGCCCGCACGCTGTATCGCAGCCCCGCACAGCTGTCTCTCGTCCAGCCCACTCTCGTCCAGCCCGCTCGGGGAGGCATTGGATGACGGACCAGTTGGCCGCGATCGCGCAGGCCGAACGGTTGTCGCGGGCGGCGGACTGGCCGCGGGCCGCGCTCGAGTGGCAGGCGGTGGTCGGGCGCAACCCGGTCAACGGGGTCTTCTGGGACCGGCTGGCGGAGGCCCGCTTCGCGACCGGGGACTACGCCGGCGCGTTGAGCGCGTACGAGAAGGCGGAAGCGCTCGGCGTCTGGCCGGTCCGTGGATTCGAGCTGACGCCGCTCCCGTCGATCCTGCCGGCCGAGATCTCGTATCGGATCGCTTGCTGCCACGCCCGGCTCGGCGACCACGAGCAGGCGTTGACCGCATTGGCGAAGGCGGTCCGGCAACGCCTGCGCGATCTCGATCGGCCCGCCACCGACGCCCACCTGGCGGCGCTGCACGACGACCCGCGCTTCCGGGAGCTGATCGGGCTGGCGGCCGAGGATCTGGTCTACTTCCAGTTCAACGCCATCCTCGACAAACCCGACGAGCCGCTGGCGGCGTTCTATCAACGGATGTTCACCGCGATCGACGACCACGGCTGCCGGGCCCTCGTGGTCGACCTGCGGTGGAACCGCGGCGGGAACACCTTGCTCGGACAGCCGCTGATCCACCACATCATCGGACGCGCGCGGATCAACCGGGCGGGCGGCCTGTTCGTCATCATCGGCCGGAACACGTTCTCCGCCGCGCAGAACACGGCCACCCTGCTCGACCGGCACACCGAGGCCGTGTTCGTCGGCGAGCCCACCGGCTCGAGCCCGAACTTCATCGGCGAAACCATGCCGTTCCGGCTGCCGCACAGCGGTCTGCGAGCCAACGTCGCCGACCTCTACTGGCAGACCTCCTGGCCGCCCGACCACCGCGCCGCAATCGCGCCCGGCATCTATGCCCCGCCCACCTTCGCCGCCTTCCGCGCCGGCCGCGACCCGGCGATGGACGCCATCCTCGGCCACCTGCGCGCCGGTTGAGGCCCACCGCGGCTTCTGCAACGCGGCTGCAATTCGGCGCGTCAAGCTGCCCGCAACACCGATCAGGGAGTGGCGATGGCAGTGGATCAGGACAAACTCAACGCGTTCCTCGGGACGTTCGTGATGGACATCGGCGCGACGATGGCCGCCGGTGGGGTGCTGGTCGGCGACCGGCTCGGGCTCTACCGGGCCCTCGCCGGCAAGCCGCAGACGCCGGCCGAGCTGGCCGCGGCGACCGGCACCGACACCCGCTACATCGACGAGTGGCTGCGCGGCCAGGCGGCCGGCGGCTACGTGCAGTACGACGCCGCGGCGGGCACGTACTCGATGAGCGAGGAGCAGGCGTTCGCGCTCACCGACCCGGACGGCCCGGTCTTCCTGCCCGGCGCTTTCCAGCTCGCGGTCGGCGCGTTGCAGGCGCTGCCCCGGATCACCGAGGCGGTGCGCTCCGGCGCCGGCGTCGGCTGGCACGAGCACGACCGCGAGGTGTTCGCCGGGTGCGAGCGGTTCTTCCGCCCCGGCTATCTGGCGAGCCTGACCTCGTCGTGGCTGCCGGCGCTGGACGGCGTCGAGGACAAGCTGCGCGCCGGCGCCCGGGTGGCCGACATCGGCTGTGGGCACGGCTCGTCGACCGTGCTGATGGCGTCCGCGTTCCCCAACTCGACGTTCGTCGGCTCGGATTACCACGCCGGATCGGTCGAGCAGGCCCGCAAGCGGGCCGACGACGCCGGGGTCGGCGACCGGGTGACCTTCGAGGTGGCCAGCGCGCAGACCTTCGGCGGCGGGCCGTACGACCTGGTGACCACCTTCGACGCCGTGCACGACATGGGCGACCCGCTGGGCGCGGCCCGGCACGTGCTGCAATCCCTCGCCCCGGACGGCACCTGGCTGGTCATCGAGCCGTACGCCGGGGACACGGTGGCCGACAACCTGAACCCGGTCGGGCGGGTCTACTACTCGTTCTCGATGTTCCTCTGCGTGCCCAACGCGATGTCCCAGCCGGGCGGCTACTCGCTCGGCGCGCAGGCGGGCGAGCCGGCCATCCGGCGCCTCGCCACCGACGCCGGCTTCACCCGATTCCGCCGGGTCGCCGAGACGCCGTTCAATATCGCGTACGAGGTCCGGCCCTGAATCGAGCGGGGCCTTAGCGGCGTGCCGGGTCTCGTAGAGTGACCGGATGCTCGAGCTGCTGCCGCCGGCCGAACAACACGCGTATCGGCTGCTCGTCCGCCTGGACGGCGCAGCCGCGGCGGACCTCGCCGGGATCGACGGCCTCTCCGAGGCGTTGCTGGAGTCGTTGCGCGGCAAGGGATTGGTGACCCCGGGGCCGGTCTATCGCGCGCTGCCGCCCGATCTGGCGCTCGGTGACGCGCTGCTGCGGCATCAGGAGTCGCTCGAGGCGGCTCGGCAGGTGGTCGCGGCGCTGAGTGAGGAATATCGCAGCAACACCCGGCGGCGCAGCGCCGAGCACCTCGTCGAGATCGTGGTCGGGGCGGGCGCGCTGCGCCGGCGGCTGCGCGAGATGCAAGACGCGGCGCGCGACGAGATTCTCTGGTTCTGCCGGGCCAACCCGATCGCCATGCAGGGCCCGGAGAACGAGGAGGAGAGCTCGGCGCTCGGCCGCGGCGTGCACTATCGAGCCATCTACGAGCGGGAGCTGATCGAGAAGCCGGGCGAGTTGGCGAGCATCGTCGAGTCGATCGGGCACGGCGAGGAGGCCCGTACGCTGCCGACCCTGCCGGTCCGGCTGGCGATCGCCGACCGGTCCCTGGCCATCTGCCCGCTGGTGCCGGACGCCGCGCGCGGTCTCGGCGAGCCGACGGCCGCGCTGATCCGGTCGAGCGAGCTGCTCGACGCGCTGGTCGCGCTCTTCGAAAGCCAATGGGAGGTGGCGACGCCGCTGCGGACCGGCGGCGCGGTCACGGCCGAGCTGCGGGAGACCGAGACGCTGCTGCTCTCGCTCGTGGTCTCGGGGATGCCCGACAAATCGATCGCGACCCACCTCGGCGTGAGCAAGCGAACGGTGCAGCGCCGCCTGGACCGGCTGATGAGCCAGGCGGGCGTCGACACCCGCACCGGCCTCGCATTCCAGGCGGCCCGCCGGGGCTGGCTGGGTTGAGGGTGGCCCCTCCTTGGCGGAGGAGGGGCCACCCGGTCAGGCTCGACCGTACGCGCGGATCACCGTCTGGGTCACCGAATTTCCGGCCGCGTCATGAGCGGTCACCCGCAGTGACACCGGTTTGGCGCCGGCCGGCACCAGCCCCGCTGTCTGCTTCCAGGTGACCCCGTCGTCGTCGGACACCTCGATCCTGGTCCGGACCGCGCCGGGCACATCGATCTTGACTAGATGCGCCCGGACGGTGGCGGTCCCGGTCAGCCCGACTGGTGCGGAGTAGTCCACTCGCAAGAGCGGAAGCCGGCCCTCCGCACCCGATTTGAAGGTCCATGTCGTGTCGGTCCTGGTGCCGTAGAGCCAGTCCTCGCCGCCCCGCATCGTCGTAAGCCGCAGCTGGTAGGACGCCAGGTCGTGGGTGGTGGTCACGTCCTGCCAGGCGCTCGGCAGCGTCGCGAGCAGCGTTCCGTTCCGGGTCAGCGTCGCGCTCGCCTGGTCCGCCCCGCCGATCGTGTAGTGCGCGTTCGAACTGTCCACGAAGTCCGCCACGCGCAGGTGCAGCACGTCGCCGGTCCGGTTGCTGCCCAGGCTGGCCGGCCGGACGACCGGGCCCGCCCAGGTTTCGCCGCTGCGGCCCGCCGAGTAGCTGCGCGGGTCGTCTTGGAAGCCGCCCTGCAATGGCGTGCTGTTGTCTCCCCACGGATACGCCTGGTGCACATGGTGCTGCCACAGGGAGTCACCGGCCGAGACCCATTCTTCGCGTACGGACGGCGTCTCGACCGCGCGGTTGGTGTCGTTCCAGGCGTACGCCTGCCAGGGCCGCCAGCCGAACCGCTGCTCGCGAACCCAGTCGAAGCCGCCGTTGTCCGCGTACCGGGAAGTGATCCGCTGCGAGTTGGCCGCCGTCACCCGGTAGACGATCTGGTCCGGCACCCGGTCCTTCGACACCTGCAGGACGTCGTACAGGTACGGGCTCGACGTGGTGAGGGTCAGGCCGATAGTGGCGCCCGGCCTCGCCGCCCGCTGCAGCAGCGCCTGCCCGTCGTCGTGGGCCACGGCCAGGGACACGATCGGCAGTCGCTCCTCCGCGTCGGGTTGCCAGACCGTCCACGCCGACCAGTCGGCCGGCCGCACCAGCATCGCCACCGCGGCACCGGCCTGCGCGGCGGCCGCGACCTGCGCCGTCTCATCCTCATCAGTGGCCGGGATCAACACCGCCTTTCCGCGTACGGACCCCGCGCCCCACTTCGTCAGCGGGAACGTCCGCAGCCCGGACCAGGCCGGCGAGGTCCCGAGCAGGTTCACGTCGAGATCGGCCGGCACCCCGGGCACCCGGGTCTGCACCATCGGCTCGACGAGTTGCCAGCGCGAGGAGAACTCGAAGCTGCCCGTGCTGACCTTGCGGGTCGGCGTGACGTTCACCTGCTGGATCGTGCTGAAGTGCATGACCCCCGCCGAGATCACCCGGCCGCTGCCGGTCACCCGGTGCACGTAGTAGCTGAGCACGGACTGCTGCTCGGCGGGCCGGGGCGTGTCGATCCGGATCGGCCGGCCCGTGCGGGCGTCGACCAGCACCTCGATGTCCTTGTCGACCCGCAGCTCCGGAATCGTGATGAGGGTGGCCTGCTCGTCCAGCGGGCCGCCGTCCTCGATGATCGCGTCGAGCAGATAGCTGCCCTCGGCCACCTCGTACGTGCGCGGGCCGCCCCCGGGGACGTAGCTGAGCACGTCCGAGCGGCTGTCGTCGCCGAAGATGGTCAGCGCGGGCACCGAGGCCGGCCGGCCCGAGCGGTCCACCGCCCGTACGGTGATGGTGTGTTTCGGCCCGTCGACGGTCCCGCCGACGGCGGTGGTGACCTTGACATCGCCGGGCGCCGTGGCGGTGATCCAGCCGCCCGGGCTTGCCGCTCGGGTCGAAGCCGACCTGGACGTCCTTGCTCCCGCCGGCCGCAACGGTGACCGTGGCGGCACTGGCGTGCACCGCCGCGGGCACGGCCAGCGTCAGGGTGACCGGCCCGGCGCCGCCGTTGGTGTAGGTCAGCGTTCTCGTCACGACCGGCTCGCCCACGGTGTGCAGGCCAAAGTCGACCACCCCGGTGCCGTCCACTTGCTGGGTCACGGCACGGGCCAGATCGACGCGGCCGGCGCCCTGGCCGTAGACGTCGGTCCCGGCGCTGGTCTTGGCCGTGCTGATCAGCGCGTTCTTGAGCTGCCGCCCGGTCCAGCCGGGATGCTGCTGGGCGAGGACCGCCGCCGCCCCGGCGACGTGCGGCGTGGCCATCGACGTGCCGGAGGCGCCGGTGTAGAGCGCGTCCACCGGGTCGCCCATCGTGGTGCCGGCCGCGCGGGCCGCGACGATGCCGACGCCCGGTGCGGTGATCTCCGGCTTGACGCCCTGATCGCCGAGGCGCGGGCCGCGGCTGGAGAAGTCGGCGAGCCGGTCGTCCCGGTCGACGGCGCCGACAGTCAGCGCGGCCGGGGCTGAGCCGGGCGCGCCGACCGTCGAGTCGCCGCCGGCGTTGCCGGCCGCGACCACGAAGAGGGTGCCGCTCCGCGCGCTGATCTCGTCGACCGCGGCACTCAACGGGTCGGTGCCGTCGGTCGGGTCGGCGCCCAGGCTCAGGTTCACCACCTTCGCGCCGCCGTCGACGGCCCACTGCATGCCCTCGATGATCGAGGACTCGTAGCCGTAACCGTCGTCGTCGAGCACCTTGCCGATCAGCAACTCCGCGCCCGGCGCGACACCCTTGCGGCTACCGTCGGAGGCGGCGCCGGTGCCGGCCACGGTCGCGGCGACGTGCGTGCCGTGCCCGAACCGGTCCACAGTGTCCGGGCTGGCGCTGAAGTTCCGCGTCGCGCCGATCTTCCCGGCCAGGTCCGGATGGCCGGCGTCGACCCCGGTGTCCAGCACGGCAACCTTGACCCCGCGCCCGTCGAAACCGGCCTGCCAGGCGGCCGGCGCGCCGATCTGCGCGGTGCTGCGGTCAAGCGCGGCCTTGACCCGCCCGTCCAGCCAGATGTGCGCCCCATTCGACATCGCGGCCGAGCCCTGGGCCCGCGCCGCGACCTGGGTGCGCCAGAAGTCGGCGAGGTCGTCCTTGTCGGTCCGGGTGGCGACGGCGCCGATGCTGGCGAGCTGGCGGCCGCCGGCGGCGCCGAGCAGGCCGGCCGGTGCGCCCTGGACGATCAGCGGCAGGGTGGCCGAGGCGGCGTCGCCGTAGCCCTGGGCGACCAGCCGCTCGACGTCGAAGAGCTCGGCGTCCACCCGGCCGGAGTCGAGCAGCGGGATGGCGTCGCCGGGCACGACACGCAGCCCGCCGTCGACCTCGAGGGTGTGGAAAGTGATGCCCTCGCGGCCGGGCGCCGGCCGTACGGTGGCGGCGGTCTTGCCCCCACCCGCGGCCGTGAGCTGCACGACATCGCCGGTGATCAGCGTGATGCGGGTCGTCGTCGCCGTGCTGGCCGGCGCGGCCGGGAGGGCTGGCGCGGCATTGCCGGGAACGCCGGCGCTGGTGGCTCCGATCAGGACGCCGACGAGCACACCGGCGATGCGTCTTGCACGTGGCATGAGCCTGACTCCTTCGCGTCGGCCCGGGTACGGGCGCTGCAAACGCAGTCTGGAGTCGGCGTATTTACGGCAACAGCATTCGTCGATGCCGCACTGCGGACATGGCGCGATGTGGACAGCCGGCGCGCCTCGTCCCACCCGGCCGGCCGCGCACCGTCAGCCGGTCGGCTCCGCGGGGCCCTCCAGGCCCGCTTGCTCGTCCCGCTCCGCCCAGGCCAGCAAGGGTTCCAGCGAGTGGGCGACGTCGTCGATCGTGGCGTGCAGGTCGCCGAGCTTGGCGAACCGCTCGGGCACGGTCCGGACCGTGCAGTCGCCGGGCTCGACCGCGTCGATCTCGGCCCAGCCGATCGGCGTGGAGACCGTCGCCTCGGGGTTGCCCCGCACCGAGTAGGCGCTGGCGATGGTGTGGTCCCGGGCGTTCTGGTTGTAGTCGATGAACAGCGCCGCCGGGTCGCGGTCCTTGCGCCACCACGTCGTCGTCACGTCCTCGGGCGCGCGCCGCTCCACCTCCCGGGCGAACGCCAGCGCCGCCCGGCGCACGTCGCCGAAGCCCCACTGCGGCCGGATCCGGACGTACAGGTGCAGGCCCCGCCCGCCGGACGTCTTGGGATAGGCGACGATGCCGAGCTCGTCGAGCACCTCGTGGGCCACGTGCGCGACCCGGCGTACGGTGCCGAAGTCGCACTCCGGCATCGGGTCGAGGTCGATGCGCCACTCGTCGGGCTTCTCGGTGTCCGCCCGGCGCGAATTCCACGGGTGGAACTCGACCGTCGACATCTGCACGGCCCAGATCACATCGGCCAGCCGCGTGACGCAGAGCTCGTCGGCGTGCCGCCCGTAGCGGGGGAACTCGACCCGGACGGTCTGCAGCCAGGGCGGCGCGCCGTGCGGCACCCTCTTCTGGTGCACCTTGCCGCCGGGCAGCCCGTCGGGGAAGCGGTGCAGCATGCACGGCCGCTCGCGCAGCGCCCGGACGATCCCGTCGCCGACGCTGAGGTAGTAGTTGGCCAGGTCGAGCTTGGTCAGCCCGAGCGCCGGAAAGTAGACCCGGTCGGGATTCGAGATCCGGACGGTGAACGGCTCGACCTCAAGCTCCACCGCCGGCGACTTGCTCGCCATGGATCTCAACCTAGCGGCTAACCGCTGGCCCCCGAGCGAGAAGCCTCGACCGCCGCCCGCATGCACTGGGCCAGGCCGATCGCCTGCACGATCGACAGCACCGGGGCGGTCAGCTCGAACGCCAGGCTGTCCTGCCGCATCGAGAAGGCGCCGCTGGTGGTGGCCAGCCGGGCCACCGGCGACCCCGAGCCGTCCAGCACCTCGAAGGTGCGGCCCGTCCATTTGCCCTTGGTGGCCAGCGTCTGGCCGCCCGGCAGGGTGACGGTGCTGCGGCCGTTCGGACCCCAGCCGCTGAGCTTGAGGTCGAGCAGCATCCCGCCGCCCGGCCCGGTGACCTGATAGCTGCGGCCCCAGAAGCCCTTACGGCCGCCCGCGGCAAGCTCGGCGCCGCCGAACGCGTCGAGGATGTCGAACCGGGCGGCCACACTCCACGGGTGCCAGCGGATCTGCGCGATCGGCTGGCTGTCGGCCAGGGTGACCGCCGACGTGCTGCCGAACGGCGCGCGCCCGGGCAGCAACAGGACGCCGGCGAAGGGCGCATAGGGGTGCATGACTCCGATGGTGCGCGCCGCGCGCAATAACGCTCCGCGAACAACCCAAACCATCACAGTGACGAGCCCTGACCGGGGCCGGACGGGGGAGCGGCCTGCCCCGGTCAGGGTGGTTTGGGAGCGGGATGGTTCGGGAGCAGGGTGGCTCAGGAGACGGCCGGCTCCAGATCCTGCTCCGGCGCCGGGCGCCCGTCGGACACCTCGTCGCGGACGTGCATCAGCTTGCCCGGCCACCACATCCACCGGCCGATGTCCAGGTTGAGCGCCGTCACCAGCACCGACCGGACGACCAGCGTGTCCAGCAGCACGCCGAAGGCGACCGCGAAGCCGATCTCGGCGAACGCCACCAGCGGCAGGCTGCCCAGCGCCGCGAACGTGCCGGCGAGCACGATGCCGGCCGAGGTGATCACGCCGCCGGTCGCGGCCAGGCCGACCAGCGCACCGCGCCGGGTGCCGTGCTGCTGGGCCTCCTCGCGGACCCGGGTCATCAGGAAGATGTTGTAGTCGATGCCGAGCGCGACCAGGAACACGAACACGAACAGCGGGAACGACGTGTCCTCGCCGCCGAAGCCGAACACGTGCCGGAAGACCAGCGCGCTGACCCCGAGCGCCGCCGCGAACGACAACACGACCGTGCCGATCAGGACCAGCGGCGCGACGATCGAGCGGAGCAGCAGGCCGAGGATGACCAGCACGACGAACAGCACGAGCGGGATGATCAGCCGGTTGTCGTGATCGTTCGCGTTGTTGATGTCGAGCAGCACCGCGGTCATCCCGCCGACCTTCGCGTCCGCGTTCGGCACCGCGTGCACGGCGGCGCGGACCCGCTCGATCGTCTGCTGCGCGGTGACGCTGTCCGGCGCTGCGGACAGGGTCCCGTCGAGCGCGACCAGGTCACCCTTGATCACGGGGTCGGCGACCGCGGTGATCCCGGCCGTGCCGGCGAGGGCGGTCTTGATCGCGTCGGCCTGCGCAGCCTTGCCGATCACGGTGACCGGCTGGCCCTGCCCGGCCGGGAAGTGCCGGGCCAGCGCCTCCTCGCCGGTGACGGACGGCTGCTTGGTGACGAAGGTGTCGGCCTGCGTCAGGCCCTTGGCATCGAGCTGGAACATGCCGAGCGCCATCGCGCCGAGCACGACCGCCGTGGCGATCCAGACGGTGCGCGGGCGGTTGGCGATGCGGGCGCCGAGGCGTGCGTAGAGGCCGGTGGCCGTCGGCTCGGCGGTGCCCGGCTTGGGCCGGACCGGCCAGAACAGCCAGCGGCCGAAGATGACCAGCAGCGCGGGCAGCAGCGTGATCATGGCGAGCAGGCCGACGATGACGCCGAGCGCCGCGACCGGGCCGAGGCCGCTGGTCGAATTCATCTCCGCGAGGGTCAGGCAGGACATGCCGATCGCGACGGTGGCCGCGCTGGCGATGATCGCGGGGCCGGCCCGGTGCAGGGCGAACGCCATCGCCTCGTGCCGGTCGCTGTGCCGGCGCAACTCCTCCCGATATCGGGCGACTAGCAGCAGCGCGTAGTCGGTGCCCGCGCCGAAGACGAGCACGGTCAGGATGCCGGCGCTCTGCGCGTTCACCACCAGGCCGGCGTGCTTGGCCAGCAGGTAGATCACGCCCTGCGCGGTGCCCAGCGCCACGCCCGCCGAGACGATCGGCAGGAGCCAGAGCACCGGGCTGCGATACGTGATCAGCAGGATGATCGCCACGATCGCGAGGGTGGTGTAGAGCAGCGTGCCGTCGATCCCGTCGAAGGCCCCGGCGGAATCGGCCGCGTTCCCGGCCGGCCCGGTCAGATAGATGCCCAGGCCGTCCGTGCCCGGCCCGGTTTGTGCCTTGATCGCGTCGACGACGTCGACGATCTTGTCCCAGCCGGCGACGTCGACCTTGATCGGCGCGATCACCTGCAGCGCCTTGCCGTCCTGCGCCGGCACCGGCCCGGCGACCTGCCCGGTGACGCCCGCGATGGACTGGATCGCCTGGACGTCGGCGGTCGCCTTGGCCTGGTCGGCCGGTGTGATGCCGGCCGGTCGCTCGTAGACGATCACCGCGGGCGCGATGTCGTCGGGCTGGAAGCGTTTGGAGAGGTCGGCCACCTGTGTGGACTCCGCGCCGCCCGGCAGCCAGGCCGAGTTGTCGTTCTTTTCGACGCTGCTCAGCTTGCCCGCGAGCGGGCCCGCGATCACGAGCACGCCCAGCCACAGAGCGAGCACTATCCATTTGGACCATCGTCCGCAGACGAGGTGCGCGAAGCTGCCGATGCGTGCCATGACATTCCCCCCGGAAGTCCCGTTGACGTGCGGCAGCGTATCGCTGGGCTCCGACAACTCGAAGCGGTTAACCGACACCTCAGGGTGTTTTCAGGGGTCCCGTAGGTGGGTTGACCTGGCCGGTGTGACGCCTATAACACGCTGTCGTCCAGCTCGGTGAGCAGCATCTCCCGGCTGTCCAGCAGGTCGAAGAGCCGGCCGGTGCGCGGCAGCTCATAGCCGAAGAAGTAGCGCGCGGCCAGCCGTTTGCCGTCGTAGAACGCCCCGTCCTTGCCGTGTGCCGCGATCGCCTGCTCGAGCCAGATCCAGGCGATCACCAGGTGGCCGGCGGCGTCCAGATAGGCGGTCGAGTTCGCCAGGGCCGTGGTCGGGTCGGCGTCCGCCCAGAGCTTGGCCGTGCTGGCGAGCAGCCGGTCGCACGCCGCGTCGAGCTGCTCGGCCAGCTCGGCCAGCCCGGCGGGCGCGCGGCCCACGGTGGCCTTGATCTTGCCGGCGAGCAGGGTCAGGCCGGCGCCGCCGCGCATCGTCACCTTGCGGCCCAGCAGGTCGAGGGCCTGAATGCCGTCGGTGCCCTCATGGATCGAATTGAGCCGGTTGTCCCGATAGAACTGTTCCACCGGATACTCCCGGGTGTAGCCGTACCCGCCGTGGATCTGGATCGCGTGGTCGTTGGCCAGCCGGCACCACTGCGACGGCCACGCCTTCACGATCGGCGTGAGCACATCGAGCAGCAGGTCGGCCTCCTCGCCGCCGTCGTCCAGCAGCCGGGCGGCATAAAGGACCAAAGCCAGACCGCCTTCCACGTACGACTTCGAGGCGAGCAGCATGCGGCGTACGTCCGGGTGCCGCACGATCGGCACCGGCGGCGCGGCCGGGTCTTTGTCGTCGAGCGGCCGGCCCTGCAGCCGCTCCCGCGCGTACGCGAGGGCATGCAGATATCCGGTGTAGCCGAGGGCGACCGCGCCGGCTCCGACGCCGATCCGCGCCCCGTTCATCATGTGGAACATGTACGCCAGCCCGCGCCCCGGCTCGCCGACCAGATAGCCGACGGCATCGGTGAAGGCCAGCACCGCGTTGGTCGTGCCCCGGTAGCCCATCTTGTGGTTCAGCCCGGCCAGCTCCACCCCGTTGCGCTCGCCGACAGTGCCGTCCGGGCCGATCAGGTGCTTCGGCACGATGAACAGCGACAGGCCCTTGACCCCGGGCGGCGCGCCGGCGATCCGGCCCAGCACCAGGTGCACGATGGTCTCGCTCAGCTCGTGGTCCCCGCCGGAGATCCACATCTTGCTGCCGGTCAGCCGGTAGCTGCCGTCGGCCGCGGGCACCGCGCGGGTGGTGACATCGCTCAGCGACGAGCCGGCCTGCGGCTCGGACAGGCACATGGTGCCGGTGAACCGGCCCTCGATCATCGGCCGAGCGAACGTCTGCACCTGCTCTTCCGTGCCGTACGCAAGCAGCAGGTTGGCATTTCCCATGGTCAGCAGCGGGTACGCGGCGGTGGCGATGTTCGCCGCCTGGAGCCAGGCGAAACAGGCGCTATGCACGACATGCGGCAGTTGCAGGCCACCGTCGGCCTCGTCCATCGCCCCGGCGAGCAGCCCGGACGCGTTGAACGCGGCGAGCGCAGCCTTGACCTCGGGAATGATCCGCACGTGCGTGCCGTCGAAGCTGGGCTCCCGGGCGTCGGCCAGCGCGTTGTGGGTGGCGAAATCTCGCTCGGCTAGCTGCGCGGACAGGTCGAGGAACGCGTCGAACGTCTCCCGGGAGTGCTCGGCGAACCGCGGCCGGGCGGTCAGCGCCTCCACGTCGAGCCATTCGTACAACAGGAACTCGAGGTCACGCCGGGACAGGATCTTGGACACTACGGGCACCACCTTCGGCACGGGACAACCGGCTACACCCAGTGTTCCGCACCGCTACTCAGTGGTCCCCCCGGTCGGCCGTATCCCGCAGGATACCCAGCCGACCGGAGGTCCGGGCCGGTGACTCAGCCCCAGTGAATGTCGCGGCGGGCAACCGCCGCCAGACCGCAAGGGGTCTGCGGACACTCGACGTGTGCTCTCTCAGCCATGGGCCAACCGTAGGCCAGGCTTCGACGCGGCGACCCGGTAACGAGGTTCGCCCCCGGTTGCTACCGGGCGGTATTCGCCGACCTTCAGCGCGCCCGGCTGGCGTTCGGCCGATGGGAGCGCGACCGAACGGTCGCCGCCCGACCCCCCAGACCCGTCCGACAGTTTGCCACCACCCCGGCTCTTCCGGTACGGCGGCGCTCCGATCAGCGAACGCCCGAGGGGCAGGTCAGGTGAACGGGCGGGCCGCCGGCAGCCAGGCGAGGACCGTTGCGAACGGCACGTCCGCGATCTGCCGCGCGCGGAGGATGAACTCACTGACCCGGCGGTTCGTCGTCTGGTCGCTGCCCAGCGCCGCACGGTGCCGGCTCAGCCAGTCGCCGAGCGTTGCCGTGGGCTCGGCCGGGGCACCGTCGATCAAGGCGGGCGCCGTCTCCGGCAAACCGACCAGCAACGCGACCAGCACGATCAGGCCGACCGGCACCGGCTCATCGGCGAGGCGGGCCCGCCGGCTCGGCTCGATCATGATGCGCGCCTTGGTGACCCGGTAGACGTTGAGGAATCGCTTGGCGCGCCGGGGCGTCGAGCCGACCAGCGGGGCGACGATGTCCAACGCCGCCAGCTCCGGATCGGACAATTCGAGGATCTCGGTCGCCAGGAGATCGGCTATGTCGCCGACAGCCGGCGCCGCCGCTGTTTCGACGTCGAGGGCTCCGGTTTCGGCGGAACGCTCGACGGCGGGCCCCGGCGCCACCGGCCGCGGCGTGGCAGCCGGTTCCCGGCCGGCGGCCGACCCGGGCCCGCGGCGCGGCGCGGCAGCACCCGATTGACTGTCGATCGCGGCTTTGCGCAGCAGAACCGCGCATTCGTCCGGGCCCATCGGCGGCAGGCGGTAGGTCAGCTGGAAAATTTTGTCCAGATAGTCCCGAGCGGACACGGTGGACTCGGCGCCGTTCGCCATATTTTGCCCCAACAGCACCGGATGCCGGTCCCGCAGCGAGCGGGCGAGCAGCTCGGCGTCCACGCCCACCACGACGACGAAGAGCGGCAAGGCGAGCAGCAGATGGACGGCCTCCAGCACGCGGACGACGGCCTCGGGTCGGCACCGGTCGAGATCGTCGATGTAGAGCACGATCCGGTCGACCGGCGTTTCCGGATCCGCCGCGGCCGCCTCCAGATACTCGTGCAGGCGGTTCAGGTCCCGGTGCGCGATCGCCGCGATCCCGAGGTACGGCCCGTACTCGTCCTTGCGGTCCAGGTCGGCGATGTACTGGCTGAGCAGGCGGACGCCGGTCAACTTGTCCAACTCCCGCTGGGCTTCGGCGCGCTTGGCCTCGGCGTCGTCCCGCTTGCGCCAGGCCGCCGACGCGGCCGACGCCGCCTCGGCCAACGTCGCCTCCGCTGCGGCGACCTTCGCGCGCTGCCCGGCGAGCTGTTTGTCCCGCTGCTGGGTCGCCAGTTCGACCGGCCGCAGCAACGAGCGCACCAGCGCGGACTGCCGGCCGATCCAGGCGGCCGCGCCGCCGGCGACCGCGGCCAGCTGGGCGATCAAGGCCGTGGCCGGGCCGAGCCAGCTTTGGGACCAGTCCAGCTGGGACGCGAGCGTGACCCCGCCGATCGAGATCACCGCGGCGGCGAGGAGAGCGACGACCAGCGGGGACCGCCACCACTGCCCGGCGGTCGCCAGCCGCACCGGGTGCTCGACCACCGACCGCACGTCGCGGGCCAGGCGGTCGAGGTCGTCCGCGGTGGCCTGGGCCTTGGCGATACCGAGGCGGCTGGTCACTTCGTCGAAGTACGTCCGCCTTTCCGCGAGGAACGCGGACCAGATGTCCTTGGCCTTGATCTCCATCGTCTGCTGCGCCGCGCGCTCCTCGAGCCGCCGCAGCTCGAGTTGCTCGGTGGCCCGATCAACTTCCGACTGGGCGTCGACGACGTCCGCCTTCGCCTTGTCCGCGGTTTCCCGCACGTCGCGGATCCGGTCGTGGGCCGCGTCGAGCTCGGACTCCGGAGCGCTGCGCCGCGCGTGCAGATTGGCGATGATCTGGTGCAGCAGGCTGGCCCACAGGTTGCCCTCGGCGTAGTGCCAGGCATTGAACCAGACGTTCACCACGCGCTGGCTGTAGTCCTCGTTCTTCGAGCCGCTCTGCGCCTTCACCCGCCGCTCCAGCAGTTTCATGAAGAAGGTCTTGCCGCTCCCCCACTCGCCGTGGATGCCGATGGCCAGCGGCGGCTTCAGCTTCCGGAAACCCATGAGAGTGGCGAGCGCCAGCGCGTCGTGGCCGACGCCGAGCAGGTCCACAGTGTCCGTGACCTCGCCGGCGAAGCCCGGCATCACCCACAGCGCCGGATTCTGCACCGGCCCGGCCATGGCCGGGCCGGTGCCGTTCAGGCGTACGTCCGCGCGAGCGCCGATCGCCGCGCGCAGCGCACCGAAGATGGCGTCGGAGTCGAGCGGAGCCGGCCCGCCGTCGAGGCCGTGGCGAAGGACGTCGAGCAGCGCCGCGGTGAACGGGCTACACCCGTCGGCGGAGTGGGTGAACGCATCCTGCGGGGAAGTGGCGAGCCAGGCCGCGCCGCCGGCACCGGCGAACCCACGTAGTTCTTCGCCGGTCTGTTCGATGTCGTCATCGCCCGGGAGGCAGACGTCGAACATCACCAGCCAGGCGAGATCCGAGCTCGCCAGCACGCGCCGGGCGAGCTCGCTGAACGAAAGTGCCGCGCCCCGGGGCTCGCCCACGCTGCCGGACACCGGGAACCGCATCGACTGGCCCGGCATGACGGCGGAGAAGGCGTGCCCGGTCAGATAGATCAGCAGGAGGCCGCCGGGGCCGACGTTCGCCGCCGCCTTCGTGACGGCGGCCAGCACCTCCGCTTGCGTGGCCGGGTTGAGCAGGACCGCGCAGTTGCCGGCGGGAAGGCCCGTGCCGGCCGTATCGGTCAGCGTCCGGGCGACCTCGTCGACGTTGCGTTCGACCACGGGGAGCTGGGGCAGCAGCGGGGCGTACATCGACCCGATCAGCACCGCCTGCGAGGTCCGCGGGTTGGGTGCTGTCGCCATGCCCGACCGTAACGCCGGCCGTGGCGCGCGGGCCGCCGCGAGTCACCAATCGGTCACTGCGCCGCCGGTCTAGGGTTCCCCGCGGTGCCGGCCCACCCGGACCACCGCCGAGCCGGCGCCCGGGCGGCGGCCGCCACCGGAGCGTTTGACCGCGTACATCGCGTGGTCCGCGGCGCGCAGGGCCTGGTCGGAGTCCGAGGTCGAGGCGGCCAGGTGGACGCCCACGCTGGCGCCGATGGTCAGCGTGGCGCCGCCGACCGCGAACGGCTCGTCGATCGCCGCGCGGAATCGGGCGCTCATCGCCTCGGCGTCGACCTGCTCGGTGACGCCGGGCATCAGCACCACGAACTCGTCGCCGCCGACCCGGGCCAGCACGTCCTGGGCGCGTACGCAGCCGCTCAGCCGGGTGGCGACCTGGCGCAGCAACTGGTCGCCGGTCTCGTGGCCGTACCCGTCGTTGACCGGTTTGAAGCCGTCCAGGTCGACGAAGAGCACGGCCACCGGCTCGGCGCGCAAGCTCGAGTCGAGCGCGTCCTGCATCCGGCGCCGGTTCGGCAGGCCGGTCAGCGGGTCGTGCTCGGCCTCGTGCGCGAGCCGCTGCTCGAACGCCTTGGTCTCGCTCACGTCGCGGGCGTTGATGACGACGCCGGCCAGCGCCGGGTTGTGCATCTGGTTGGACGCGGTGAACTCGAACCAGCGCAACGCCCCGGACGCGTCGAGCACCCGGCACTGCAGGCGCAGCACGCCGTCGCTCTCGGTCAGCAGCGTGTCGAACTGGTCCCGCATCCCGGGCCGGTCGTCGGGGTGGATCAGGTCGAACACGCCGGCCCCCTGCATCGAGCCGACCTGCAGGCCGAGCACCGCGGCCGCGCTCGGGCTGGAGAAGGCGATCCGGCCCTCGGCGTCGAGCACCGCGACCATGTCGGGGGCGTGCTGGAACAGCGCCTGGAAGCGGGCGTCGGCGCGGCGCCGCTGGATCTGGGTGCGGTAGCCGAGCAGCGATATCCCGATGACGCCGATCAGCAGCATCGCGAGCAGGGTCAGGTTCACCGTCTGGCTGCGGGCGTGCACCGCCCCGTCGAACGAGGCCAGGGTCTGCGACCGCACGTACGCCCAGCCGCCGGGCATCTCCCCGCCGACCAGCACGGCGATCATGGCCGTCCCGCCGGACCGGTACTCGACGAACGTGGACCGGCCCGCGGTCGGCAGCGCCGCGACGATGGCCGGGTCGATCAGGGTGCCGATCCTCGCCGGGTCGCTGGTGGCGCCGACCCGGCCGGTGCTGTCGACGATCGTGGTGAGGTGCGACTCCGCGCTCAGCGTTGCTGTGTACTGCTGCAGTTGGGTGGTGGCGACCTGGTTGAAGCCGACCAGGATCGCCGCCG
>Ga0307513_10004401_pt1 | contig 18806 bp, 10 predicted proteins | sample 15_EM_MG_FD_202174 | JGI IMG/M metagenome (GOLD analysis project Ga0307513, IMG submission 202174) | Populus trichocarpa ectomycorrhiza microbial communities from riparian zone in the Pacific Northwest, United States - 15_EM | ecosystem: Host-associated > Plants > Roots > Unclassified | place...
TTTTTTTTTTTTTTTTTTTTTTTTGGTCTCTCTCTCTCTCTCTCTCTCTCTCTCTCTCTCTCTCTCTATATATATATATATATATATATATATATATATATATATATATATATATATATAAAATTAAAGTTATATTATGATTCTATTGGGAGCTTGTGACTCGTACCAAATTTAAATTAATCTGAAACCTTTCATCCAATGGTGTTCAAACCAGCTCTACTATAAATGCAGTAAAATTATAACAAAAGTTAAATCGAGTCAAAAATTGTAATAGATTAAGAGATTTTTTATTATAAATTATAATAATATTTTTATTTTTAATTTTTCATCTTATTTTTTTATGAGATATTTCTTTGGTCGTTCCTATTTTTTTTTCTTTTTTGACAATTAAAATACATAATTGTTTTTTACTTATTTGTTGTTTGATTGAGCTGACAAAAATTATAATACTCAAGTAAACTTTGATCAAACATGATTAGATTACCGGACCGAAATTATTTAGATATAATATGATTGTCAAATTTAAAAAGCTTAAAATATTTTTAATATTTAATTTTTTTTTGATATTATAATGTTATGGAACGCCTATAATATACAAGTGTTTTTTAAAACAGGTGCAAGTCTGTAACGTAAAATAACAAAACAATATCATGATCTGCTGTTGATCCTTTAAAGCTGTGAGATATGTGAATCGTCTTGTTGAAGTCAGAACTTGAGGACAAATGCGAGAAGGGGGGACGGTGGTGATTTCCCTCGTTGAACGTAGCTAAAATGTGACAACAAATCGAACAGCTTAATTAATTATACTGAATTAGAAACAGCATCGCGTAGCCATTTTTGCCGACCTTAAATATCATGAAGGACAAGAGAAGACTATTGATGCTCCACTGCTAAAGAATTCTCGGGTAAAGCGACGAGGCGGATTCATTATCATCGGTTATTGAATCTTTCTCGCCATGTCTGTTCATATCTTGCGGGTAATGATTTGTGTATGTACGGCTGGTTTTGGTAGGCAATGCATTAATATGGGAAAGCTGTCTTCAGAATTATTATCAGTTATGCTGTATGATTGAGGAACCTCTCATGCCTCCATTCCCTACATTTTAACATAGAATTCTGAGTTTTTCACGTCCTCTCATCTGTTAGCTACTTAGCTTTCTTCACTTTTGGATGAATCTCGAGCATAGAGATGATGTGGTCTTCAAGAAATTGTTTAAAGCAAAACTAAGGTCAAGTTTCTTCGACAACAAATATTCTTTTTTTTGGTTGGAGAGTGGATTTTATGAAAAGTGATTTGTTTATTTTTATGTTTGATAATATCAAAAATAAACGATAAAATAGTTTTTTAGTATTTACTTATATCTTGAAAAATAAATAAGAAATCACTTATTGATATTTTATTTTTTAAAAGTTTATTTAACATATATATAGAATATTAAAAGAAAAACCTAAAACATATGAAAAAAGTATTGGGCATGGCCTTGATTTACCGCAGATTATAGTAGTGAATTTAAGATTTTGCCTTTCATAAGGAACACTTTATTCACTTAGTTCATTTATTATTCTATAATTATTTAGGGATTTCTCAGTCTTTTCATAAATTGTTTTTATAGTAACATCAATTTATTACCCTCAAAAGATAAAACTACATTTAACTATGTTCTGAACTTTTTTGATATTTTACATTTTTGCTACAGCGTAATAACTCTATTGTGGAATCAAATTTTCAAAAGCTTAACCATAAGGCTTATTCATCATTTTACAATAGATTTGTTTCATAAAAAAATTTCAATACTAGGTGCAATGTTGTATTTTCATAAATTAAAAAAAAAAAGTTAATGTGTGCTTCGCATGTGTCAGCACATTCATCGCTCAACCATCTTCGATCGGCACATGCGACTTACAACAGTGGTCAAAACCATTCTTATGTCATGTCATTTGATTCATCTCAACTTTCTTTTTCTTTATATACAGTCTGTGGTCAACGGACCTCCAATGTAGTGCTAATGACCTTTTTTTTTTCTCTTTCCTCCTAAAAATCCTGCCTAGCCCTCCAAATTTGCATATCGAACTTCAAGATTGTTTTCTTTTGCTTTCGTCCCTTCTTTTTTATTCATATTTGTTTTACTTTAATTAATTTTTAAATTTTGATTTTTTTTTAATTTCATCCTCGAATTTTTTAATATGTCAGATTTGATCCTCATTTTTTTTTTATTTCATATAGTTTTTTTAATATGTTTTTTTATTTCTTATAGTTTTTAAAATATGCTTTTTTTTCAATTTCGCCCTCCATTTTTCTTCTTCTTTCATATCCAATGCTCATTCTTTTTATTGCTTTTTTTTTTTGCCTTGGGAAGTTTTTAAATATAAGGATTTCTCTTCAATTTCATCTTTCAACATCAAATTGATTAAGAATTGAACTCGGGTCTATGATTTAACTAGTTGTGAATTTAGAATATTAACTCAGATTTAAAAGATTTGCTAGAATCAATTATTGTAGATTAAAATAGTAAATCTACCATTTGTTTTCTACAAAAACTTTCACTCTCTCCCTCCCTCAATTATTATGGATTAACTATTTTTAATTGATCGATATTGCTACTGTATTTTTACATCTTTTTTGCATAAACTAAATTACTAGAATACCTATAAAAGCAAAACAACACTTAACTTGGGTCTATGGTTTTTTTAAAAAAAAACATTTCACCCTTAAAGCTTGATTTCAGGGGCTTATTCATAATCTTAGGGGCAATTTGATCTTTTAATTAATATCGATAATAATTAAGAAAATATTTTTTTTATTTCATCCTTCAATGTTGGATTTGATGGGTAGACTTTATTAGTGATTTTTTTTTTATACGGTCATCATAGTCTCAAACAAACATTTATTTTAGAGTTGATGCTCGAAATTTCACTCTTAAAGCTTGATTTCAGGGGTTTATTCATAATCTTGGGGGCAATTTGATCTTTTAATTAATATCAATAATAATTAAGAAAATATTTTTTTTTATTTCATCCTTCAATGTTGGATTTGATGGGTAAACTTCATTAGTGATTTTTTTTTATAGGGTCATCATAGTCTCAAACAAACATTTATTTTAGAGTTGATGCTCGAAATTTCACTCTTAAAGCTTGATTTCAGGGGCTTATTCATAATCTTGGGGGCAATTTGATCTTTTAATTAATATCGATAATAATTAATTAAATATTTTTTTTATTTCATCATTCAATGTTGGATTTGATGGGTAGACTTCATTAGTGATTTTTTTTGTATAGGGTCATCATAGTCTCAAACAAACATTTATTTTAGAGTTGATGCTCGAAATTAAGAGCGTCTATTTTTTATCATATAATTATATAAAAATTATTTGAAAAAAACAAAGTTATTAAACCCAGTTGAGTTCATGAACTGAGTTGCGAGGTTATTGGGGTCATCTAATATGTCATTGTCTTGATACTTAAAAAAAAAAAAAGTTTTCATATTGAAGTTTTTTCATAAGCTAAGCCATACTTTTACCAGTCATTTGGATTGTCTTTAAACCTATGAAATCAACTGATTCACATTAGGTCAGCTTTGATTCAGTTTAATTAGAAACTTGCGCTAAACAATAAGCTAGGTCGAGAGGTTTTAAAATTTTCCTGTTTGCCCGAGTTTAATAACATTTCCAAAGAATCCCCCACACTTTTAATTTTATTTTTTATGTTTAAAAAACTTTGGTTTTGTTTGTGGCAGAGCGTGGGCCAATGAACTAGTTAAATATAATTATCTAACCACTTATAAGAAAAGAATGAGATATAAAAAGTGTAATGGTGAAAAAATAATTTATGATATTATATATATATATATATATATAGTTTATTTTAAAAAATATAATAAATATTTTGAATATAATATTATAGACATATAACTATTTTTTGGTGTTCGGAGAACATTGAAAATAAATTTCTTTTCTATGGTATCCTAATTTTATAACATAATTTATATGATTTAAAATGTCTTATTATTGTATAATATAACATGTTTTGTAAATGAATATATTTCTTAGCAATATTATCTAAATTAAAGTATTATATGCACTAATATATTAAATTAATATACTTTTGTATTGTATATTAATATATCGTAATATATTATTTCCCATATAAATATGTTAGTAATTTATTATTTTATACTAATATTATATTTTAAAGTATTTTAATAATAACATTGACTCGAAACATTTAGAAATGATAATTTGATGTAATAAAGATCTCATGATTATAACAACTTTATAATTTTCTATGCAAAACATTTTTGTTCCATGAATTTTATCTTCACTCTACATTCATTAATCAAACATTAGATTCACTAATCAAATATAATTGAATATTTAAGATAAAGAATCCTTTATTAATAATAAAAATATTTTACATAAAAAAAACTTAGTGCTATGTATAACTAACCAATTGACTACAGTGCATATTCACCAATAATCTCTCACTTACACTAAAGTCAATTGCTCATATATCTAATATCATATCCCTCGATATGGTGATCATGCTTCTGTTGGGACAGGCTTTTGTGAGAGAATCTGCAAGATTCTCTTTAGGAGGTACTCACTCTATCTTTATATCTTTCCTCTCTATGATTTCTCTAATCAAATGGAATCGTTTAAGTACATGTTTGGATCTTTGATGAGACCTTGGTTCTTTTGTTCATACAATGACTCTATTGTTATCACAATACAAAGCTACTAGATCAATAATGCTAGGAACCATGCCTAGTTCAGTGATGAATTTTTTTTATATCTAAATAACCTTTTTTTTCATCTCAAACATAGAAATGTATTCAGCTTTAATCGTAGATTTTATTGTAGTCTCTTGTTTTGAACTCTTCCAACTTACAACACCCTATTTAAACTAAAAACATATCCTGACTGAGATTTTCTATCTTTAATATCTGATTGAAAACTAGCATCTAAATAACCATGAACTTCTAGTTCATGTCCTTCATAGACTAGAGAGACATTTTTAGTTCTTCTTAAGTATTTAAGAATCTTTTTAACTATCTTCCAGTGACTCTCACCTAAATTATATTGGTGTTTACTCGTTATGCTCAAAATATAAGATACATTTGGTCTTGTACATAGTATCGCATATATAATGGACCTTATAGCTAAATAAAGAAATCTTTCTATCATATTTCTCTCAATTCGTGTCTTAGAACATATATATTTGGAGAGACATATTCCTTATGAAATTGGTAAGTAACCTCTTTTGAATTCTTCTATGCTAAACAATTTTAACGTCTTTTATATGTATGTGGATTAGGACAATCCAAACAACCTTCTACATCTATCTCTATAGATCTTTATTCTTAATATATAGAGAAATTCTTGGACAACCAGATCTTTACTAATTGGAGTAAAATAATGTCATTTCCTATCAATAATATGTAATCTACATATAATATTAAGAAAACAACTTAACTCCACTAACCTTTTTATAAACACAAGGTTCATCCATATTATTTTTTTATTAAATCAAGTTGTTTAATTATCTTATCAAAATGGATATTCCAACTCCTTGAAGCTTGTTTAAGTCTATAAATAGATTTTTGTAGCTTGCATACTTTGTTAGTAAATTTTTCAGATTCAAAACCTTTAAATTGTGTCATATACACATTTTTATGAAGATTCCCATTTAGAAATATAATTTTAACATCCATTTGCTAAATCTTATAATCATGGTATGAGCAGCTATAATAAGAAAAACCCTTATGAATTTTAACATAACTATTGGCGAAAAGGTTTCATCAAAGTCAACCATTTGTCTTTGTCTATAACCTTTAGCAACTAGTCTAGCCTTGTACATTTGTACATTGTTATCCATGTCAATCTTTTTCTTAAAGACCTACTTACTTTCAATAGGTTTTATCCTTTTAGGTGAATCAACCAAAGTCCATACTTGGTTGGTGTGCATGGAATTCATCTTAGATTTGATGAATTCAAGCCATTTCTCGGAATTAATTTTAGATATTGTTTTTATGTAGTTAATAGGCTTATCAAGTATGAGCAACTCGTCATCATCAGCTTCCATAAAAAGTTGATATCTTAATTGTACATAATATTTTCTACTAGATCTACGGAGGTTTTGTGTTTTTTAAGTTTCAAGTTGAACATCAAATGTTATAACCTCATATATTTAGTTCTATTTGGATGTTAATTTATGGTACTTGAACTTCATTACGTTTTATTTTCTTCTCACTACTCCTTTCAAGAACAATTTGTTTTTTGTCTAAAAATGTAGCATATCTTAAAACAAACACATTTTGCTTAACAGGATGGTAGAAATAATATCCAACTGATTCTTTTGGATATCTCATAAACTTACAATTATCTGACTTAACTTCTAGATTTTCAGATACTATATGTTTCACATAAACCTTACATCCTCAAATCTTTAAGTATGATAGGTTTGGCTTTTACCATTTCATATCTCATATAGAGTCGTATTAATAAATTTTGATAAAACTCTATTTAGAAGGTAAGCAATAGTTTACAGGGCATAACCATAGGAAAAAGACGGAAGGTTTGTAGAGCTCATCATAGACCGTACAATATCTAATAGGGTATGATTTCTCCTTTCAAAAACTCTATTAAGTTATGGTGTTTCAAAAGGTGTCAAATGTGAGAGAATCTCATTATCTTTTAATAATCTTGAAATACTTGGCTCAAGTATTCACTATCTTGATTCGATCAAAATATTTTGATTCTTGTTCCAGTTTGTTTATCAAATTCATTTATGAATTCTTTGAGCCTTTCAAATGATTAAGAGTTATGTTTCATTAAACACACATAACTATATCTAGAATGGTCATTAGTAAATGTAATGAAATCAGTATATCCACTTATGACACAAATCATCATTGATCCACATACATCGATTTGTATTAGACCTAGCAATTTTTTAGACCTTTTACCTTTTCTAGTAAAGTGTGTTTTGATCATCTTACTTAATAAACAAACTTCACAAGTTTCATACGATACATAATCAAAATGATCAAAATATCATTCTTTATGTAACTTAGTGATTCTTGTTTCATTAATATGACATAATCTATATGCAATAAATATAGGGGTGAACAAAAAAATTAAAAAATTGATTAAACCAAAAAAACCAGAAAAAATTTAATCGAAAAAACTAAACTAAAAAAACCGAATAAACCGATTAAAAAGCCAAAGAAAAAAATCGGTTCGGTTCGGTTTTGGTTTTTAAAACATTAAATTGATTGAACCAGACCGAACCGAATCGGTTCAACCAACATTTAAACCCACTATAAAAGGAAACCTAAAACTAAACTTCTCAATCCTTTAGCTCTCAGCCGCCCCCCTCTCCCAAATATCTTTCAAGTTGTCCCTCTCTCAGCACTCTCCTTCTCTAATTCTCTCATTATTCTTTGATTCTCTGGATCAAAAGATTCAAAACTCAAGCCTTTATAAACAAAAGATGAAGGGATAAAAAACGTTTGACCCCAAATTTCTGTCTTTCCCTCTTTCATACTGTATACTTCATCATTATTATTTATAAACAAAAGATGAAGAGATAGAAAACGTTTTTTGCTGTCTGTTTTTGTATAAAAGAGATGTGCATTATGGATATTTTTGCCCTAATTTTTGCTATCTGATTTAATTATAGACAGTCTCAGTTTCATGGATTTTACAGGGTTGTTTTGGGTTTTTTATGAGTTGGTCCTCTTGTCATTTAGATCATTATTTTCACTCACTTTATACATGGCTGAAATCCTTGCCATTTAGACCAATCAATTCATCATCCATCTTCTCCATTTGTTGGCATCAACATGCCCTTCACATGAAACATAACTTGATAGTATCAGTTTTTTTAATTTTTTTCCTCAATTAACCAAACTGAACAAAAAAACAATGGTCGGTTTGAACTAGTTTCGGTTCTGAATTAAAAAAATAAAAATTCGGTTTGGTTGGTTTTTTAAGTAAAAACCAAACCGAACCGAAAATGTTCATCCCTAAATAAATATGAAGGATATTGATTATATAATATGTTTTTCTTGTAGTTTATATTGAATATAGACATTTCAAAATCAAGTATATCATTCATATAATCATCAAATTTATATATAAAAAAACACCATATTATAAAAAGAACAACATTTGCCCTCAATAATAAATTTAAATTCATTCAAAGATAAAGAATAGATATAATGTTTCTGGAAAGTACTAGAACAAAATAACAATTATCAAGTTCCAGTATTAGCCAACTTGATAAAGTAAAATAATAAGTTCACATAACTAATGCAACAACTCTTACTTCATTTCCAACTTGTAAATCCACTTCACCTTTATATAATCTTTTATTGCAAATGTTAAAAACATATTCGGTACCCAATACCTAAGAACTACTAAATAAAGTAGAAAAATAGTTTTCATACCTAAAGTAGAAACTTTAATAAGTTTATTACCTTTCATAGTTGCAAGATACTCCTTGCAATTCTTTCTTCAATGGTCATCATTGCCATAACAATGACAAGTACACTTATCTTTCTTGATCCCACTAATACACCTTTTTGTTTTAGAGACAAAACTATTATTCTTTTTGTTCTTTTTCTTAGATATTCTAGAAGACTGAACTACGTGACATGATCTTTTTTCTTCTTAAGGTCCCTTGAGCAATTTTATACATATTAAACAATTCAGATACGTGATAGTTCATAATGACTACAAAATCAAGTCAACACTTTCAGGTCCATGACAAAGCCTAATTAGTAGCCAATCATTTTCATTTTCAAAACACAGGTGTTCACTAAGAAACCCTCTATCATCTTACAGTGAAACAATTCCTTAAAAATCTCAGTCCTATTAGTTGCATTAACATTTTAAGATGCATAATCATAGATATATTTTGCTTATCATCATCAATATGACATTAATATTTATTCATTTCTTCTTTAATATGAAATTGTATTTTCAAGAACATGTATCTATCTTTCTTGCTTAAAAACAATTCTCACATTATGTTGCCAGTTCAAGAAGTTTGGTCCAACAATTTATTAGCATCAAGAATGTAGAGATATATTACTAATTTTGATCTATCAACTTTATAGGATAAGGATTATTAGTTCTTTTTCTTAATTATGAACTTCTTTTTCTTTGCATAAATACAAGTTCCGTTTCATGAGATGCAATTCACAAATGTGGGAGAATAAACCTGTGACATAATGTGACAATTGAAATAGCTATACTTATGACTAGCCAAACTCTTGACTATCCTGTAAGAGAATCTACCAGTGATTGTAAACTTGTTCAGAATCAGCTCCTAATCTTCTTCTCCATCCAGCTGATTATATCCTGACCAACTTCTTCACGTTCAGGCTCAAAGAGAAGGTCATGCAAGAAATCATCATAAAGCTTTATATCTTTGAACTTGGAGGCTGCCTCATTGTACAAATCCTGAGATGCTAGAGGATCAGTTACCTTGTCAGCAGTTCCATGGAGAACAAAGAATGGAACAGTCACAGATTTGAAATTGCGCAGCAAATACGACGATATACGCAAAATCTCATGCCCTGTGCGGACCCTTATGGGTCCTGTATAGACCAATGGATCAGAATACTTGGCCAGAAGTGCTGCAGGATCCCTAGAAACTGGAATGCCCCTTTTGTTTGCTCCTTTAAATTGGAACTTGGGGATAACCAGAGAGAAAAAAGGAGCCACAGCCTGCATGAAAAATAGTAAGCGAACGTTTTATAACCAGAAATTAAAACTAATGCAACTTGATGTTCTAAAGGCCTGATTCAAGTAAAATGGACTCTTAACAAAATTATTAAAGGGCATTATGACTTGTCTTGGTTCCATATATTAAAAAGTTAGAATTCTATCAGTCCCTCTATATGGAGACAAAAAAAGTTAAATTGAACATAGCATTTAACTATAATGAATTTGTGGCATCTTCCAGGATTAATAAAATCTAATGAATTGGACATCAACTATGAAAGCACAATCCAACATGTCACAGTTATCAGTACAGAAGCTTAACTACAATGCATTGGAATATTGAAGTATTTCGAAATGACATGCTTTGGCAAATTCCAAATTCAAAACTCAATGAATTGAACCTTAGCTCCTAAACCATGAAAACACAATCTAGCATATCATAGTTATCGTCAATAAAATCTTCCCATCAAATCTCCCCATCGTCATGATTTAAGCGACAGAAAAGACTTACCCCAACAATAGGATGTGCAGGCTTGACACGCAAAGCTGGTGAGGTCAGTATAATTCCCTCCAGCATTTCTTCAATGTTAGGATATGAGGCCGCCTACTCAGTGAAGCAATTTATTAGTTCCACATTAATAATAAAACTGCTAGACCCAAAAAAAGAAAAGAAAAAAAAGAATACAACTTCTTTTGAAAGTGTATTACCTTTAAAACCACAGCACCTCCAGTTGAGTGACCAAAAAGGAAGCATGGTACTCCAGGGTTCTCCGACTTAATCTTTTCCAAGAAAGCTCCCTGTTGAAACAGAAGTTACAAAGTTCATCCTATCAGTTTTGTAGGTATTTTATGAATGATTAAAAAAATGCCTCCAAACTAAACAAAATTCGTGATGGAATCAAGTTCAACTTACTGCCAGACCAGGAAAAGAAGCAAGAAAATGACAAAATAACTGTTAAGATGCTTAGGAAGAGAACTGTGTATGATTTAACACAGAGTGCAGGTCATGACACACAATAATGATTATTCAAGATTTATTCTAGTACCATGGATGGATGCAATAAAGAACAGTTTTCCTGGCAAGGGATAGAGAAAAATGGACAAGGGAACTTACAGTATCAGCAACAACATGATCTAGTGAAGGAACATATCCATGCAACCCATCACTCCCACCATGACCTACGCAATGGAAAAAAAAAACATATTACCACACTGCAAAGTTAGAGACTTGGACTACAAACCCTTTGAAATGGAGAATAAAGGGGCAGTAATGGACCAAGAGATTGAGAATAAAGGGGCAGTAATGGACCAAGAGAAAGGGATATCAAAAAATTTATCAGCATAAACAGGCATTGGAATGCTCCAAACAAAATAAAGGAGTTATCAAAATCTGTCCCTTTTCTTTAATATGTGAAGACTGACCAATATCACATTCACCGAAACAACATTGTTTCAACTTAAAGAACCTTCAAGTGGATCTTAGCAAATGTAATCACACCTATGCTATAAATAAACTGGGGATGAAGCTTCATAACAATCTATTGACTATAAAGGTCAACACACCAAACACATGAGCATCTTTATAAAATCTAGCTACCTATCCAATCCATTGCATAGACACCAAAGTTGCATGAGGTTAGTTGCTTTGCGAATTGAGCATATCGTCCACTGAAAATTGAAAGGCAAACAGAAGAGAAGTCAAAGATTTTTTATTTGGAAAACCCGGGGGAAAAAACAGATTAGCTTCAGATGCCAAAGATCTTTTACTATTAGGATAGATTAGAGATGCAAACGAAGTTCGAAAGTTGACAGAAGTGCTCAAAAAATATTACCTGTGCTCATTAAGGCCATGAATAATAACCAAAATGCCCCTGAAATCACGAAGCAACCCTCATATCTCAGTACAGAATCAACACGGAGGAAAAGCAAAAAAAAAAATAAAATGAAGGTAAAGTTATACATGCTAAAGATGTGTCATATGTAGAACAAAAACCACAATTAATCAGAGCGAAGCAGCACCATAGCCCCTTTATCCTTTCACTTAACGTAACGCCTGATGAGCAGAAAATACAACAATATTTCACGTTTCCAAGTTCACAACATGCTCATTCTCATATAGAAACAGCATCTTTTTGCATACAATAATATAAAAAGATCAGCAAGAAACAAATATCAATCACAACAAAACAATAGCTATATTTAGAAAAAGAAAACATTTGATTGTCTTTTCACTTTGCAAACAAGCAAATCCATTCCATTTCTATCTCATCAGCTTCTTGGATTGAACCAGAACAATCAGAAACTCAAAAACCCAACATTGTAAAACCAACCCAATTACTAAGCAACTGCAATTTGCAATAGAAAACATAAATAACTACCTTCTTTAGTTACTTTAGAATCCCTTGTTTAATCCCACATAAACAGTGACTTTTAAACAGCGTAATTATAAAATCAAGCCCGAAATTGCATGCAAGTTTCGCTCTTTCTTTCAAGTCTTTTATTCCAATATTCTCATTTCTCTGTCAACTAATAAATAAAGCAAAAATTTTCTTAACAATAAAAAAACAAAAAAGTAGAAAATGAAAAATAAAAACTCACTTCTTTTGCCCGGTTACCGGAAACCAAGACCTGGTGAAGAGTGCATTTCGTCTAACACCAAAGAACAAGAACGTACTCCACCGGCAGTCTTCGTTACCGGTCGTCATATCGATACCCTCAGCAAGAGCTCTCCTTTTTATAGTATCTTCCTCCTCCAATCTCCATCGTTTCACTGACTTTCTAGGCGATTGCTCCGCTGCGGAGTCCGCCGTGTAACTGCGGCGGTAACGACGAGGGAGGAGGAGGAGAAGGACGGAAAAGAGAAGTGAATGAATGTAGAGGAGAGAAGCTCTTAGGGTTTTCAAGATTGGGATTATTCGATTGCTCGCTCCTGATGTTAGTGGCTCCATCTCTGCCATCGTTGACATGGTGGAGGGAGACCAAAAAGTCAAAGAAAAAAATGGCCGGCGGAAATATCAGATTTTTAGAGAGAGAATTGGTGGTGGAGAGAAATGGAAAAGGAGTCGCGAGAGATTTTGGGCGTCAAGTGAGGGTATTTATAGAGGAGTAAAGAAATAATAAGGGTAAAAGTTCATTTTGGTACCTATTGTTTCAACCTCCTCTTAATGACCCTTATTGTTAAGATGAACTTAATGTAAGCATCTAAAATAACTTAATGGAAATTTGTCATATGAATAAAAAATGACTCTTTGTGGTCGCATGGTCGTTAACTTTAAGGCCCGTAGGATTAGTCGAGGTATACGCAAGTTGTCCTGGACATCCATGTTAATAAAAAAAAAAAACTTTTTAAAAATAATATTTTTTTATTAAATATTTAATTCTCAAAATGATTATTGATACGTCATTTAATAGATAGATAGATAATATTTGGAAAGTTTTCTGCACATAACTTCTTTGAAACTTTAGATGGGAATAGAGAAATTAAAGAAAATTAAAGAAAAGGATTGGAAAAATTGACATGTTGCATTGAAATGGTAAGTATTTACAAGCACCTTCTTGGAAACTTTAGGGTCGGTGCTGGGATTAGAGCCGTGTGGGGTAGCCGTGGAATCAGAATTTCATAAAATTTTAAATTTTTTTATTTTAAATTAATAGATTAAAAAAATATTATTTTAATATATTTTTAAATTAAAAATATTTTAAAAAATCATCGCTAGTACTTTTTCAAATACTCTCTGGAAGGAAGAGAAAGGGTCAAAGGGGAAGATTGACAAGACTTTAATCCGAAAGATACTGATAACGGACATGAAAAGAAACTGTTAGGTAGCGTACGCAGAAGGAAAGATTCATGGAACCGATTACGTGGCTTAATGAGACATGCATATCAAGCGTTTACTTTTTCTGTAGTTTTAATGGACGGTGGTGATGAGGGTATGTAGGATAGTTATTGTAATTAGGGCGACATAAGAATTTAGAGAGGAAGTTTCAACCACTAATTGATAGCTGGTGTAGCTTCAAACCCCGTGGAGGTAAGAGACTGTTGGAAGTTAAAGGGGACCGGCAACTGGGTGGGAAGGTACGGCGAAGGCATCTTAATTAATTCGTTAGTATATGCAACAACATTATCTTATTTTATATTCTTCAAGATAAATATTTTTATTTTATAAAAAATAACAAGCGTGTGTGTGTGTGTGTGTGTGACATTGACTTACAGAAGTTTATTATTATATTTATTGATTGTAATTATATTCTCTAAAATCAGTTGCAATCCCAATTGATTATTTCTTCAGTTAGATTTCAAAATGTATTTGAAAATTTAAAACCCATAATTTAAAAGAGAGAGCAGTCGAGTAATGGGATAGGCAAGCAGTGCTAGCGAGGTTGAGCTGCGAGCTCTATATTTTGAATCTGTTTTTGTATTTTTTAAAAAATAATTTTTATTTATTTATTTTTTGATTTGAATTAATATTTTTTTAGTTTTTTTTAGATATTTTGATATGCTGATATTAAAAATAATTTTTTAAAAATAAAATAACATTATTTAGATGTTTTTTCAAATAAAAAACACTTTGAAAAAACAACTGCAATCACACTATCAAACACTCCAAAATATCAGACAATATTAATCATTCTATATTTAGATAATATTATTTTTAAGAATGAAAGTATTTTTGATTTTTTTTGTTAATTAATCACTAAGGATGAACCAAACAAAATTAAGACGACTAAATGATATAAATTTTCATTTTGAACTAAATATATGCACCCCAATCAATCATGCCCATTTAGCACAATCATATTTGAAATAACATCTAAAAATTCATATATTTCTTTTTTATTTATTGACATATATAGAAAAATAACTTTTTTGACTAGTTTTAGCTTTAACAAAGCATATCCTACAAAATTATATTGAGATCATTTTATTATTATTATTATTTAATTAATATGGATGTCTGGTCAGCTTGCGCGTATCTCAACTAATCTCACGGGCCATAAAGTTAATAAATATGTAAGCCTTTAGTGGCCCTAAGATTTGTGAGACTCGTGATTTCTAGAAAATAAATTTAGAATCTGACCAGTTGAGTTACATCCTTCAATAGAAATGAAATCAAAAAATAAAATTAAAAAAAATCAAGATTTTAGTTATGTTATTATTTTAGCTAAAATCATATAAATTATTAAGGAAAAGGCTTGAAAAACAATTTGCTTGCAAGTGCCGGAGCACCTGCTAGCTCTCCTGTTTCCGTCCCTGCCCCTCAGGGTTACTTTATTATTTATTGAGGCACGATTTTGACACTCAACATAATGCATGAATAAATCAGTCATTTTCATGAGAGAAATATAAATTATTGCTCCTTTCACTTTTGCTTGCACGCACCAATCTCTTGGACGCTTCAAAAGGACCGGTTCTCTGTTTCCACTCATCAATTAAAACGGTGCATTTATGAATACTATTGTTTTTTTTAAGTGGTTTTTATTTAAAAATATATTAAAATAATATATATTTTTTATTTTTAAAAAATTATTTTTAATATTAACATATAAAAAACAATTAAATTTTAAAAAATTAGTACCGGATATTGAATTATATGCTTTGTTCGTGATGGCAAATTTGTTGACTGATGTTATTGCTCCCTGAGAAAACAAAGAGTTCTCTGAAAATGATGGCTTGCGGGCAGCACAGATGTTTGAATAATGACCACAGGGGGAAAAGGAGGCAAAAGCTTATGGAACAAGCAGTAGAAGATAAGATGGCTTTTGTATTCCAAAGCCGATATGAAGCTACAGAAAAGCGAATAATATCAGTGATAATGCATGATTCGCATTCCAGCTACAGGAAAAAGTAAAATTTCAAATTAAGTAATCCAAGATGGGGAACATTTTGCATAATCTTTTGGAAAGATGCCGTCAAAATCCTCGACAATAATCAAGTTATTAAACCCACTTTTGCTAATTACTAATATCACGGGGTAGATAAGATAAGTTAATCCGATGAATTAAAACTATATTGTTTTAGTATAAAAAAATTAAATAATATTATTTTAAACCAAATCAAGTTATGATCGGGTCATTCAAGTTTAACCACATCAACTCTCACATGATTTTTTAATGATCTAGACTTAGACCAGGTCTCTGATCAACTCGTTGGGTCATGTTTGATTTAATAACACTGGCTATAATTATTAAACCTCACTCGATTTGATGGGTTAATCTAGAAATTCTATGATTCAAAAAATTTAAATAATATTATTTAAGTCAAATCAAGTTATGATCGGGTCATTCAAGTTTGACCAAAATCAACTCTTACTTGATTTTTTAATGATCTAGACTTAGGCTAGGTCTCTGGTCAACTCGTTGGGTCATGTCAGATTCAATAACACTGGTTATAGTTATTAAACCACACTCTGTTTGATAGGTTAATCTATAAATTATATGATTTAAAATCTAATCCGAAGCAGATTTCAAATGCAAAATTTATTATGCTAGATGGATTAAATAAAAGTATAATATTAGTTTATGAAATAATGTCAATTTTATATGTTTGAATATAAAGAAAAAAAATCAAGTTTGAAAAAAAATTGAAGTAACTTTCTTTATTAATGCAACAAATTAGTGGACAGACACATATATAGGCAAAGTAATGTGTAAAAGACACAAAGTTGCAATAAAAAAATAAAAATAAAAAATAAAAAATAAAAAATTATATAATAAAAGGATGTCTACTTGAAGGGAACCTAGCAATGCAAAGACAAAATTGCTAGACATATATATCTTTATATTATATAACACATTTTTTAACTATTCATGACAATAACAAACACAAAAAAAATATAGAAAAATAAAAAAATAAATTTTTTTTAAAGAGATTATAAAAAGAAAGGAAAATGAAAAAGCTGCTAAGAAAAGAAAATGATATTGAAATGACATTATTGAAATTATAGTGGTGCTCTTATTTCTCCCTCTAAAGTCTTATCAAACAGCTTAATTAATTGTGAGGAAAGAGAAGGAAAATTGGTGGGCTGTAAGGTACAGGCTTTCTCGGCTATGCTGTGAAGAACTTTGGGCCCAGGTGAGGCAGTGGGCCCTCCCGCCCCCCGCCCTCCGCTCCCCTGACAAATGTGTTAAATAAAGCACACTCGTTTTTTCAGGAAAATTTAAAATAAAATAAAATAAAAAAGAAAAAGGATAAGGAAAAGAAAGCCTGGTTGTTGCATCTTTTTAACTTATGAAGTATTTATTAGGGTGTAGTGGTTAATTTTTAAAATATATTAAAATAATATATTTTTTAAAATTTATATTTGATATTAGTACATCAAAATAATAAAAATATATAAAAATAAAATTAATTTAAAACAAAAATAATAATCAAATTTTTATGAAAAACAGGTTAAACCATATCTTCAAACAAACACTAATAATTATGAAAAGCTTTTATCATTTCTTGATTTTGATTAGCTTAAGAAAAATAATCTTGGTATATACAAACTAATATAAAAACTGATATTCTAAATAAAAATTATTTTAAGAGCTGTAATTTTTATAGAATCAAATCAAAACGAACAATTGAACAATCTAGGAAAAGGATTACATATCATACAAACTTTATTCTTTTAGGTTTGATCAAGGGTTCTGAGCACACAAATATATCAACCGAAATTAAGTATATTTTATATATATATAAAAAGTTATGAGATCACACTTCTTTCACCAATATAGTGTATTTCAATAAAAATAAAGGCTGAATTATACTCAATTTTCTTCAATTATAGGTCACATGGATATTTTACCTAGAAATGAGCAAAAAAATCGAAAAATCGATTAAACCGAGAAAACCAGAAAAAAATAACCGAAAAATCAAACCGTGAAAAAAACCGATTAAACCGATTAAAATTTTGAAAAAACCAACCGGTTCGGTTTCGGTTTATAAGTCCGAAATCGAAAAAACCGAACCGAACTGAACCCAAACCAAAAAACCAAAAAAAAACAAAAAAACCGAGCCAAAACCGAAAAAACTGAGCCAAAACCGAAAAAACTGGTTTCGGTTTTTTAAAAAAAATTCAATTTGATTATTTTTTGGATAAAAACCGACCGAACCGAACTGAAAATGATCACCCCTAGTTTTACCTATGCTGTTAAAAATAAAAATTTTGTGGATATATTATTATTGTTTTGTTTGAGCTAACTCTAAGAAAAACTTGAAAAAAGAAGAATTAACTTTACTTATATCACATGGATGTTTGACCTAGCTGTTAAAAATAAACATCGCATTATTTTCCTTAAGAAATTTTCTGAATTAATAAGAAATATTGCCAGAAGAGAGCTAACAATTTGAGATAGGAATTAATATTGAAGGAAAATATAAAAATTTCTTTGAATACATTATGCATTCTGCACGTGTAATCATAACAATTAGTCTTTCATTTACTTTAGGGAACAGTAATCAGTGCATGTCGCATTATACTGTGGGTAAGATCTTAAATTAATATGCAACGTAAGATGTTGTGAATATATTTTTCGGTATCATAAAAATTCTTAATTGAGAGCTTGAAAGAAGATATGTTCATTTTTTAAAATAAATTAAAAATATATATAAATTGATAAATAATAAAAACAATTGTCAATATTAATTAAAAATTAAAATGAAAAGTTGGTTCTCAGAAGCGAAAAATAGATGCACGTGTCTATAAATATTTGACCTTGTAATTTAGATAAATGATAAATTTTTTATTTTTTATTTAAATTTATGGAAATGAAAAATGGTCTTTATAAAAAGACAATGACTTAAATTATATAGAAAAAAATATTTTTTCCATCAAAATTATCTTTATTTTTTCATGTATTGTTTTTTGTTTATCAAATAAAAATGAAGGCAATTAAAATAGAAACGGAATTTTTTTTATTGATTTAAAATAAGAAGTGAAAACAAATGTATCTCTCTAATCAATTTTTTATTTATGTGTTTTTCTTTTAAACAATTATATTTTTAATCAGAAGTATTGGTTTTTAATTGGAAACACTACAACATTATCCAGTTTTACCGACGGACTAATTCCGTCGGTGACAGCAATGAAATCC
>Ga0307513_10004402_pt1 | contig 18805 bp, 10 predicted proteins | sample 15_EM_MG_FD_202174 | JGI IMG/M metagenome (GOLD analysis project Ga0307513, IMG submission 202174) | Populus trichocarpa ectomycorrhiza microbial communities from riparian zone in the Pacific Northwest, United States - 15_EM | ecosystem: Host-associated > Plants > Roots > Unclassified | place...
AGGGGGAGAACCGAACATCATGAGCGGGAGTCAACGACGAACAGGAACGAGAACCCCAAGGAGGGGAGGCCGAGGCCACAGGGGAGGAGGGTAGATGGCTTAACGTCAACTCCTAGGCAGTAGCCATTGTGGGAGAAGAGAGGTGGGTGGGGGAAAGTGACGATGATTTCCCGTGGTGTTGAGATTTCAATCGCCGGAGGTGGAGGAGAGATGGTTCGTGTCCTATCTCTTGGTCGGAACCAAGCACCTTATATAGGCATCTCCCCACAACCCTAACCCTGGTGACTCATCACCTCGCGCTACTTAAATCTCTATGACTCGTAGCGAGTCATAGCGCGAAATCCATTGATGACTCATATGAGTCATCGCACAACATTCCGTCAATCAATAAAAACTCATAAACCAAGTCATGTGTCCAAACAAGTCACATGGGTGAAACCCATGACTCATAATGTGAGTCATGTGCGAAAGTCATTACATCATATGACGTCACAATCGTGAGTCATGAAACATTCAACCAATCATCTTATAACCATGACTCGCAAGTGCGTAGTCATGTGAGAACTTATGAGTCAAGTGACATCATAGTGTAAAATCCAACATACCTTATGACTCATAAGTATGAGTCATGTGAAATCTGCCTTGCTTAGTCACGATTTGTGACAGGTATCCTCTGGCTTTATATTATTCTACTTAACCGAAGCAAGGGACATCCTATTCTGATAATCAACCATCCTCGAGAGAACTTATTGAGTGAACCTTTAGGCTTTATGATATTAAGTTTTATCACTTGATTCTACTTGAATAATCTTTATCTTAATTTTGATTCTTACTTCTACTTTGAGTCTTCTGTTCAGTTACAATCTTAGAATCTGTTTTCCTATAAAGTGCCCCTGTTACCCATGTCTGGTCAATCGGAACTCATCCAGTCTACAATGGTTTTAAACACCGGCGAGGCTATGACTCTGTCACCCAGGAGTATGATACCTATCATCCATCATGAACAGATGTCACATCTTCACTGAACTCTGCTATAATATCCTTATTTTGACTTGCCTAGAGAAGTACTCTCAATGAAGGACTACCATCAATACCCTTTTGCCTTGCTCAATAATCCCTGACCCTTTGATCCTACCTTTAAGTCCAAGCTCCGTTAGCTCTATCAATCATCTAATTTACAGGGTTCCCACTTGGTACCCTCATGCGGCTCTCCATAGCAACCCCTGGGAATATCAAATGTATATTTTATTATCTACACAACTAGTAGTAATAACATATTGAAAATATGTTAGAATGTACTTTTAGAGATGGAGAATCTGAATCTGAAGTTTGTATTTAATAATAAAAAATAATGCTTCTTGTATACTCACTTTATTCCAAACTGGTTCAAATAGCATCTTACCTACAATAATAGTAAAGAAAATTGAAACCTACAACAAAAATCATAGTTTAAGCAAATAATATAATCACCTAGGTTCTGTATTAAATCTTGCTGTATAAACTGCTTTGGTATTTGTTTGTAGCTATCTAGCAAGGTGAGATCACTCTAAAAACCAGTGAAGCTAAATATGGATCTGATAAACAGAATAAGATAATCTGTGCTCATGGGCTTTATGTAATATTCCAATACTTTTTAATCTACTTCAATTTAGTGATTCAAGATACTATATAAACCGTCAAGGCAGTTGGTCATGCCTTGCAAATTTTATTTCTTGGTTATTGCAAAGCAATTTAGAGAGAAATACTACTCTCTGACCATAACTATTTCAGCTACAAATTCAGGATGATGCTAAAGGCTATATTATATGGTTTATTCATATAGCTAAAGCTATGGAATAAGTTTTAGTGAGCATTGTCATTGGGATTTAGAGATTTTGCACTACAACTCTTTCTACACTGAATATTACAAGCAAAATCCAGTATCTTTAGAGTAGAGGTCTGGGATCTCTAAATCCCAATGCCCAAACTCACTAAGACTTATTCCATAGCTTTAGCTATATGAATAAACCATATAACACAGCTTTTAGCCTTATCCTACATCTGTAGCTTAAATAGTTAATGCAGGAGGGTAGTATTTCTCTCTAAATTACTCTCCAATAACTAGGGAATAAAATTTGCAAGGCGTGACCAACTGCCTTGAAGGTTTATATAGTATCTTGGATCACTAAATTGAAGTAGATTAAAACGTATTGGAACATTACATCAACTGCATAGGCAGATATCATTCTGTCCGTATTTTAAGATACATATTTAGCCATCCTTGTTTTTAGAGTCACACTAACTTCCTAAATAGCTACATACAGATACCACAGCTGTTTGTACATCAAATAAACAACCTAGGTGATCATATTATTTGCTTAAACTATGATTTTTGTTGTTGGTTTCAATTTTCTTTACTATTATTGTAGGTAAGATGCTATTTGAACCAGTTTGGAATAAAGTGAGTATACAAGAAGCATTATTTTTGATTATTAAATACAAACTTCAGATTCAGATTCTCCATCTCTAAAAGTACATTCTAACATATTTTCAATATGGTATCACTACTAGTTGTGCAGATAATAAAATATACATTTGGTGTTCCAAGTGGTTGCCATGGTGAGCGGCATCTAGGTGAAGAGCTATTGCACGGTAAATTACTTTACTAGTGACAGTCTGTCTGTCGATACCAATCATGCTCCATCCGCCGATATAGCTACATCCCACTATGCTAGTGCTGATCCAGTACTCACTGCAAGTGCTATCCTGCAACAGTTGGTTGACTCAGGAGTGTTGGAAAGGTCACTCTAGATTTGAGGATACCGCTGGTTTTGTCCCCAAACCGTATTATGAGGCCCACACTAACTCTTTCTTTCTAGGACACAGGACATGGAGTCCGATGGATAGAGTTCAGTTGATAGGACCTTCAGCAGGGGTTTTAGTATTACCGCTATGATGCATGTTATATATATTGTATGGTAGTATGGAGAAATAGATAGGACTAAGATCTTGTCTCAATATCATGGTGGGAATTTCTGAGCAGCTCTCCTTACAGTGCCCCTGCCTTCCCCGTATCCCCTTTCCCGCATGCACAAACTACAAACTCGTCCCACACTCACAGCCCTCCGATAGATGATCTCTCTGGACACCACAAATCTAAATGGATAACAGTCAGAAAGGGGAGGAGCCCTGCCGAAGCCTCACCCTCAGTATATATGCATTACCAGTAGCCTTGCCTTCGTGAGGGATAGTTTGTGTTGAGAATATTACTTTTATCTCTGGCAACTACGTCCGGCAGAGAATTGTGGGACTCATTTGCATGGGCACTGACTATATATAGAGACACTAAGACTAAGACAGCTAGCAATTTTTACCTAGTTGTACTCGATAAGATCGACTATCTCTTGACCAAATAGCAGGAAGTCCTTTATAGCATCTTCGAGTAGTCTCTTATGAAAGGCTCACAGTTGATTCTTCTCGGAAGATCCAATGGGCTTGGTGTCGCCAATCGTATTCTTCCCCGCCTGAAAGCCATGAGAGTCCAGCTACTCCCAGTACTATACTCAAATTGCAGCAGCAATTACCTCTCATCTCTGTTCTTTACTTGCGAACGGGAATGAAACTTCCGAAAACCTCTTGCATTCTACCGCTATCCAACTATCATCTCGCAAAGTTGCTGGCGCACCAAGAGACCCCCGGAAGGGTTTCGACATCTGCCACAGGAGTGTTAAGCTAGTTGAATCGGGGACTCACCAGAGGGACACCAATTTCTCAACATACTTTTTGCCATAATCCGCCCGAACAGTTTAATACCGACTCTCATAAAGGCCCCGTGCTAACCACCAGTTCTAGTCTCCCGCATGAATCCAAGGTCCCGAGTGGAACTTCTTGGTAGTTAGTGGTGAAGGGTCTTCTGGAGAAGTGGGAGGATGAGCGGACCAGTTATTTGAGTGTACCATCGCCTATTTCGTTCGAGACTCGGTTGGAGCACTCGCGCCAACCTAGGGGGATATTTCCCCTCATTTCAGAACAGCAAGCCACCGTTAAGTGCTTCGCGTACTACCCCTCTCAGACCTTGGATTCATGCGGAACTAGCACTGGTAGTGGTAATGAGGGAGATCGGTTAGCACAGGGTCTTTATGAGAGTCGGCACTATGCTGTTTGGGCGAATTATGTCAAAAAGTAACACCTTTGGCGTCACGAATTTGCTATATGCCGAGAGAGGGGTAGTACGCGAAGGACTTAACTGCAGCTCACTATTCTGCGGTAAGGGTAAATATCCCCCTAGGTTGGCGCGAGTGCTCCAACAGAGTCTCGAACGAAATAGGCGATGGTACACTCAAATAACTAGTCCGCTCATCCTCCCACTTCTCCAGAAGACCCTTCACCACTAATTCCCAAGATCCACTCAGGAAAGGCATAGGAAGTGATTGGCGGGTATAAATTCCTTGATGGCAATCAGGTGATCGATGAGTTTTTGCATGTTTCTGGTGTCTTCCGGTGTCGCGAGATTCCCAAACCCTGGGAGTCGCGATGTTGGTTACCTTCCCGTCTTAGCGCTCCTGATGACATATCAGCTATAAACATTGCTACCGGAAGTGATTCAGATATGGAATTACTGATGGTGTCACTCACACGAAGCATTATTGGAGTTATCGTAATCTAGGCTGGAATCATGTATCGTATGATACTAGTAAGGTGGTAGAATGTGACAGGTTAGGGTCGCGCACCTACCCTGTTTTCTAAAATGACTTTACCCTGGCTTAGAGTTGGCCGCAGTGATTGGCAGCACCAGGTAACGTACGATAGGATCCTGCTGTTGATTAATTTGTCTAACATTGAGCAGCCCGGAATCTGAAGAAGCTCTATTACGGGCGGAACCTCTTGTCCATTAATAAGAGTCCAGGCGCCTTGGCACTGTCGATGCCTGTATTGGCGGAAAGGTTTCCGGATGCCTGATGAACTGAGCAGCATTGCCGCTGCAGGCAAAACAGCTACGATAGTACAGGGGATAGCTATAGTGGGGGAATGGCTAGAGGGAAGGGTACAACCGGGGTGTATATTAAAAGGGGATAATGAGGGGGGGGTGTTAAAAGGAGTACCTGAGAGGGGACTACTAAATGGGTAGTCAGGGTTTACTTTAAAATGCTTGCTGGCTAAATGTTGGTAGATAATTCAACTCTCCATTCTCCGCTCTCCCTTGTGGCAGTCTCCAAAATGGGGTCTTGATACCGAGTGATATTCTGTGATTGCGTCTTTTACCCCCCCAGCCGCGCGCCCGCGCCCCCCTGACTGACTGTCATGCTGTTGTGAGCGAGGTTGACTACTGTAAATGTGGTGTAAGGTGGGGGGAACCCCCGTGCCCATGAATGAAACTTCTCCACCTTTTACTCCCTTTTTCCCGCTGCCAGGCAGATTTTGTACGAAAAGGTGGCAAGATGTGGAAAGTTGATGGGCCTTTATGGATGTGTGGAGCGGAGTGCGCCCTGGACCGTAATATTATCTTGCTTGGGGCGAGTGATTGGGGTTGAATTGGGCTCTTGGGGCCGACCGATGGAAAGGCGGAAATGGGAAAATATATCCAAGTTGATGGTATCCCCTAATGCCCAGAAAACAGGTAGCCTGAACTTTGTGGATTTATATCGGTGTACACTACAGTGCCTATAGGGCTCATGGAGGATGCGCTCTATTGGCAGCCCTTTAGCTTGTTAATTCATCATAATCCCGAGAGTACAAAATGCAAACCTTAACGTCTCCACCCCGCTTATCCTGGGTCTCGGCCCACAGGAACATCCCGATGCAGCGGAAGACCAGGCCCCAATTTATAATCAAAAGCCTAACCCACCGCACAACGATACCGTATCTCGTTATCACCCAAAGTGACGTCGGTCCTTCGCTATTCTTACTTTTCTTTTATCAATCAACCTTCATCGGACAGCCTTTACCCTTGCTCTCCTTGGCGTGGCGTTTAATCCGAGCGCAAACCTATTGTGGATGAGTAATATTGAACCAGTATTGTACTCTTGCAAAGTTCTTAATGTGTGAAGGATGTCCCGGTAAGTTCCCACCCGCTCCCCCACCACTTCCAACTCGATTTTCAACCCTTCATTCTCACATTAACTTTCGCTCCCCCCCCCGAATCTATGACCTAAGTAATAGGTCTGCTTTTGCCCTGAAATTGCAAGGTGTGCCCTAGATTGAATTATCTAATTACTTCCGGGCTCTGATCAAGTGAGCCTATGGCATAGGAGAAACAGCCTTTACAAATCTTATCTGCAATGCTTGAGCTGCATGGTCCGTCGCGCTTTCGCTATGCTTAAGGGATTTTCCAAAATACTACTGAGTTTCTTCCTGATCAGTGCCTAGACTCTCGACCCACAACACCCCTCTGCGAGTGATGCTCCATGAAATGTATCGACCACTCTAATCATCAGAAGCATACACTCATGGCGAAGGGGAGGTTGTGTTTATTCATAAACTACGTTCCGTACCAATACAACACAAAAATACGCTAAAGGCTAAGTTAAATATCATGACCGCAAGCACCCACATGTCTCTCCCCCTCGCTCACAGTCCAATGGACAACATCGGTGACGTCCCGCCTAGCTAGAGTGCTGGTCTTATTCTTCGGGATCAAGTTGTGCCCATCCTGAGCTAGTACAGCGAGGACGTGTGCAGCAGTCTAAACGATCCCCTCCGCCGGATTAGTTTCAATCTATTCAAAAAGCGGGACAGAAGGGTGGAAGGGGGTCATGCCTTAGCGTTAACCGTCAATACTGTAGAATTCGGGTTCGTATAGTCGTCACAAGCCTGATGATAGCAAGGGTCCTCCGCGGGTCCAGCACCCGTGTGTAGACCACCGATGGGCTTTTTCAGGGTGTCCATGAAACTGGCGTAGTCACTTGAACCAGTGAATGGCACCGGGGTGACGGTGATGCCCTTGCTAGTGAGGTCGTCAACGAAGAGCCTCTCGATGACATCTGACCCCGGCGGAGCGGCGAGGCCGTGGGTACTGCCGTCACCGTCAAATACACCGAAGTAGCCTCTCGAGACCATGTCAAAGTTGAGGTAGAGAAGAATCTTGGTGACTTCGGTTTGGTTGAGATGGGAGGTGTAGTACTTTGAGCCGAAGAGACCGTTCCTGAGTGGTGTTAGCGGGAGCAGGATTGATGGGATAAGAGGAGCGTTACTCTTCCGCACCCCACCAGGCGAAGCGAACTTTGTTCTTCACCTCGTACTTATTGAGGCCAGAAAGGAGTTCGAGAATCAAACTTGTCCCTGAACCGTCGTCATTGATTCCCGGACCGGCTTGGACACTGTCCAAATGAGCACCAAGCTATTGCCGACAGTTAGTATCACCTATGAAGGTCAAGCTAATCGTGTTATCAACTTACAATGATGACGTTATCAGGATCACCGCACTTTGTCTCGGCAAAGACGTTCTGGGTAGTTCTTGTCTCGATGAGCTGTGTCTGTTGGAAGTATGCGGTGATCTGCTCTCCAGCGAGAAGCCTTCCCTTTAAAGCTACACCGTCGACTTGGTTGATAAAGCCACTGCTCACAAACCCCTCTGGATCTGGAGCAGACAATGTTCCGCCCGTAACCTTCACAGGACTGTTATTGTAGATAATCACATTGGACGCACCCGCCAATTTTGCTGGTCGAATTCTCCCGGCAAGAGTACCACCTGTTGCGCACGCACCTCTTTCAACAAGCACGATCTTACCCTTCACGTCAAGGCCATCGTATCCAGTCACATTGCAGGCAGCGGTACCCTCGGGTCCTAGGACAAGCGGAAGAGTAACGCCCTCGGCAGAGGTGGAGGGTGAGTATGTGAGGCCCCAGACAAAGTAGTCCGTTTCGCCAACCTTGAAAGAGATGGATTCGACCTTGTTGAACAAAGCAGGAAAGTCTTGAATCCAAGTGTCGACAGTATGAGAGAACCGACTTGTTCGTTCGAAAATATACTTTACTGAAGCCTCGAAGCCGGGAAAGCCAAATGCACGATTCCCACCGTTGTCGCGTGCGATCTGGTTCAAACGGTTGAGATTCTTCATCAATCTTTTTTACTATCAGCAACTGAGGCACTGGGACAAGTTTGGGTGATCAGGATGGACATACTCAACCTCCGTAATGTCATTTTGCAACTTTTCTGAGGTAACGGGTTCACCCTTTGCAGCTGCCGCCGCAAAAAATGCTGTGCAGACATAGACCAAGCTGAGCTTCATCGTGGGTGATAGTCAATTAGCGATGCTGTCTCCATTGAGTTTCTCCACCTCTTTATATAGTGGAAATTTATATTCAGCACTCAAGACAGCCCGGGAGGGGCCTGTAAATTGCGATTGGTGATAGGACGGGACTGCATCATTCCGCATCGTATCTATTCTAAGGTAGTACTGCTCTGGGATACCTGCTTGAGTATGAAGCGGAGGTCGGCCGCTGATCTTAGGTTTATGGGCGATCCGGAGAGGGGGTTGTGTTCAGGAGGGGGCTCCGTTGAGCCAAGAACTATGGTCTCGAATACCTTCCTTACCGGTTAGTCTTGCTGTACCCCTGCAGTGGGCTCGTCGGTAATGGGTGAATAGAGATCCTTGAATGCAGCAATAGGTGGGATTCGGGATTTTCGCATAGGGGTGCTTGCCGCTGTGCTCCCAGGAAAAAAAAAGTAGGAAGGACCCTTTGCTCGTATTTGTTTCTAGCCCTTTGAGCAACGCGGGTTATTACATATATTTTTCTATAGACTAGGGTGGCATGTGACGGTCGTGCTTTGTTGATTTTGCAACACGTAGCTCTAGCCGGTGGCCAGGTAGCTGGCTTGTCTTGTCTTGGTTCACATTGAATATTGATAGACTGTCTTGCTCGGTGGTGAGGTTTCTCGTACCGATATGGCAGCAATCTTTTCTGCGACATATCAACTAATTTCATGTAAGGACATAATCGTGGCATCGGTTCGCACAGTAGATAAGATCGCTAAACTTTCTTTGGCCCTCCTGTCAATAATTCTCTTAGGGAGTTTCTGGGTCTGTTATCGTGAGTGATTCTAGTATCATATGTGATTACAAATACCGTTTTCTCTTTTTCAGGCATTTCATACGGTAGGTTGATCAAGACCACAAGTTAAAGGTCCGATTGGCCCCTCAATCATATCACATGTGTGTGTAACGTCTTGGCTTGGCACCCTTAACGGTATTGGAGGGAAAGTAAGGTTCAGTACTCGAGTATTCGTCCTACCGTATGCAACACTCTAATAGTTCCCGTTAGGAAACCAATACTAGTAGTGCATCTAAGCTGCAGCAAAATTTAGTTGTTCCGGGTGCGTTGACTTCGCCTAGCGCAGTCTCCCTATCGCATCTTGCAGCTCTTTGCCTTACTAAGTGATTTTGGTCTGAATGAGTTTGCTTTTGCTAGAGGGGAAATTTAGTGACACCAATGCCATAACTACCGCAAGGTTATCGTACGTAAATATCCGCACAGGCTCGGGATCTGCTTACGGAAAAATTCCCACCGCTTAAGATGGTTTAGGCCGCCCCGCTAGACACCGTTTCCCGAGATTGTACTACAGTATCGCACTTGGCGGGGCGCGGGCGGGGGCTTGTCCGGCAATAAGAGGGACCTAGGTACAAATTCTGGCTGCCTCATGGCATAGAACCCCCGAGAATACGATCTCGGTAGTTAGGCACCACAAACCAATTTTGAGCCCATTTTTAGCACTGGTACTCTGTGGAGAGGTCTTGGCTTTAAATACGGAGGGGCCTCGGCTTGTGTTACAGTATTTGTGCAGCTTGCCCTGGCTCCCAACGGCACCCCAAGGAACCAACCCGTATTCTGAGAAGAGATCGTATTGTCTCCGTGCCGTGGTTAGAATCTGTCTGCATGAGAGCCCAAGAAAAAGATGACGGTATGATGTGGTGCCTGTTCCTGACCAACGAGTGGTTGTAATGTCAACATGACCCTCCTGGTGTTCCTGGGCTTAGCTAAATCCGTAGGGATGAGGTTGTACAATAGGGCGCGACTAAACCCTTTCGGTAAGCCCAACCGTAAATTTGATACAGCTGCTGATCTACAGCGCCATACAGCAGCAAGGGCGAGGTATTTAGTCATTATTGCACCACACAGTGCATAAGTAGGGTCTCAGTAGGTGCAGTACGCTTGTGGGCGAAACATCCCGAGCTATGGTTTTTCCTGGCAATAGAAACTAGTAAGGGGAACTATGATGACCGATGTTGATCAAGTCGAGCACTTTCCGACGTTCGCTGGGTGGGTGGGCGATCTCTTAAAGCTAGACCTTATTTTAAGCTCTCTAAGAACTGCTCAACAACTCCTAACCCCAGAACTCATTCAAAGGGTAAATGCTATAAGGCAACTTGATATATATACAGAGAACAGGCCAGCCCATGGATTATCCATATTCCTTGACTATAGGAAGTGTAGCTAGAGGATGCTAAAACATCATAAACCAAACCCCTTCATAATGAGCCAATGAGCCCGGTCTTTTTCGCCAAAGGGTAATTTTGTGCTAGGATGTCATTCAGCAGCGTCGTAGTGTACTGGGCCCGCCAATTCATAAAGGGCTGCGTCCGGATATAAAAATGGCAAGATCTAGTGTTTTAAGCATCTTAGCCCCTTTCTGGATACTTTGCTAGTGTCTCCAAGCCAAGAACTAGAATTCTCTTTAGAGTGCTCGTATCAGCTACGAGTGCCTTTATCTAGCATAAACATTGGTATTCAAAAATGAGACAGTTTTTTATTTATGGCTGGCTGGTTTGGTGGTTGTGTACTCGAGTAGCGGTGGCCGTACTCGAGCATTTCCAGATACTTACCGCCAGATACAAGTGCAGGCCCACAGAAAGGGCATATGGGTGCCGACCGTTGGCTCAGAGACACGAGTACGGGTCGTCAATTACAGTGTGATACCGGAAATTTGTCTAAAATTTACTGTAATTACCCCTGTTCCGGACTATGACTAAACGCCCGACCCTTGTGCCGGGGGGGGGGGGGCAATTACCCCTCCTAGGAGTTAGGGCTGTTGGCGCCGGTACTATGGGGACTGTTTCGCAGAAGCCAACCACAGCCTCTAAGGGGCGGGCATTCCCCCGGATCACAAGACATCAAATAAGTCTCTGTCTGCTGCTTGGAGTTTGCTCACTAGGCAGTGAGGCACAAGGCGACACAGGTTACTTGAGAGGCCCATTTGAAGCCCAATAGCTCCAGTATAAAAGCGAGTAGTAAAGCATTCGAGTGAGAGGGGCGCGGTAAGAGTATATATATAAATGCCGGTATACCAGTCTCCAATCAGAATCAAACAGTTTCAAAGAAAAATCCCTAGAGAATAGCGAGTTGGCGGAATGCCTTCCGGTGCTTAAATGCTTTAAGGTTGGGGGGGGGGGCAAGTGCCATGGAACTTGAGTGGGGCAAACGCTATATTGACAAAGCAACACTGCTGCGGCAGAAATGCAAGCGATGCCCAGACTAATTTCTTCGGAACCCGTCTGCCATAACGCTTTTTGAGCTTAGGCGCCGGTACCAGGAACGTGCTTTCCATTCAAAAGGATGAAATTCTCTGAATTCTAAATTGTTTTGAGCTAAAACCCAACTGGTTGCCTCGGACAGATTCCTTGGATTATAGCCATCCGGGACAGCGAGGTGCGGCTGTATGTAACATACGAGCCTGTTTAACAAGAACGGTGGGGTGGGGAACCGTTCCAGTTTGTGATTATTTCACCTGTGGAAACGGTTGTTTCGGAATTTTGGGAAACAGTCATTGGTATGGTGACGGAGCGGAACCGTCGTATCCAAACAGGGGCTATGCTATTTTTAGGAAAGCTCTCATAGCCCAGGAAGCACCATCACTTTTCGGCTTGAATGGGATCCTAGGTAGCCTTATAGCAGCGACTGATTTTGAATCAAGATTTACTCAAACTGCTGTCATCTGCGCCAAGGTGTTTTTTTTGTGGCTGCCAAGGGAGTACGAGGCTAGAGACAAAAATGGTGAGTAGAAGGGCATGTAACCACCCAAACCATGCCCCTTCACGCTTTCCATTCAACACATTCTGGGGCTGTAAAAAAATCAAAAATTGATATTCTGGTCTAAAATTCTTTCAAATATCTCTCTAAGCAATTACAGATTATTAAAGAATTATCGGACACTTTGGCATGCAATATTGCAAAGTTGAAGTTGAAAACAGCGCCAAGCCTTGCCACTTCCCTTACAAAATAGTCACAAATTGCTCCATGACCAATGCACCAACTATAGCTCTCCTGACAATTCCTCAACTAGTCTAGATACAGAGTTCTAAAGGGTTGGGAAGTAAAATCTAGGGAATTGTTGCACAAATAGGGGAATATTGAGCCCAAATTACTTCATTGGCTAGAAGATTGTGAATATAGCTATTCTGGGTGGAAACCCCTTACACTGCTCACCATTCCTGCCACCAGCCTCGTACCTAGAGGGCCACGAGGGCTTTGATGATAGTAAGATACTTGGAGGCAAATTAGGGGTAAGTGACATTGGTATCTGCGTTGTGTTGCAGCCGCGACTTTTGGTTGCCGCATCCTCCCGATGGTTGGGTTGCACCCAAAGCCCATAATCCCTAGATTACGGTTAAAAGGGGCCGATAGGCTTTCGGAGTCTGGGATAAGAGGTTCATGGATTGGTGGTATTACACCCTAAACTCTTTGTGTGTGAATTAAGGTCGGCTCCGGGTGTGATTCATGTAGTAGGGGGGTCAACCCCACTCCAAAGCCGCAGTCATGGTAGATCATTCGTCAACATATACTAAAACCCTGGGTAGTGAGTTTGATTATCATATTTACCACACCAAGGCGACTGGAATGAAACAAGCGAGAGAGAAAAAAGGGAAGAGAAACAAAAGTTATTACCGGAACGATCCCCCAGCTTCAGCGTAGCCAAAAGGTATTCACCCCTGTATAATATAGCATGTTCTTGGTGCAGCAGCATGGGAATATTCTCCAGAATGGTGTTATGGCCTTAGCAGAAGATCGCTGGAGGTACGAACCTAACTTACCAATAAGCTCTTAGAGAGATTGAATCAATATTTGTGAGAGGCCAGTCAGGCGCGGGATTTGTAGAGAACTAGGTTGGCCGGACTATGGGATGTAGCCGGTTCTAGGTTCATCCAGTGGGGCATGGCCTCACCACAGATATCTGCCGGCTTCCGAGTGACCTATAATGATTTCTCCAAATTTAGGGAGTTTCCAAGAAGTGTACAAACCAACACGGATTGAAGAGAACCTGGTGTATGCATCAACAATCTGCGTGCCTACGTGACTATATTGGCATGAAATCTTGTCTACTCCCTATCGTTTATGGGGGATTAAGAGACCTCTGGGTGCAGATCATGGTGCTGGTCTGGAATGCACACTTATATTCTGACTTAAATAGCTGATCAAACCTGACGATCAAGTTTAAAAAAAGATAAGAAACAGTTCGTGGTACAGGATAATCAGCATGAAAACCGTCTGGAAAACTAGGCTAAGGAGGAGGTGCCATGGGAGAGAGTGGTAGGTATTTGAGGTCGGTAATGATACAGAGGTGGTGGGAGAAATCGCTTGGCAATCAAATAGGATATCCGCTAAGTAATCTATCCACATTCTTAGAATATATCGAGTGATAGGAAATTTCGCGGTATCCACGCCAGTTTCCATGCTTTTAACCTGGCCTGATCCGACTGTATATCTGCACATCTGCACGCTGCCCGCAGGCTCTCCTTGGGGCCTGAGAACACTGGATCGGATGGGCCTTTGGGGTATGTTTCCAATGGATTTGCTTAACTTCTATTTCGGCCGGTGGCCCTGATGCAGTGGGCTCCCAATATGAAACTTTTATAACAGAAATCCTTTGACAAAGGGAGCTAAAGACTCTCAAAAGGTACCACTTGGACAGAAATACACTTTTCACAAAGGGAAATTTTCAGTTACAAGAAACGCGTTTTCCGTTCACAAGACTTTTTTTCTCTCATACCGAGAGTCTACTATGATAAATCCCGATTTTATTCTACAAGCATACAATGCAAGGAGTTCCACAAAATTACTATTTACCTTCTTGGAAAAAATTACTTGGAGCACTAGAAAAATTCAGGCAGAAATTCAGGCCCCCATGCGTGTTTTTAAGGCCCTTTCCTATAGAACTCTCGTAGCTAGTGATAAGAAAAAGAGGGGAGAGTGTCTCGTTACCACCTATTTTTTTAAATCCCGCGTTGCAGTAGGCTATAAATTCAGATCAACCCCTTCCTTAACCCTCGGTTCCCTTGCTTCACACCCAATTACTCAACCCTCCAGGCCCAACAGAAAACCCCTATACCCCTCTCCTCCCAATTCTCTATCTCGGGGCACCCCGTTGCCCTCTCGCCCCCCACCCTAAAAACCGCCCACCGACACCATAATGTCCGTGCAATCCCTCCCCCGCGAGATTGTGATAAACATCATCGAAGCGATGGAAACACCGGAAGAGATTCTAGCGTTCACTAGTGTTCGCCACCCATACTTGCAATTATTCCGCCGCCATAGAAACACCATCCTCCCGAAGGTCATGACACGCGTCCTTGAGAAATTCACCCCTGTTGTCAACCAACTCCCCCATATCTCTAATATCGCCTCTATTACTTGTGGGACATTGTCGGCCGTCCCAAATGAGCTCGTTCTAATGGCTATGGGAGAGTGTTTGTGTGTGCCGGATGTTCTCGCTTTGGCGTTGACTTGCAGGAGGTTTTATAATCTCTATGTTTTCAACCGCAAGGCAATAATGAAGGGTGTGAACAGGGGGCTAGAAAGGAGGTTCAAGCGCCTCTATCACATATAAAGAATGCATGATGACATTCTTAGGGCTTTTGGTAATAAATACCCTTCCTTCCTTCCTTCCGGATAATGGCCGATGTTAACATCGAACAGATGAAACATTTTCAACCAATTCTCAGGTCCCGGGAGTTAAGGTGAAACATTCTAGATGTCGAGGGGGGGGGGTTAGGCTTTCTAGTGCTCTGCTTAGATTGGGGATAGTGGAGTATTTTACCTTTGCACGTCCATTCACCTTCATTCCACCCGGTTTTCCTTAAATCTCAGTTCATTTTACTAGGGTTTTCGCAGGTTTGATCGCTAGGTGCTGAGCTTCTTGGAAAACCTGCCAAGATCAGACTTTCCTTCATTGCTCGTCCGCTTTTATACTATACATAGCATTTTCTTTTTTTCTCTCTCGTGGCATTCATACACTTAAAAAATCCTCTCTAGATACTGGTTCTTGGGTGTGGCTATCTAATTCGCTCTCTCTCTCAAAAAGACCTCTCCCTATAGCTATCAACTACCTAAGCGTCACGTATCCCAATATCACCGTTTACCAAGGGTAGACAAATACTACTCGATTTCTCTTCCGTATGTCTTGCTGGCTGAGGTTCACTATTCAAGGCTCGGTGATATCCAGTGACGGACTCATCCCAACCGTATTAGCTATCTGTACGACTGCACGATCTTGGCGAAAACAGAATCCGACACCAAGCGGGTTTTCCAGAATCGCCCATCCTCAACGGTGCCTACTTACCGCCATAATGTCAGAAAAGCCCAGAGTTAGTTCTTTTTTTTAGTTCTTTTTTCGGATAGCACAGCCTGACGTGAAGACTAACAATTAAACACCAAGTTATAGAAAACATGCTAGGAACCCTGAGTGCTGGAGCTCAGTTCTAGGAGAAGAGCCCGAATACATCGCCAAGAGGGTCAACCTGTATAGGATCCCTACACAGCAACCACCATGGCTGGCTTCGCCCACTTACTGCGACTACTGTAAGAACTCGAATTACTGGACCCGAGGCAAGACGTCAGAAATTCCCTCTCTTGGATAGGGGGGCGAGCGCGAAAACTGACCCCCTCAGCCCGCGCTTAAGACAATATAAAAACAAAAAAGAGCCAGACCCTACCAGCAAAAGCAACTCCAACGTCTTAACGTGAGGTCCAATTATTCGAGTTCTCACCGTATTAGTGGTTTACAGGGAAAAAAATTGGGTAATTTTATCTATTGAATGCTCTGTAAAATCCCCTTTCACTTGATTGCTTTTTTGTAGAACCAAAGTTGTTGTCCACCTTTCTGGCGGTTGACTAAATTTATGCACTTTGTACGGAAGTCCAGGGGGGTCATTAAGTTTTCTTACGGCCCACCACCAAGTGATTGATGGGTTGCCCCTGCAGCGCTAAAATTGCGGAATATTCCTACATTGTACAGTGCTGTACCACTCACCAATAGTATCAAAAGCCTGTCTGTTTACCAGGCGCTGTACAAACTGAGGGTGACAACCTGTTTAGTGCACTAAAAGTTGTCCTACAGTTGTAGGCCAATCAATTGCATGTTCCACAAACCGGATATAATAGTAGAAGAGTCCAACCCCGGTAATTCCCCCAATACGGTAGCGGGCCACATGCTAGACGCTCTAAATATTATATAAGCTAGTACCGTATTAACTCGAATAAGAGAGCTGTGTGCTACGTCGTTGGAATTGCCCCCTCTGGTAAGGTCTGGCATTTTTTGTTTTTTCACCTCCCTTGTTTTGCTGTGATTTTCGCCCATTTCACAAGGAAGGGAATTCTTGACCACATAGCACACCGCTCTCTTATTCGAGTTAATACGGTAAGTGAGCAAGATAGGGAGGGTTAATAACATTATTATCGAGGTTAAGCACCGCCGTGCGTTCTTAAATCACTACGGCAACCACCCTAAATCTCACTTGCTAAACCCTTTTTGGAGACATAAGCACTGCAACGACCTTCTCTCGTTGCATAATAAGAACGGAAAAAAACTCGTTCGTGCTTATGATGTGAGACATAAACAAAGCATATAATTGGTTTAATATCAGGTTTTAGGGAGTGTAAAAACAACTCTTACCCTATTCGTACTAGAATTCTCCACTACCTTCAAAAGCGACCGTCATAAGAACACACGGTCGTGCTTAACCTCGCTTTCTTCACCTTGAGCTTGTGGCATATAAAAAAGCAAAAAATAAGAACGCACGCTGGTGCTTAACCTCGATATTAGGAATAATACTACTATCATACTATCATACCATACGAGTAGATGGAATGGGATTAGGCTAATATCCTAGCCAAACCAAAACAGCACGAAGCACCCCTAACCAAATCAATCTCCCAATCAAGATCCAAAGTCAGAATTTGCGTTCCCCCCCCCCTTCTTTTCCCTTATCTTCCCCAGAGTGGTGGGGGTACTGAATTTCCTTACATTTCCTGAAGTGCTCGCTAACAATATTGATATTAACCCGAGAGCAAAGGGGAACTTCATGTATCTGCTGAGACACTCAGAATCACGCAGGATAAAACAGCGATGTTATGAACTCGACCAAGCCAAGTCTATCAGGAAAAACGGTACATTTTCAGCCCCGGGGCGAATTCAACGCTCTACCCTATCAGACATGGCAATGCGTTACATCCTCCTCCGGTTTCCACCCCAGCATATGCCTACCGGCGAATAGTTAGCATTTTGTGGAGAAATTTAGCTTTATCGCCACCGGAGCAAGCAGGAGATCAGAGATTTCTTCGGGCTATTGTCGGTATCCTCTTAATCGCGGACATTGCTCAGATTTGAGTGAGGTTGCGGCTGCGCCCGGAGTCTAAGGGCCCTTCTAACTTCGTGGTCTGTCCGGTGGCGAGGGTGAGTTGGCGTCTTTCAGTGCAGTGGGGGGGTACAAACCTTGGAATTTCTACCCGATGGAGATGGCGATATCTATCTTATCCATTATGATACTTTATGTATTCATACTGCGGTACGAACTTGGGAAGTGCGATCTGATATCTGATAAATCAACCAGATGCTAAGGCACCAAGCCGGTTCAGCATCGCGCGGATCTTACTCCAACATCGTGCACCTATCCTAGCTATACAGTGCCGCCGGCGTCAGTCCATCCCATGTCTTTTACCAGGCACTATCTACACCTCGCTTTGCCGGAAAACTCCGTTTACAAGGCAATAAATAGGGAGTAGCTTTCTAGAGTGAAAACGGCTAAAACAGCCATGGCTCTCAGGACTCACAGTTGCTTTTCCAAAACGAAGGAAACCAAAGAAAAAACTTCACCCCTTTCTACTGCCCCGCTAATCGCCAACCTAAAGGTCTAGAGTTGAATTCTACCTTCTCATAGCAGGATTAACAAGCCCCACAGCCCCGTTGACCAAGGCTAGGCTCTCAATCCCGTAGTCCCAATAGGACAGAACTTTTTATTATTATTTCCCCTAGGCTCCTGCTAATTGCGACAGGGGTTGATTGGTTCCTGGCACCTTATCCAGTACGTCAGCTAGGTATTTCAATGGAGGTCTTTTTTGCTCTCTAGGTCTCTTCGGGTGAGAGAGACTATCTGTAATTTTAAACAGAAGTACCGTAGTGCCTTGTGCACCCGTCACCGCAATAGACAGCCCGAGTGATACTAGTAGCTCTTACTTCTTTAGAAAGTGCTCCTTGGGCCACACCCCCCCCGCTCTAGATTCTTGGAGGTAGACTGTGGGCCGTCCTCCGTGGTCAGGTACAAAGTCTTTGTATCTCACATCTCTTCATCGAGAACAGTGGGATGGTACGTTTCAACTGCGTTTGCCAGCTTCTAGAGTCTTCACCGACCGTCGAAAGCGTCTTGAATGTCAGGGAGTTAAGTCGGGATAAACCACTACCATCCCCACTCCTTCCTTGAGAATACCCTAAGAAAAAAGAAGCAAAAGCCAGTAGCAACACTATCACCTACACAACGTATGATACCCCTCCAATGGAACCCCGCCATACCCCACGCAGTAAAACCCAACACCCCGGTAAGTGGGGGGGGGGGGGGGGCGG
>Ga0307513_10004404_pt1 | contig 18804 bp, 8 predicted proteins | sample 15_EM_MG_FD_202174 | JGI IMG/M metagenome (GOLD analysis project Ga0307513, IMG submission 202174) | Populus trichocarpa ectomycorrhiza microbial communities from riparian zone in the Pacific Northwest, United States - 15_EM | ecosystem: Host-associated > Plants > Roots > Unclassified | place...
CACCTTGCTTAAAAATCAACAAAAAAAAAAACAATAATATCTTCATATATATATATATGAATACATCTACACAACTTATTTTCTCTATTCATGCTAACTTTCTCTCTTTTTTTGCTTCATTAATCAAATCAAGCCCTTTAAAATGGAAGCAAACTTTCCCTTTCCAATCACAACCACTCTTTTAAAAATTATTTGGAATTGTGATAATAGTTATATTTTAATGTGTTTTTTATTTAAAAATATATTTTTTATTTTTTTAAAATTATTTTTTATATCAGCACTTTAAAATAATTTAAAAATATAAAAAATTAATTTAAAAAAATTAAATTTTTAAAAAACACAAATTTAACTCCGTTCAGTTATGTTACTTTTTATCCCAAGACACCTGCCTCTCTCGCTTTTCGTTCTTACTTGTTTTTTTGGTTATTGGGTTTCTGCTATATGTTTGACAACGAATTAAAAAGATTACAGAATCTGACGTCACACACTGAAAGCATAGGCCAGCCATTATAGGGAAAAATCTCGGAAGCAAGCTCAGAAACGGTGTCGCACAGCTTCTTGGTGTTCGGTTTAACGGATTCTTGCTAGAGACAGGCGAGGAGGAACGATTTGAGAGAGGGCTGAGTTTGCGGGGAGAGACGGGGCCAGAGTTTGTTCGGAAAGTCATCAATTTTTAATCCCACCTGGTAGCGGAGCGGCAGCACAACAGCATATCCAAAACCCAAGACTTCTCTTTGACCGTCAAAACCAAAATCCTAAAAAGAAGAAGATGGGAGCAATAGATTAGATTGAGGGGGACGATAGTCACTTGGATATCTTATTGGGTCCCGCTAATGGTGGTGCTGTTACACAAGTCAAAGAATGCTCACGGAAGAGGGGGCGCACAGCGCACTGATTCATGTAGCAGAGCAGGGATCAAAGCTTGCCACGAGAAGTTGCGGAGGGAGAGATTGAATGATAGGTTTCAAGATTTGAGCTCTGTTTCGCAACCTGGAAGACCAACCAAAATTGACAGACCTGTCATGCTATACGATGCTATTACAGTTCTGAACCAGCTAAAAAATGAGGTTTAGGAGCTCAAAGAAACCAATGAAGAACTTCTAGAAGAAACTAAAAACTCTGATGCTTCAGTTGGCTCTAAACTGGCCTCATCCAAATCATAGAATAGAACTAGACCCAGTTAGCTTAGAAACAATAACAGTGTTTCTAAGTATTTATAAATGCAATCATTGCTGTTTGATGTTATGAACTTGTGTGATGATCAAGATAAAGGGACTGTATTTGTGATCCACCGCAGAAGCCGTTGAAACAAGAACAGAAGAAAAATATCGTCGATAAACCCCAGCATTGCTAGTAACTGTAAACAATGGTGGTTAAGTTTTAATTCTAATATAACATTTGATTCTAGACATTTCACTCGTCCTCACAAAAGTTTGTTTCTATTTCCGATGGTACTTTGACCTGGTAATTAGTGAAGGATCTTTGACCATTACTAATAATTATTGAAACTAGATTCTATAAGTTTAGCTTTGTCTTGTGTGATAATTTTATGACCTCACTTTTATGTGTTTATGGACATTACAGTAACAAGATAAGCTAAATGAGAACATTTCACTCTGACTGAAAACTCAGCTGCACTGTAGTACTGTAGACTAGTACAATGTAACTACAGAATTTCATCCTCCACCATGTATAAACAGCAGTGCTTAGCCTACGAACGCAACCCATTCTAACTAAGATTCATTAAACCAAACTGAATCAACTCAGGGTTGGCCAGTCCATAAGCTCATTCAAGCTGTGCTTCTTTAATTTACAAGGCCTTGCTTAGAACAGGAGTTTCTCACTTCACTGCCGAACTACCAAGCCTAAAATAATTATAATAATTTTGTTAGCTCACACTGCAGATTGACTTTTACCACGATAGCTTTCAGCTTACATAACGACGGTGTTTCATATATATAATTAAATCTCTGGACAAGGAACAATAATAATTTTGTTTGCTCACACTGCAGATTGACTTTTACCACGACAGCTTTCAGCTTACATAACAACGGTGTTTTATATACTAGTTTACTTGCGCAAGCGCTTTACTACGGGCTGAACCAGGTTTATAAAAATATATAAAAAGAGAGTTATTAGTAACATAGTTTTTAAACCTAACAGGTAATGGACCCAGTACAATGATCAGGTCATGAATAAGATGGATTCATCGGATCAACCCAAAAAAATAAAATTTCAATGCAACACTTTGTGTGCATAAACAATAAGGTAAGGTCAAGTAACTAGCAGTATGAGAATTGTCCCCACAATTCTCCATGAAAGAATTGATTGGTGCAATGGAAAAAAGTTGTAAAAATATAGAACTTCTAAAAAAAAAAGGAATCTCAATTTCAACAGAAGAAAGATAATGATTTATTTGCTCGTCAAAGGGCATATATTGCAATAATTGCAGGAACCTCTACCAAAATTTTAAACTACAAATTACAAGTACTAGAACTAGTACCAGTTGTGCACACCACAAAAAGATAGATGCAAGCAAGACTCAACAAAGACAAACCTGCAAGTTCTGCAGCATAATCATCCTGAGGTTGCTCTTCTGCAAATCTAAATTCCATGTTTCCAATATCCTGCAGTTCCTTAAATATCCATTGTTGAGGCGGAACTTCTCGTAACCGCTTAAGTATTGATAAACAAAGCCAATGATGTCAAAAATATGCAAATAAAAATCATTGTAATCAATGACAACAGCTGAAAGGGCATGATTTTCTTCATAAAAAAAAAACACGAACAATAAATTCAAATAAGATTGCTAAAATAAATTCAAACACATCAGCAGTTTTCTACAATAAAGATCTAAAATTAGGAAATAAAAGCCAAGGCATGACTTGAATTGCTGGTGGTGGTTAGTAGATTCATACGTTTCTTTGTGGTCTAAAATTACTGCTTGGGTTTTCTGAGGTTTGGTTTGTTAAGTGCCCCCTTATTTTTTTTTTTTTGAAATCAAAAGTAAAAGGATCGAATTGAGAAACATCATATATATATATAAATTAGAATTGAAGGATTAAATTGTAAACAAATAAAACTCTAACAAAAAAAAGACCAAAATAAAAAATTAAAACTAAGAGAATGGATTCTGAACACCAATAAAAAATAAGAACAGAATTAGAAGGACTAAAACTATAAAAAAAAATAAAAAAATTAAAAAAATAAAAACTAAAATAAAACAAAAAAGTATTTTGTTGATTTTAGTTATAAAAGAGTATTTTTATTGTGTTAAAAACTTGAAACAAATCAAGAGAAAAAAATAAAAAAACCTTAATTTGAAGGCTTAAATTTTCTTATAAATAAAAAATTAATTTTATTATAGCAATTCATATTAATATAGATAGAGTTACAATCAACCCAAATGATTTAGCTTTTCATTTAATATATTATCTTTTCTAACTTCGACAAAATATGGTTACGTAGAATCAGTCAAGAAAACAACAACTCGCAATCGAGTCCCAAGTTGGAGAAGATTGATGTGAATATATATATATATATGATATTATTTCACCCAAAAAATAATAAAATCTACCCAAACTACCTTGAAAAAAGGGTACTTGACCAGGCAACAAAACCAATATGAAAAAGCGGAACCATCCAAGTTCGGTCACTTATAATGGGGGAGGATGAAATTTTGCTTTATTAACTAAAATGCCCTTCATTGAATCCTTTAGATGATTTTTTTTGTGTAAAACACCAAACTTTTGATAGATATAATAAGGCCTTCCCAAACTCCAAAAATTATGAGATTTTAACCCGACAACTTTTTAAGAGGTTCTATGCAAAATCTCGGATTTATCTGACAGTCTGTTTGAGAGTTATGTATATTAGTATAAAATTGAATAATTTGTAATTTTTCATTAAAAATTGAAATTTTTTATTTAATTCTTGCATAAATTGTGCAAAATATTTTACTAAATTATCGAGATCATTTTCTTTTTCCAAATGTATTTATTTTATATTTTTATCATTTATTTTATTTACAGACTTATTATCATTTCATAATAACATTACAAATTTTTATCTGATATTGCACCATTAGTCTTAACTTTTCTTTGTACTATTTTTTATTTTAGTTTTATTTTCTTCATCCTGAGTTTTTGTTATTCATCATGATCTTACTTGTTCAGTTCTCTGATTGCACGAAGTTTTACAAATATATTGTAGACTACTATAATGTAACTTCTTTAACCCCCCTTTTCTTGGTCATTTTATAATTGTTCAGTTCGGTCACTTAATTTGTTTTTCAATTTGATCCCTGCATGTTATGTTCATATGATTTAAAACATGGTGGTTGCTTTCCATATGTTTAATATATCATGTTTACTATGTCAAGGAATGTTTCAGCTTTGAAATGGTTCTTAAATTTGAAGAATTGATTTAATTTTGGCTGTTAAAAAAATTAAAACAAAAGGGATCATATTTAACAAATAAACTAAGAGGAACCATCTCCCTTTTTTTTTTACTATTCTTGAGCTGCGCAAAAGTACATTTTGGTCTTTGAATTTCCCTATTTTTTTTTTATCTTTGGTCTTGTTTTTTGATATTTTTTCATTGTAGTCCCAAAATTTATTTATTTTGCATTTCATTCATTGGAATTTGAGAGGAGAGAGAGAGAGAGAGAGTCGCTAAAAAATAAGGGAAGAGAGAGAAATTCATCGGTCGATGACATTTCGACAATAAAAAAAACTTGATCTTGGTATCAATGAGTTTCTTTTGATGAGAGGATTTTTATTAAGATATTTTTTAAACTTCCATATCATTAGAAAAGATAAATGAGGTTAAGGAAGAACTTTATCAATCGGTTTAATTTTGTGTTTTTTTATTGATTTAAAAGTGTTTTGAGGTTATAATTTGATTTATTGAGCTTTATATGGTGTTTATTTGGTGTTTTTATATGAGAAAAATAGAAAAATTAATTTTTAAGGCCTAAAAATAATGACTCTTTGAACGTCTTTTCAGTGCCTGAAACCTAGGCTAGCATACAACATGTTATTTGCCACTATAGACGGCGAGTTGTCTACTTTATTTTTCTTTTAAAAAAGGATAGATGATACATCACCCACCCTTAAACATAACAAAGAAGACTAGGCGTGCTGGCATGATCTTGTAAGCCCAAACGTGCTAGACCTTCTTTTTTTTAGGCTAGGCACCCGTGCCCAATTTCTTTGGCCTATGTGCTTAGCCTCTTTTTATGTTTTTTTTTTTAATTTTTTTTTTATTTTATTTTGATTGAAATACACCATAAATCAAATATTAAAAATTATATTTAAATTATTACTCATTGTTTTTCATAATTATTAAATAATATTATTTTTTTTTGCCCTCATTCAATTATTATTTACCTGATATGTAGACAAAAACAAAATTCCCATGGATATTTAATGAAAATAATTTTTTTGATATATTTAGACGTGATTTCATCACATTATTTTTTTGGCCTTCATTCATGCACATACAAAATATTAAGACTTTATTTTTATGTTTTTTTTTTAATTAAAAATTTCTTTTGAGATCATGATGACTTTTCATTTTAAAAACAATGCTTATGATTTAAAAATATATTTTCATTAAAACAATAAAGAGATGCATTAATAAGAAAATAGAGTTTAGATTAAATAAATATATTTTTTCCTACTTATTTAAAATAATTAAAATTTTAAATAAACCTTTATTTTAATTTTCACTTTCTTTTATTAAAAGATCACGCTACTAATAAAAGATTATATTGTTGTTTTTTAAAACACGAAGAATTTTTTATGATGATATTTCTAGTTATTTTATGGATAATTATGTATTAGCCTAATATTTAGGATTTGTAAAATAATTTGCTCATTACTATCAAATGAAAAAAAAACCAATTTCTTAATTTTTTATTGTAACTTTTTTTTTATATTCTTCTGAAAGTTATGTTCTTATAGTCTTTTAGAATAGTTAAGGAGAAATGATCGATTCATGAGTTTTAAATTTTTTAATTGATGCACTTTCATGTTCATAATGAGTTTTTGCTTAAAAAACAATGCTTCTCATTAAAAAACCATGTTTTTATGAAATTAAAACAGAAATGTGAATAAGAAAATTATATATTTTTAAATAAAAATAATGCTTTTTTTCTTTTTACTATAAATTGTTGTAGTTTTCCTGAATATGTTTTCTGATTGATGTTTTCTTTTATTCAATGAACTATGTTGCTAATAAAAAACATTTTGTTATCAAAATTAAAAAAATTACATGAATTAGAAAAGATATTTTTTTATAAAAGATACATTTTTCCTTTAAAATTTTATTCATTATCTTTCTTGTGAATGCCTATTTTATTATTGTATGATTAAATAACAAATAGATTCTAAAAAGAAAAGTTATTAAATTTGGCAAAACTCATGACCTATGTCATAAATTAGGTGGGTTAACTTGGTTTGATCTAAGTAATTCCAAAACATCATTGTTTCAATTTTTTTTTTTTTAAAAAAACATTGAATCAACGTTGTTTTTGAAACATTTTCCCTAAATAAAAGTCAAATCAGACTTTGACTAGGTCGATATAGTCTAGTGTGCACCCATAAGGTCATCTGGGTCACACTAGGTCACCTCTCACCTGATTTACTTTGAAACTTCGTCCAAGTCAAAACCCGGGTTAGTAGGTCACCAAGTTGACCTTCTAGGCCAAGTTGAGTTTAATAATACTATCAAATAGTTCCTTGCAAGAGCGCACAAACAGCTAACTAGTATGACTAGGTAGACGATTGATTATTGTATTAAATTAGACAACCTATATTACTTGAATTTGTCAAGCTTGAATAGTGGATTACTCTAAAGGAAAGAAACAAATAAATGAAATCTAATTATGACATCGACGTCTTGGGCATGTTTCCTTTAGTTATCTCAAAAAAACATTTTGTAGTTTATTAAAAGATATTGATGATTCTAATTTTCAATGTGATGTTTGTTAACTAGCAAAGAGTCATTGAGCTTTATATCCATTAAGTTTAAATAAAAGCCCACATCCATTTATTATTATACATTCTGAAACATGGGGTTTATCCAAAACCTTTACTTTAAGTGTGAAAAGTCCCAATAAATTATACATAAGATAATTGAGAAAAATAGTGAAAATTTGATAGAAAAGACTTGATAAGAAAAATATTAAATAAAATATCAAGATATCTTGAAAGTTAACTTAATGATGTTAACAATTTGAGCATTAAACTGTAAACCCCCGATTTATACTTGATAAATCCAGACTTAGTAGGGTAAGTACTAATTGAAAAATGATAAACTAGAGAGTAAATTGTTGGTGAATTGTAATGAATATTCTCAGATTATTAATTTAAATGTTGGGTGAGATGAAGAAATAAATCGATATGTAAAATATTAAATAGTGATAAATCATGTGAATTTCCTGATGATGTAAGATAATAATTGGAAGGAGGGAATTTTGTAATCTTGAGTGATACTATTTATAAAATAGGAGAAAAATTTCAAATAAATTATCGCATGACTCTTGCGCGAGAAAGGTTGAATGTTGGTACAAACCCGTGTACAATCGTGATAGTAGGGTGGAAGGGGGTAAGGACTCTAAAGAAAATTTTATGATAATTACAAATAGGAATCTCCAACGAATTATTCTAAGACCCGTAATGATTTAAGTAAATTATTTGGAATGCAAAAATTTGGATTTTTGGCGTAGAATTATTTATTGTCTAATTTTACAGTATTGGACATATCTCTTAATCTGACCGTTGGATCAAGTTGAAATTTTACAAAAGGTCTTCATACATATGTTTTTATCTTGAGTTATAATTTTAAGACAATCAGAACTCATAAAGGTCTAAAATATAAAATAGCAGTATCAGGTTAGTGTATAAAAAACAGGAAGATAAATTGTGGTGTCACCAAAGAAGGCTTAAGCTCATTAGTGGGGGACAAATAGAAAAATAAAGGGAGACAATACTTTTGTACCCCCCCAATTAATGCAACCACCACTCCTAAACCAAGGAGTCAAAATTCTTTTGTCCCACCATTTAAACATTGGGGTATGTACTGCCGTCGCTCTCTCCCCCCCCCTCCTCCTTGCAGTTCTATCCTTTTTCTTCTTCCCTCTCTCTCTCTGTCTCTCTACCACGAGCCTCCACCGTTGCAACTGCTAACGAAGATACCGTCCTCTCCATCAGCACGACCACAGACCCTTACCACCTCAGGTGATCCTCCATCCTTACCTTGCATTAACCTTCCCTGTGCTCCCTACTGCGGTCGCTGCTTGCAGAATTCATTCTGCATCTAGTGACCAAAATAATTAACTCCCCACCTTTAGTTAGACCAGTTTTGGCCTAGACCAAATGTTTGGGCCAGGCTCGTCCTGACCCTAAAAATTAAAAAAATATATGTTGGGCCGAGATCGACCCAACCATTTTGAGCCGACATTGGCCCACCCTTTTTCTGTGGCTGAGCTTGGTCCATTTAGTTGGGCCGGCCTAGGCCATATATATTTATTTATAATAATATATATTATAATATTTCTTTTAAAAAAACAAACAAAAAAATCCAAAAAAATTCAAAAATCATTTCCAAAAAATTTGATTTTATCAAATGTTTTTCTACCAATTTTGCATATATCAAGTTGTATATTTACACTGTAAAATACAAATTTGATATTAAAATATCCAGTTTTCTCTGAAATATTTCAAAAAAATTCAAAACATTTTTAAAAAAAATCTCAAAAACTTTTAAATGAATTTCCCTTTTCAAAAACAAAAAAAGAAAAAAAATATTTTGTTTTTATACATACGAACAAATCCTAAAATTTTTCCAAGCATATTTTTCATAAAAAACAAAAATTGCATATTTTCATGTTTTTTTAAAAAATCCAAAAATGGATATTGTAACCAGTTTATGATTATCCATTAGGATTTGACCAAAATATAAAAAAAAATTTTCCAATTTTTTTTCTAGGATTCAGATGTAGACTTTTTATATCTATAGAGTGTAAAATTATATTATAAAGTACACCCTCAGGTATTGAAGTTACAAGGTGTAAATAAATGCGATGCTAAAATTCCGATTTCAGAACGATTAGTATTTAACCCAATAAGATAGAGATTTTTTCATGAAGAGAGATCTACCTTGAACCTTAAAAAAGACCAACGAATAAAAACCTGACTTGGAAAAAAACAATCAAACAACAATGCAATCTACCTTAGGTAGGGTGCACAAGGGGTGATAAGTTTTTTCCTTACACAACCAGTCCCTTACTTAGACTCTCGCAGATCATAGGTTCCTAGTGACCATAATACTAGGTAGCGACTCTTGAACATTAATAATAATTTTATGATTAAATCCAAAAACCTTTTCAACATAACATCACACCTCACATAGGAGGCACGATAAAAAGCCTCCGCTGTCACCAGACGACGTCGCGGCGCGACCCCGTGATAGTGGAGAGGTGGTGGGGGAATTTTTGACTTGAAATTATAATGTTAAGAACTTAAAAAGTTAGGTAAAAGGGTAAGTTATGGTCTAAAATGGAGTGTTGGTTAAGTTGAAATGTGTATATTAGTGGAAGCATAATTTGGTGCAAGGTTGGGAAGGAACCTTGTTATATGAATGCTTAAGATTTGAAACTTGCTTGTAGGGTATCTATATATGAATGAGGTGAAGAACATGAAATAATTGAAATGGAAAAACTTGAAAAATAAGCATGCTAGGGCCAACCATGATGGTGGTTTGAGGAAGGTTGGGATTTTGACTTATAACATTGTGTGTAAGGAAAATCATGTTAAGGGGATAATAGATAAAAAACTTGAAAGTTTTGTAGATGGAGAAGTTTTCTTCATAAGAGTTGTAGGTGGAGATGTTAAGGTTCCAACGGATCTGACTTTGCCTGATTTTGAGTTTTATAACTCCAGATATGATCCAAAAATCAAGTAAAGATCTACACCGATGTAAACCTGAACAAAATTCAGAATGCTACCATGATTGTTTGATTTGAACTTTAAGAGTATATAATTTGGAATTGATTTCTTCACAAAAGTTAGAGGTATGGATGTTACCTTTCAAGTGAACCTAACCTTGCTTAAATTGGAGTTGTATAACTTCAAATATGACCCAAACATTAAGTAAAGGTCTAGCCGACACAAAACTGGGTAGATTATAGATGCTATTATGGTGGTTTAAATTGAGCCCTAGAAAGATATAACTTGGAGTTAGTTTCTTTACAAATTTATAGGCCTGAATGTTAGCTATCAAATGGAATTAGTCTTGATGGATTTTAAACTATATAACTCATGATATGACTTAAAGACCAAAGGAAAACCGAATTCAACTTTACTAGATAGTTTTCATTAAGTATAGTAACAGATGAATTTGGGTACCTTAAAGGCAGAACTAGGTTTCCCTACCCTTCATAAAGTTGTAGGTTTGTGTCTTATCTTTCGAAAGAGTCACTCCATGTTCAAAACCGAGGCCTAGAACTTCGCTTATAAATGAAATACAAAACAATGATCTTGAGTAATAAAATAGAGATAAAAGTGTAATGAGAAAATTAGTTGAAGGAAAATGAATTCATAGTAATGAACTTAAGTGAATGAGATTTCAATGATATTATGAGAATTCATATTATGGTAAAGTTATAAAGAGATACTTATGATATCTCTTAATCCAAAACAAGAGAGGTGCCTAGAGCATGTTTATGACTCGTTCGGATGGAGGAACATGTAGGTGCATTGCATATTATCTTTTCAATTCATGTTAACTTATTCATAAATTTCAGAATTAGTTATTGTGTTGTTATGATAAACATTTAAATAGATATGAGTACCTTGCATACATTGATATGGATCAATTAATTATGATGATGTTTGAATGTATATGAGTACATTGTGTATATTGGTATGAATCAATTAGTTATGATAATGTTTGAATGGATATGAGTACCTTGCGTGCATTGTTATGTATCAAATTAGTTATGATATTATTGGAATGAATATGAGTACCTTTCGTACAATGATAGGTATCTTATATCTCGTTGAACTGATTGTAATTTTTTCCTTGATTTTAATGTAATTACAAGTATAGCCATTATGTTGGAAGAATAAAAAGAATTGAAAATGAGAATTTAATTGATTGGTTTCCTGGTTTGGAAATTAATGGCTTAAGCGTGCCTGATGATTGAGATTTCAATTGATTAGTTTCATGGTTTGGAAACTATTATCGATGGTGTGTCTGACGATCGAGAATGTAAAAAAATAGTCACCAGTTAGAGACTAATAATATCAATTGTGTGATGACTGGAAATCGATTAAATTATGGCTCTTAGTGATAATATTTTAACTTATAACCAACAAGTAATGGAATTAAATATATAAATGTGATGATTCATTAAATAAGTTGTTTATATTTTTGTGTAACATCAGCTGCATTTTAGCCTCACATGGAGTAGTAGATGTCTGTCGCTCACTTTTGCGAAGTTCTTAATATGATATCTCAGATATATTAGGGTTTCTACGTAATACTTAGAAGATCAATTTTAATTATATAATCACATGTTATTGAACAAATTTAATATTTTTTTTACATTGTTAAAACTTTATCCTTTAACTTTATCTCTACTTTTAAACTTTAGATGTTTGGAAATTTTTTATCACATGTTTTTATAAAATTTGATCATATCAATTATCTCGATTATTCTCTATTATAGATGTTTAATAGTTGATGGAAGTCAATGAGACTTGGGATAATAGAATGACACTGATGTGTTGGCCTGAAAAACATGTTGTTGTGATTGTCATTAACTTGGTACCACTGTAGTTATAGGGAGACTGCTGAAATTTTAGCAGAAATATAAAAAAATTCATTGAAAATTCCCAATGTATCGTGATAAATGATGTATAAAATCAGAGTCGTTACTAGGAGGATCACATTGGCTTGTTACTTTTAGTGATGATTGTATTAAGACGACTTGGACGTGCTTGATGAAATTTAAAGGTGATGTAAATTTGTTATTTCAAAAGCTTCATAAAATGGTTGAATTTCAGTACAAGAAAGTGGTCCAAGTTTTTCATAGTGATAATAGGGGAGAATTTCATAGTTCAAAACTTCAACAATTTTAAAAGTGCATAGAACTATTCATTAAACTACTTGTTCTAATACATCCCAATAAAATTGGGTTATTGAGCACAAAAATTGATACTTGTTGGAGGTTGTTCGTGCATCATTAATAAAAGTTCGTATGTTATAATCTTATTAGGGAGAATCACTTGTCTATACATAATATTTAATCAATCATGTACCCTTTAGTTCCATTGACTTCCAAACACCATTCCAAGTTCTTACTGATGTTGTTGTGTTCTAGCAGTCCCAAATTCACAAACTCATTGTTTTTGTGTGTGTCGTGTTTGTACATCATCATAAACACCAATGCAATAAGTTAACTCTTAAAGCATTGCGATGTGCTTTACTTGGTTATGCTAATCATCAAAAGGAGTAATGTTGTTATCATCCTCTAACTCGATAAATCTTTATCATAATAGATGATGTTTTTTTATACAAATATCATGTATTTTTTCTCTATGTCTGAAGTTATGAGGGAGTATTATAAGGAAATTCATATTCTAAATTATGATTTTTTTAGAAATATATTTGCATTCTAGTAGAGATGATTTACAAATTGGGGTAGACAATGAATAAAAATATTGGATTTGAGTGGTATAATTTTGGATTGAAATGACTATAAACACTTATAAGCTGAAGATATGACTCTCATATATGCTTTCTTAACAAATATTTCGCTCGAATTAGAATATCTTGTAACTTATATACCAAACCAATTAATTATTGAGGATATTTCTATCTTAGTATCTGATTCAATAAAAAAAGTTATCACATTACCACACTAGAGGTATTTCTAAACCCATATTGAACCTAAACTTTCTAATAAAGTCAAATATTATATGAATCATTATGTGTCTAACCATTGGTTTTTAGAGTTTGTAAATTAATTATCTATTGTATCTATTCCTAACAGTGTACATGAAGTCGTAACTAACTAATGATGAAAATAAGCTATGAATTAAAAGATGAAATTCTTGTGAAAAAATAAAACATGGGGAACTCGTTGATCTTCCATCAAGAAAGAATTTAGTTGGATTCCAATGTATTTACATAATAAAGTATAAGTCTAATGGAAAAAAAAATGAATGTTTAAAGCAAGACTAGAGGCAAAAATTTACACTTAAACCTATGAGATGTATTACATAAGGACATTTTACACCTATAACCAAAACCAACATAATTCGAGTCTTATTATCTTTAGTTGTAAACCTAGATTGACCATTACAATAATTCAATGTGAATAATACCTTTCTACTTGAAAGGTATAATAAGGTGTGTAGGTTGAAGAAATCATTGTATGGATTAAAACAATTTTTGAGAGCATGGTTTGGAAGGTTTACAAAATCTATGTTAGTGTTTGGATATCACTAAAGTCATTTTGATCACACATTATTCTTGACAAAATGACAAAGTAAAATTATTATACTTATTGTATATTTAGATGATATGATGGCTGTGAGAAATGATCTTGAAAAAGAAAGCATGGTTAAACTTTTTTGTTTATTCTTTTTTATTCCTTTTCGGTTGGTAGCCTAATTGTTTTTTGCTAAAAATATAAATTTTAGCTAGAAAGTATGGTTTCTAGAATATTAGAGTCTTGTGTTAATTTAACTTGTCTACATTTTTTTTAATGATTTATTTTCACTCTCAAGTTTATTCACCTTATCATTATCATCAATGACAATATAAACTTTCTTTTCCACAGTTTTTTCCCCCAATAAGTAAGCATGCATAGTTCTTTTTTAATTTACTATATTTTGAACCTACTTTTTAAAATTCATTAAATAAAGATTTAAATGCATTATGAAACTCATTATAAGTAAGGTTAGATTCATCATCTTTATTCATCTTATCACTATTATTAATGACAATGCTAGCAGTCTTTTCTAATGTTTTTTCCCCCCTACAAGTAAGCATGCATAGTTCTATATTTTGAACCTAATTTTTCAAATTAATTAAATAAAGATTCAAATGCATTATGAAACTCATCATAAGTAAGGTCAGATTCATCATCTGAAGATTATACCTCATTCATTCTCACTTTCAATTGCCGTAAATCACATGTTTGCAATGTGCTCTTCTTCTTCTTCACTTAAACTAAAGTCCAAATTATAACTCCATGTGGCTTTTATTGCTCCTTTGTGACGATGATTCTTTTTTTTTTATTATTTTAAAAAAGTGGATAATTTACCTTGATGTATCCTGTTTTGTTGCACTTGTAACATCTAAGGACATCATTACTCGCTTCTTTCTTGTTTCTATCCTTCTTGAAGTTTGAGAATCTTTTATTCCTTTGATGTATCCTGTTTTGTTGCACTTGTAACATCTAAGGACATCATTGCTCGCTTCTTTCTTGTTTCTATCCTTCTTGAAGTTTGAGAATCTTTTATTCCTTTGCTTTTTCCTTAAAAAATTTCAAAATTGCTTTCTAATTAGAACAATGTCCTCTCCAATATCTTCATCTTCAACATGATGAATATATTGAATCCCAAATTCTTCTTTGTTTTTCCATTGTAATTTCATGTGTCCTCAAAGAACTGATGAGCTCTTCTAATGAAAGTTTGGTGAGATTCTTGGTTTCCTGAATAGCCATCACCTTTGCTTTCCAAGTCTTCAGTAGGGACCTAAAATTTTTTCTCACAATGTCAGCATTAGTATAAATCCTATCAATAGCATCCAAACTATTAGTTATTGTAGTTTTTCTAGTAAATATACTAGTTATGGAGTCGCTAGGAATCATTTTGAATAATTCATATTGATGAACTAACACATTGATTTTAGATTATTTAACTTGGTTAGTTTCTTCATGAGATACGTCTAAGGCATGCCATGCATCTCTAATGGTTTTACAAGATGTGGTTATAATACATTCACTTCTACTTAATGGACAATATATGGTATTCATAGCTTTAGCATTTATAGAAAGTAATTTTTTATCATCATATTCAGTCTTAGGCTTTGGAATCTCAATACCATCTTTAATTTTGATTGGTTTATGAGGACTATTCTCTTTGGATAACTATAAATCATAATCAATAAATAGAAGATATATAATCATCCTAACTTTCCAGTATGCATAATCATTATCATCAAAGAAAGGTGGCCTAGAGGTAGATGGTCCTTCATTTTGAAGATTATAATTAGTGGTTGCCATTCACTTAAAGTCTAAGCAAACTTTAAAAATGAGAACTAAGCTTTGATACCATGTTCTAGGAATTAGGTTTACCACTACTATTGACAAACAAAGCAAATTAATTCAGATAAATACAATAACCAATAATATAATTAAAGTGCTTAAAATAAATAGGTAAGTGAGGGAATCTGCAAACTTGATTTTTAACATGGTTCGGCAAGCCTACATCCACACCTCTAGTATCAAATCATACTTGAGTTTTGTATTCTTTTACTTGTCCAAGTTGTAGAGTACAATATCTACTTGATGAATCCATACCAATATTTTTACACCACGTGAAGATATGCCCTCTTCAAGATTTTCTCCCTTGGTGAATATACCTCACCAATGCCAAAAGTTTTTACCTAACTCTCAAAGGTTTACAAGAGTGATTTTGTTATCATAAATAACTCTCTCAATAGAGTAGATAATATAATTCAAAGATCTAATATCTTTATATCTCACAAGATAACACTTAAGGGATTTGAAATTGTTTAAGTGTAGTGAGAATGAGATTAAATACCTTTGTGCTAGAATATGAAGGTTTAATAGGACCCATTAGAGTATAATCAATGATTGATTATTTATATGTTGTTTTGCTCTTAAAGTAGCTTGTATATGATATAGGTTCATATTCTTTTTTTTTTATTTTTTTATTTTACAATTACAAAAATTAGTCGTTTATAGCCATTACAACCCCACTGACAGTTGAAACGATTGATTGGTTCAAATTAGTCAAGCTAATCGGTTGACCATTTTCTTCAGAATTCTCAGGTGTTCATCATGGATGAATAAATGGTCGACTGATTTATTTGGTTAAGCCAAACAGTCGACCGGTTTATACAGAATCCTATATTTATTAATTTTAACCTAGATAAATTTTTAGAACCGTCTATCAGAGATTTAATCAATCCTTCTTATATATGCATATTGAAGTGTGGGCATTCGTTTTAAGTGTGCTATCAACATGAGATTTACAGATTTATATAAAACACTAAAATGAACACTGAAATCCTTCATGTTTGTTGATATGATGTTTGTATAAACCTGTTTAAAACTTATTCTCTACCAAGCATATTATTAGTCCAATTTTCATGTTATTGTTATCATTAATATATATATATCTATGTGTGTGTGTGTGTGTGTGTGACCTAAAGATCAATGCCAACAACAATCAACCATTACTTATATGAAACCTATATAGAATATTGATGACAACATATATTAATTATTATTGTGAACTAAATAAATTACTAATACCCAGTTAATTAGCTATCATTGGTTGAATTACTTATCAATAAAATTAACAAAAAAAGGGGTAGGTTAGCTTACTTGATGTGATGAATATTCAAAAAATTAAACCAGAACATGGATATTAACAAACTGAGAGTTGTGGTGGCTAGATTTGTGATGATAGGAGCTTGATTTGTGACAAAATGAGGGGGAAGGGTGCTTTTTTCTACATAAAAAAGGAAGAAGAATAAGAAATGAAAAAGAGGGATAGGAGATCTGATAGGTTATAACTTAAATATTACCAACGAATTTACCAACAAATATTAGCAACAGTTATATTTGATCGGTAATTTTATTTGTAATATTGACATGTAATATTTTTCGAGGAAATAACATGAGGATAGTTGCCCATTTTTTTTTCATTTCTTGATTCTCACCTGAAATTCTCTCGGTATTCACCAACAGAAACAATGACGTTATGTTCCATCGGTAAATATCACTGTAATTTGCTATCGGTTTTTTATAACAGTATTTTTGTTTATATTTGATAATTTTATGATAGTGTTCTATATTAATTGACATGTGAAACAATCCCTATACGACCTCGATGAATTTCTAGCAAGAGTTTAAAAGATATGTTAATTAAACTCCATGCTTCAACTATTATTATCTAAATGATTCTAGAGAAACAAAAGTCATGATGTATTATTGAATCAATGAAGTATAATTACCAACTCAAAAAATTATGGTGGTTGATACTTAAAAATAGTTTTTTATTGACTCTAACACCGTGTGATGGTATACTCAAAATTTGAACTTAAGATTTTCTTCATATTTCACAATCTTTCAAATTGGACATTAATAAGCTCTTATCTTGCATGATGGAACTAGTTTCATCTTTAAACCCTGTTGAATTTTCATATCAAACTTCTTTTCTAAATGTTTGACTCTGTCTTGATCTGTTTCCTTCATCCCCTTCCCGAGAAGATTAAAAAAAAAAAAAAAAACCAAGTAGGGCACTGGCCAAGATGGCAGGTCCTCTACTTGTTGCATCAACCTTAATCTCTTCCGGGAAAGAGATGTGTAGAATTAATTATCCGAGTCACGAATCTTTAATTCTGGAAAGGACAGGATAACCCACTTCAAAAGTTTGAAAATTTCCCTGTTGATCTTAACCTCATAAATGTTTAAGGTAACTTCTAAAAATAATCAAGAATGTCTTAATACATTTCGCTAGTCGGCAACGCAGACATTTTCTACTCACTTACATGGTCATATATATGATTTGATCAAATCCTGAGATTTTCTATTGCATTGCTTGCAATAATATACTATTAATCTGACTACGTCACTAAGCAGCAGAACTTAATTTCATTAATTACGAAGACATTTTCGCAGATAATTTTCAGATGACGATCCTATATAAAGGGTAGAATTAGTAGCCTTAAATCTGTATAGCAAAAAGAAAGTATAGGAAATATGAAGATTATTTCTTCTCTGTTGCTTCATTTCTCCCTTTTGTCCTTTCTGCAGATCAGTCCAATATTAGCGGTGAAAAAGGCAAGTATCATTCTTGACCTTTGATCATCATGTCCTTTCCTTTCTCAGTTGCTTACTTTTATACTCATGCAATGCTTTTGCTTGCCATGATCAAAATAAATTAAGCCCAAGTTCTGAGTATATGCCAAGGTTTTGACATGTACAATAGGGCGCTAGAGAGCACGGAATTAAGCACCGTCGTGTTAAAACTTACTCTCAACTACTATGGATGTTTTCTGTTATTTTTCCAATGATAATATATATATGATTTCCATGGTTCAGTCTTATGTGGTGTATCTTGGGAGAAATTCACACACTTCTAAACCTTCAACCATGGGGAATGATGGAATGACCGAGTCCTACTATGATCTACTGGGTTCATGTTTGAAAAGGTAATGACAACTAATTTCATAAATATCCCATCTTCATTGGTGTACTGATAAATTGTGAATTAAACAGCAAGGAGAAAGCTAAAGAAGCAATATTTTATTCGTACACAAGTCATATCAATGGCTTTGCTGCATCCCTCGAAGATGATGAAGTGGATCAATTATCGAGTACGAAAACATGGCAAGCTGATGATATTCCTTCTGCTTCATTTCACAGTCTAATATATACTCGGATCTTTGATTGTTTACTGTTCTTTCCTGTCGTTGTAGACCGTCCGGAAGTTGTATCAGTTTTTCCAAATGAAGTAAATCAGTTGCATA
>Ga0307513_10004405_pt1 | contig 18804 bp, 19 predicted proteins | sample 15_EM_MG_FD_202174 | JGI IMG/M metagenome (GOLD analysis project Ga0307513, IMG submission 202174) | Populus trichocarpa ectomycorrhiza microbial communities from riparian zone in the Pacific Northwest, United States - 15_EM | ecosystem: Host-associated > Plants > Roots > Unclassified | place...
GGAATATGGAGTGATCAGTTCTGATATCCAGCTATCAAAGCATTATGTAGCAATATGCATATGCGACTAGAGTAAGAGGAGTAGTGTTCTCCAAACATCGTTCCAATCAGCTAAACATATCTTGAAACGTGCTCTCATCCCGTGGTCCGAGTTATCTTCCAGATGTCTCTAGGAAGCTCATAACTTCGGGAGCATAGGTTCGGATATATGGTCATCCTATTTAGCCATATACCTCGTTCTTTATTATTAGGTAAGCTATTCCGGCTAGGGTAATAATAGCTCCCTCCTCATAAGGGTTTGTCCTCAAATCCCTTATAATAATACATGCGAAGTAATCCATAATAAACATTAAATCCTTTTAGTACTCTACAAGGTAGGGTAAAAAACCTTCCGCGTTTGCTTGGCCACGTGAGGAAAACCTTTCCTTGTCATACTAGTTAGCCCAATCTTGGCCTATCTGGATTTTCTCTATGAAAATCTTCTACCAATTCCTGTTCTCGTTCTAAGTGCTCAGATGGTTCCCAGGTGTTCTCATCTTCCCAACGCCCCCTCCACTTCATAAAGTAGCGGAGTTCTTCGAAGGTCCTGGTCCTGCCACGCATTCTCCAATCATAAGAGATTAATTCACTCTTAATGATTTTTTCCACCACCCATTCAAGATCACCACCGATCTCTTCAGGTGCCGTAGGAGGTTCTTCTCGGGCTGGTTGAATAGCTGTTCGATAGGGCTCGAGTAGCGATACATGAAATACCGGGTGGATTTTCCACCGTTCCGATAATTCGAGTTTGTACGCGAGGTCTCCTCGTTGTTCCAAGATTTTGAAGTGGCTGTATTGCTTAGGCGCTAATTTCTTGGATGGGCATTTAGTGCGGATATTCTTGGTGTTAAGCATAACCATATCACCTATTTTGAAGTTGGTTGTTGCTTAGCCTTCCGGTTGTAATAACGTCCCATGGCTTCCCTGGTTTTTTCTAGAGACTGTCTCGCTTGTTGATGTATTGTTTACATCCCGTGAGCGTAAAGGGTAGCTCCTGGATTTCCCGCTTCACGTTCCATCAGCCATTCAGTTTGAGGATAATAGCCATAGTTTGGGAAGAAAGGGGTCATATTGTGAGCATTGGTTACGAAGATGTTATAAGCCAACTTGGCCAAGGGTAGGAGATGATACCAGTCGTCCTGATCGTAGTTGACAAATATATCGAGGTAGCCTCCCTGCACTTGGTTAACTCGTTCCATTTGTCAATCAGATTGAGGGTGGTATGCAGTTGACATTTTTCGTTTGATGCCGAGTTTTTTGCACAATGATTCCCAAAATTCTCCAGCAAACTTCGCATCCATATCAGAAATAATTTCTGAAGGTAATCCGTCAAGGTTCCATATTTCCTTAAGGAAGGATTCTGCCACATTTCTTGCAGTTGCTTTTTCTTCTAATCCAATAAAGTGGGCTATTTTTGTGAAACGGTCTACCACAACCATGATCTAGGTGTATCCTGCAGATTTCGGTAACTGTGTGATGAAGTCTACCGAAGTTGAAGCCCACACAGCATAGGGTACTTGTAGGGGATTAAGTAACACAAATCTTGCATGTCGTGGAGCTTTCACTTGTTGACAGGCGGTGCAGGAACGAATGTAATCGTTTACCCAGTTGGTTAATCCCTTCCAGTAGAAATCCCGTGTGATAATTTCCAGAGTTTGGTCTCGTCCGAAGTGACCTGCAACTTGGGAGTCGTGACATCCCTTAGCGATAGGTGTTTGGAGGTCCTGGTTTGCGGGGATAAATATGCGGTCTTTGTAGTAGAGGAGGCCATCGGTTATCGACCATTGCTTAGGCAATTCCTTTTCTTTTTCTTTTAAGGATTCCAACTCTTCCTTTCGTTGCATCCAACCTAGATCTTCCTCTGCCATTTGGCGAATTTTAGCCAGAACGTCAGCTTCAAATGCTTTCAGATTTGCTTTGGCGATAATGATATTTGATAATAACACGTGCCCTTTGCGGAGGATAGGGTGTTGGTTAATATCGGAGGAATCGTAGAATTCGTGGTTGCCATCTGCTTGAAGGAAACATATAGTTGGTTGGGTTTCTTTCAACTCCAGCCCTGTTCCGGTGCTGCCAAAACCCTTTCCCGCTCTCTCAGTCTCTTCCAATCCATCAACCTCTATCCAATCCTGATCATCAATTCTTTCTACAACCAACTGCGCTATGGGTTCTTCTATCTTAACCTCGTAATCTAACTTCTCATGATTAACGAGTAGGACTTTGACTTTCCCTCTGTAATCTGCATCAATAACTCCCGCATCTACCGTGATACCTTTGGTTGCTAGGCCACTCCTTGGAGCTAAGCGACCGTAGGTTCCTTCTGGTACTGCGACTGCTAAGCTGATTTTCACTAGTGCTCGGCTGCTGGCTGGGATAAGCATATCTTCGATGCTGTAGAGGTTGTGGCCTGCTACAAGCTTTGATCCTTAGGTTTGGATTCGTGCTTTCTCATCAAGCCTTTGAATCCGAATAGCCATTTCCTTTTCCATATGAGGCAATTCCTGTTGAAGCTGTTCGGAATCTGTGCCCCACACAACGGCGATTGGGAACTTTCCGAAGTGCTGAGGTTTTAAAATTTGTTGATCACGATGCGTAGCTCCCTCTTCAGGGCGGTACTCCGGCTGCCTGCTTAAAGCGTTGGGCTTGCCTCCTTTGGTGCCTGGTCGGTAGATAATTTTAAAGTTAAAGTTATACAATTTCTGTGCCCATCGAATCTGTCTATGCGTCCAGGCCTTTGTTGTAAGGAAATATTGTAGGTTCTGATAATCAGTATAAACGGTTATTGGTTTTTCCGTTCCGTCCAAGTAATGTTTCCATTCCATGAAGGCAACGAGGATGGCCAATAACTCTTTATCACAGATGTCGTAGTTGCACTCAGCTGGGCTAAGCTTTCGGGAATGGAAGGCGACAGGATGAAGTCTGGTTCCATGAAACTGCGACAAGATGCATCCAGGGCATAATCGCTGGCATCTGTTTCCACGACCGTGTCAAGTTCTGGATAGAAATGACATAGGATGGGTGCTGATATGAAGCGGCGTTTAAGGTCATTGAAAGCCTCTTGTTGTTCTTTTCACCAAAAAACTTTCTTGGGGTCTCCTTTTAACAGATTGGTTATCGGGGCGCAGATAGCCGAGAAGTTCTTAATGAATCGTCGGTAAAAATTGGCAAACCCGATAACAATCTGAACATCCTTAACCGTGGCTGGAGCTCTCCAAGCCTTCACCGATTCCACCTTTTTCTCATTCATTGTTACCCCATCCGTTGCCACAACATAACCCAAAAAGTCCACCTTTTTTACATGAAACACGCTTTTCTCCAAGGAAATAGCCATTCGGTATTCGCGGAGCCTTTGCAGAATCTTTCAAGCGAGTATAATGTGTTCTTCGACCGTCTTGGAGTAGATAAGGATATTGTCGATATATACAACAACTCCTTGGTCAAGAAACTCCCGTAGGATCTCGTTCATCATAGTTTGGAAGCTAGCCGGAGCATGAACCAGGCCAAAAGGCATAACCCGGTATTGATAATGCCCGTAGCGTGTTCGAAAAGCTGTTTTCCATTCATCCCCTTTACGAACCCTTATTAGATGGAAACCATCTTTCAGGTGCAATTTTGGAACGAAAAGGATGGGTGCGCCTGCTGGTGATTTGCTCGGAGAAATCTTTCCTTGTTTGAGCATATCATCGAGGTATTTGCGTAGCGCCTCAAGTTGTTTTTGAGATAAGGGGTATATTGGACCCCATAGTGGCTGGGTATCAGGTTTGAGGTCAATCGCATGGTCGAATGTCCGGCGAGGTGCTAGTTTTTCCGCCGTAGAAGGACGGAATAGGTCGAGGTAGTCATAGTACCTTTCTGGTAGCCGGTCGATAATGGTAACTTTTTCGTCATCAACCTTTTCTATTTAACCGATGACCACGGCGTTTGGGTCATTTAAAACGTCTTCATCCCATTCTACTGAGATTCCTTTGTTTTCAGGAAGTAAGTGCGATTTCCACATATGATCGTCAATGGAGCAGTTTTTTGGGTTTGCGATATCCGTGATAGGGTGTTCCTGATGCCACCATCCGAATGGTATTATCATACCATATTTTCCTGCCGGAGCTATTTCGCAGGAAACGAGAGAAATGTGTTGATTGTTTCCTATTTCTAGAAATAGAGGTTTCGTGAAATTGGTTCCACCAGAAGCAATAGTTTCTCCCGTGAACCCTTGAATTTGAACTGCATCAGTTCTCGAGTGGTACGGGATGTGTAGGTCTTCAACGAGTTGCTCATTGATCAGGAAAATATTGGATCTAGAATCTAATAAAACTGGAATTCAATAGCGTTTGCCGAGGATATATATGTGCGCATATCCTTGAGAACAGTTATAGCGTTCGGGTTCTCGTATATCAGGATCTGCCCGCCAATCTGTTCGCTTAGGGCGTAATTGTAGTTGTTGCTTGCCGCGTTCAGACATGCTGTGTATGGTATAATTGCGGGTGTTTGTGACAACGCCCACATTGTTTCGACCAGTGAGGTCTCCTCAGAAAAACTGTCACAATAAAAATTAAAATATCTTATACTTCTGGGCAGCCCACTACGAGCGGTCTTTTCCCCCTGCCGAGAGGTTCCCAAAATTATAAAGCCCACTAAACGAGCCAAATACCAACGGAAAAGTATGCAAAAAATAAAATAAAAGGGAACTTATCTATTGTGTAACATGGTTGTTGTGGTGACATCTGTTTGTTGATGGATAGCAACAAGTGTTGTTGCATAAACACGTTCTTACACGAAGATGGGGTATAAGGTGCGATCATCTGATCATAATTCTGTACTGTCCGCTGAGGTCTAGTGGTTTGCTGGAAATGGCTCCTCCAGTATTACCCCTAAGGTCATGTGTTCAACTTCTGTTAAGGGCAAGAACAAATATAATTTGTACTGGCGTCATCAACGAGTCTCCATCCTCTGGGATGATGAACAAGTCCCCCCTTAAGGGGGCAACCAAAAGTCCACCTTCGGGTGGCACCAAAAGTCCTTCCTAGGAAGGCAACCTCCGTCCTTCTTCAGGAGGACAAAAAAGTACGTCAGTCCCTTAATTTCAGACATAGTGGCGGTGCTTGCAGATCGGGTGGATTGTGCAGGATAGGCAGCGAGAAATTTTGTACGAGTGCCAAGACTTTGCCAAGAACTTCCGAAACATGCCAAGGTGTAACTAGCGTGTGAAAAAATTTTCTTTTCATATTCGCTTCCTGCTTGCCTTAATAATAAGTGGTACCTGCTTGCTTCTCGAATCTAAGATGTGACTTACCCGTGTCCTTGTCATTCTTAAAGACACGGTGGCATCCGCCCTAGTTTGTCCACTAAGCGAGGCAGCCTAAGGACTTATAGACTTAGGAAAGGAAATACTTCAGGTAATTTTCGACGCATACACCTATGACATTTCTGTATCGGATAATTCCCAGACTTGGGTAGGCATTTCTCGATATACTCGGTTAACCTCAGGGACTTGCTCTGAACGCGACGGTGGAGGGTTGTGAATAGCCAGCGTTGAAGTTCATGCTTTCAATGAGGTTTAGGGTTTCCCCTATCCTTATAAGGGAAGGTAGCTGCCACTACAATCGGGTTTTGACATTTTCTCCAGGTGTGGTTCCCAAGGGTGCAACTGGTGCATTGATTTTCCCTCTTTCGTTTTTCAACCACATCTTCTGCGATACCTTCATGAGCTTTCTTCCAGTTGGTATGTTCATCCTTGGAATTATTTCCAGCTCGTTTCGCAGTCGTTGTCCATGGAGATTTCCATCGAGAGGTATTTTCCTTTCGTGGTTTGTTCTCATTCATTTTCTCGAATTTTGTGTTGAATCCCTTTTCTGACCCTTCTCGTTTGCGCTTTGGTGCGGGGTTGTGAGGGGTTGCTATCGATTTCGACAATTTTCCACGCTCGAGAAGTTCTTCCTGTCTTCTAACTTCCCGTAAAGTTTCTATCCAGTGATCATCATCGTTGAACCCGAAGTGAGATAATTGACGAAGGATATCGTGCGGAAGTTTGCTTTCAACCTTGACCCTCCACGCTATTGCTGTGAGACCGGCCTTAATGTTGAGATTTTCGCGGAGTAAAAGATATGTATCAATTCCGCCCTTATAGATAATTTTATCCATTTCTTCTAGGGCTGGTCGTTCCTCTGCGATACCGATGTATCGTTTAATAATCTCTTTTCGAAAACGTTCCCACGTTAAATAGCCAGGGTCTTCAGTGTAATCTCCTAAACCCCCCATAACCTTCCGGTATTTCTCTGAAAAAGGTGAAACTTTATTTCCCTTAGTCTTTCCTAAGGCGAATACGATGCGATGTGAGTGATTCTCCCATTGAGTAGCGTTGCGAAGTAATCTTCACATGCGGTTAACCAGTTCCTAACATCTTGGTTGTCTTCTCCTTGGAAAAAATAGGGAGGTTCCGCAGTGATTTTTATTGGTCGCTGAGAAGTACTAAGACTTTGCATAAATTCTAGCATTGCCCTAGTACCGGGAGAAGTATCTCTTGGGATCGATGGTCTTCGAGCGTTGCGTTCCAGACCTCCGCCTCTCCTGCCCCTGCCATCGCCACCATCTTTGTTGTTGTCATCATTATCATCGTCATCTGGGTCGGGATCTCTACCAGTATTTCCTGGTGGAGATGGTGGTTGGTTGTTTCCTCCTTGATCAACTTCCTTTCCTTTATTCTGTTGGAGAGTTGATGCGGACTCTTTGTCAGGGTTGATACCTTCGGGTGGTATCCAAGGGTTTTGTTGCCCTCGGGTAGAAGGTCCGGGGTCACCATCACCACCATCGGTTGGTGGAATGGTATATTGAGGTTTTTTAGCACGCTCGATTCTTGCAGTTAAGGTTTGTATTAATGCTGGAAATTCGGATCGTTGCTTGTCAAGCAGATCTCTTGCTTCTTGACGGTCTTTTTGTTGTTGAGCGGCCGCATCCAGTTTTTGTTGTTTTAGTAGCTGATCCGCTCGTTCCTCGTGATCATGGAGGACTTGTTGCCAAGTGGTGTCCTGCTTTTTGACCTTATCTTTTAGTTTGAGAACTTCACGTTCCAGAATCCTATCGCAGTCTTTTGCCAACTCTGCATCCTCCTTTTGTTGTGCTTCTTGTTGTCCAAATGCTCCAGCTATTTCGGCTGTTAGACGTTCTCGCTCAACTCGGGTTGCCCCTTCCAGCGTTAACAATGCTTGCCTAGCATCACTTAACAATTGTTTCGCCCTTTACTAAGCAGGTTTGTAGCAATTGTAGGTTTGAGTACTGTACCCTAGCATCGTCCGATAACGCTTCGAGAGCTATTTGATTTTCATCATGGCTCTGATGTATGGTAGACGAGATAAACTAGAATGCTTGGGCAATTTGTCATTTACGGAGTTTGGTAGGATTCGTGGGGTTTCTCGAGTGTTGTCTGGAATTTGAACGGGATGAGGACTTTCCAATCCGGAAAGGTGCACTTGTGGATCGACTCATTGCTAATGAGCTAGGTTCAGAGGGAATCGTGAGAGGCCCAGATGATGGGGCGAAAGATGAAGCAAGAGGTGTCGTGCTTTCATCATCCATAGGGTCATCTGGTGATTCATCACAGGAGGTGGCTTCGAAAGGAAAAGGTCAACCAGGTTGGTTTTCCGTCATCTTGGTTTAACAAACCTGATAAGAATAGGTTTTCGTCTTTCGTCTCTTGGAAGGGAATGGGTGACGAATGGGCCCGTATTTTGTATTCCACCAGTTTTGTTCAAAAGAATCGATATATTCCTAGTAGCTTTTTGAGATTTGGCCAAAGCGATCAATAGAAGGAGATTGATGGATAATGGTCTCCGGGGTTGACGATCGGGATGGGAGGGTTGGTGGGGGAGAAGGAGTGGGGCACGGTAATGTAACTCCGCCTTCTGACTCTGGTTCCCAATCGTCCAAGGGTTCTTCTGTTGGTTGAGATGCGTCAACGGCAGTCTCAGTGTCATTTTCGAGGATGAAAAAAAGGTAATAGAGGATCAGACAGGTAATCAAGTCTGATAGCATGAGGTCGGGTATGAGCCTTGGTGACAGAAGAATAACAATATAGTGTTACGGGGTAGCTAACACAGTAGGATGCCGGGCTAACTAGGCTAAGGATATTTGTGACAAAGGATTAATAGTCAGGAAGGCTCGTTGATAATTGTTTGATAAAGGTAAAGTAATAAAGAGTAGTCAAATATCAAAAAGTTAAATATAACTTGCTAACTTGTTATATTGTTAAGGTCTCTTCTCTGTTGCTTGATGATTCTTCAACCACCGGGGGAGAGGCCTACTATTTATACTAATGTTCATGCTACTTTGACTTCTTTTGTTAAGAAGTATCTTCTTAACAATTCACTTCGTCAGAACAAAGTGCGAATACCGTTTGACCCTGAAAACTTGCCGAGGTCGACTCAGAGAATCTCCTGAACTGCTATTTCATCTGAGGGTGTCCCCACTCCACCAGTAGACAGTCTTCGATCTCTTCGTCATGATAGACTAGATATGAATATGCGGTCCACATGCCTACATACTAATAGTAATGTGGAATATGGAGTGATCAGTTCTGATATCCAGCTATCAAAGCATTATGTAGCAATATGCATATGCGACTAGAGTAAGAGGAGTAGTGTTCTCCAAACATCGTTCCAATCAGCTAAACATATCTTGAAATGTGCTCTCATCCAGTGGTCCGAGTTATCTTCCAGATGCCTCTAGGAAGCTCATAACTTCGGGAGCATAGGTTCGGATATATGGTCATCCTATTTAGCCATATACCTCGTTCTTGATTATTAGGTAAGCTATTCCCGCTAGGGTAATAGGAATATTCACTTAGATGCCACATCCTCAGCGGGAAAGTCAAAGTATTTATCAATGCAAGATCCGGGATCTGTGTCGAGCTTTGAGGATTGGGGCCTGGATAGACTGTCACCACAGATCCCGTATGTTATTGGATTGTTACCAGGGAAGAAATTCGATGACTTTAAAGACCCCACAACCTTTAGGGATAGGATAGAATGCAGAAGTTGTTTTTTAATCATGCTTTAGAGACAATCCTTGTGTCCAATTCCCGTGGAGAGGAGGTTGTGGGAAAAAAAGGAATTTGAAGTACCGGGATTGTTGTCGTTCCTCAATTTGCTCAGATTCTAGCTGGGTTTCTATGGCTGGTTGTTATCTGCATTGGAGGAGTGTTCCTGGTCTGCTACAATTGACAGAATAATCTAACCACTGACCCAGATACTCGGGAAGCGAAGATGGCCTTGGTTGCCCCCAGCAAGACCCTCCTGAGACATTTTAGGGGCGCAGATGAGTACCCGGCTCCTGATTTGTGCATGGGATCTGGGACATATAAACTTGGAACCGGGGGAGGTGAGGGTGGATACCAACTAGATGTTCTAATAGGTAGAGATAATCCACTGGTTCAAGCCCTACACGCTTGCTGCAATCTCCCTCATAGTGGCAAATAGGTCGGCCTGATTCAACAGAGTATCTGGATGGGGCTCGCAGCAACATTTGTGAATATCACATTATTGACGCTGCTGATTGTCCTATATAAGTCTGCTTTGCGATGGAATCGTAGAACTTGATCAAACTCATCCAAGATTGCTCGACATTGCTAACATTCTCATTACGTCTGCTAAGGCTTTCCGACTCCCTACTTGTATTCAGATTATCTTCTCTTTCATTCCCACCGCCATCACTACACTATTAGAGCTGTTCTGGGTCTTGGTTAGATGTTACCTCGCTCTATATCAGCCGTACACCTGTTAGGCATATGGGAAAAGGGTAGCTTTTCCACCTACTTTTGTGTTCCCTGGGGTTACCCTACCTTCATCCTGTGAAGTTAATACCCCCCTATGGCCCCAGCGTTGGGACGGTGCAACAACACCAGATGGCATCGTAGTTGCGTCCCAACAGCAAAAAGACACTATTATTGGAACCTATCTCATAATACTGTATACGTCGCGGCCGTCCATCTGACCAGAGGCTGTTGGCAGGATATATAAGAGGGGACCTTTGGTGAGCTTATGCAAGTATCCCGGGCGAAATCGGTCAACGTCGCATAAAGTCACAGACCTAATGATACGGCACAGGAAACTATGCCACAAAACTAACTGGGACGTTTTTGTCGTGTCTACTCTGGAATGAAATAAGACTATGACTGCACCCACACTAATGGTATATTACCATGTAGGACTATTCGGTAAGGAAGGACTATGAGGGAATTGTGTCACTGGTACGATTCCAACTTCAGGCCAGACCGAAGCCTATACACAGGAAGCCAGAGTGATATGTGCTACTGCGATAGGTCCGATTACGAAGTTGGCCACTTTGTTTGTCCGATGATGAGGACTGTGACTAAGCATGCAGACAGGTTTCAGTTCCTCCTGACGGAAGAAGGATTGTGAACTGACTGGCATGTGGTGTTATACCAGAGAAATCAAAAGCTCTTCAGTCCGGAAGTCAATGGTGGGGCGATTATATTCAGGGTCAAAAGGTGTTTGCACTATGAGGAAATGTTCGGGAGGGTTAGCAGGTACTTAGTTAGTATGGTAGATACTTGTAGGCTTCACACTCCATCGACAAGGGATATAAATATCGAAGTGCCTTCTGAGCTTTCCTGAAATCATCATGCTACGGAGAAGAGACCTTATCAATATAATAAGTTATTACTAGAAAAATATTTATCAATATTTTACACATGTTTATATTGAGCCTTCCTAGACACATCTTCGTCTACGATAAAGTACCCCGGTCTTACCCATCTCACTTCTTCCTAGAGATCTGGAACCATCTAACAACACCGAGCTTCGCAAATGAAATGCTTCACCAACTTCCTCTCTAGGCCTCAAATACACAAATATTCCCCCTGTGCTCATGCTCCCACGTGCCCTTTGCCACGGCCATGTCTCCCTCTTCCTGGCCTGCGTGATGGTCATCACAGCAAACTTCCTCACTGTCGCCTTAGGTGGAATCTGCGACCAGAGCTCGCGATGACTCACATCTGACGTAATGGTAACCTACCCGTTCAGCTCTAGCATCAACACAGAAATGCAGAGGGTGAACTCAAGGGAGGGGCTTCTGGTAGAGACATTTGCGAAAGATACTGGAGAACATTGGCTGGTTGTCAACCCCAACATCGTTGAGGGTACAGATTTGCCTGGATGGCTCACGGATGAATTCTACTTCCTCCCATTCCAGTGTGAGCCAGGGAACAAGGATGACTTGAGGACTTTGATGACACAAGGATATGATATGAATCTGACATGCCGGTTACTTGCTCGTAATGCATTCTAACAGATCTCCAAGTCAAGAGTAGAGGTGAGTAATATGGCTGAGTTTGGAGTAAACGTCACAGTACCAATATCAGATTGAGACTTTGTACCTTGCTCGAATAATTGAACGATGCATGTCGAGTCGTTGAAGTAAGGAAACGCACCCCTTCACAGTAGAATGGGTCTGGGGCCTTAAAGCCTCTGATTGGAGTGACTAAAAGGCCGTGCAAGCCTGAGGCGGCCTAATCCTCCCTGGCTGGGGTCATGGCGAGGCGAATCATGACTTCAGAAGCGACTTGAGAAGAACATCTGTAACTATGCAGTCTAATACAACAATAATCTGCAGCCAACAAATCTCCACCGGCGAGTTCATGATGACAGTAGATGGGAAAGGCCGCGTGAACAGATCCAAGCTTATTGAAGAACTCAAATACAATAATTCTAGAATATTCAACCGTGCTACTTCAGTTGGAAACTTCACAGCACAGCTGGCAATGCTCCTGTGTGTGCTCCCAAAGCACAGATTTGACGTTGGCATAATGCATAACGACAACACATCCCATTGCTTCTCGCAGTTCATTGGCGAGTACCTGATCAACAAAACACTCTCTGATTCCTCAATCCCATCACCGAACTTCGAGGATGTGCAGCATGCACTATCAAAGTTTTACTAGCGTTTCTTCACCATCATGCTCCCCCTAAACCCGGACGCGATATTTGTCCCTGCTGGTAAAGTGCCCAGATCCGAAGTTGGCCAACTCGCGTTGCTTCAGCCCCGGATGTCAATGGACCCAGTGATGTTTTACATCGCTGTGAGCATACTTGGATTCCAGCTAATTGCCGGAACAATAATCTTCGTGACGCGTAAGCGCTTCCTGTAGTGCTTCCTGTATACTCTCACTTCTGAGATCACGTTCTTCCATGCGAGTAGAGCTCTGTCCGATGTTGCTGGAACGGCAAATATGAACTCTGTTATGCGCAACCGACATTCGAAGAGATTGGAGGGGACATGGCTGTGAGATTTTTAAGGGGTCGGATGGGGAAAGGCATGTTGGTATTGAGAGGATAAGCTTGATTAAGGGTTATAAGGAGGCAGTGGTAACTACGAGCACAAGCCCTACCATTCCAGAAAAGATGACTAAGGTTGGGACGGTAGCAGCGGGAGAGGATAGCATTGAGCTTGTAGTGTTAATGCAACCCCATTTGTTGTGTAGAATTACTAGTATTGGGGCCGGAGGATATGTCATCTGTCTTGTGGTTAGTGGTGATCAACTGCCTTTCTGTTTTCTTGTTTGGCTTTGGCTGTCTCCCCGTTTTTGTAGGGGAAAAGTTTCTCTTTCGTTTACTTCTTTTTCTTTCATCTATTCCTCCATTTCTCCATTTCTGATATTTCATATTTTTCTTGTTCGCTGTCCTCTTTTTTTTAACCTGCCTGCATCAGGTCTCCGCAGGTCCTCCTATACGGAAAGGAACTCTACTCATGTTGTATTATGTATATGGATGATATGGAGGAGCTAGGAGAGGGGGAGGTGGATTTGTCAAGTTCCTTCCTCTCCCCTTACCCGATGGGTGACCTGAAAGGTTGGCATTTACGTCTGTCTGTCTGCGCTTCCATTTTTTTTGTGAAACTAGGGGCGGAATGGGATTATCCTACAGCATTATGTGGGTGTTCGCTAAGTCGATTGTGGGTAGGACGGGAAGCATCCTGGAGTTGCGGTCATAAGGTATCACTCGTGAAGATTTGTTTGGTAGAAACTAATGGTGTTAATCGTAATGAAGGGCATTTACATAATGCTAAAGAGCACAAGCACCTCCATTCTTACTTGTTTCCTTCAAATTAGGTATAAAGTGATTGTATAATTCCTGTAGTATCACATTGTATTTGGAGCAGAGAGCAGCGCAGGCAACAGGAAGCGCACATGTATGATAGAAGAACATCGAAGTGTGGATGGTGAACGTCCCAGGGCGTGAAGGGATATATAGGGTTACGCATGTAGAGTTTTCACTACTTAAGGTGAACAGTACTCGAGTAGCTAGCACCCTCCATAGAGAATACAACCAACGACATCCTTCTCCTATCATCACACCTACAGATTATGCCACCACCTACATCATAAAGGCGTTTTACTACCCTCAAGCTTCGGGGCTCTCAAGTTTGGCAATTGCATTCTGTGACATAAGATAGTGTCTGGACACAGCATCTTCTATAGTCCGTCTCGGTGGTCCTCCCATTTAAACCTCGACAGCCCAGGGAGTTACGGCCCTTCAAGCCCACGCTCTTCCATTCAACCTTTCCGTCAGAAGCATCTTTTCCCTGCCGTATTCTCAGTTCTGATCAATAAAAACAACCATGGCGGACTGTCCTTTCTCGCACAGTGAGTCGTATCGTAACGACGTTCCGTTTGGTTATGGATTTGTTAGAGTTGGGCTGAATGTGAATTTACCCGGACGGTATACGATGGGAAGGTACAAGCGATGGGGTTAACGGCAGGTTAAGTTTTGGTTGGGCTGTGGTGTGCTGGGTTGGGAGATTCGGAGTTTTGGTGTTCGGGGTTGCGGAGGGAGGCAAAGAGTGTGTTGGAGGAGGGGTGAGCGATATGCTGTAATAAGTTCGAGTACTTTTGTGGCCATGCGGTTCAAGCAAGTAGGACGCACAGTAGCTTTCGCGGGGTGAAAAATGACCGGCGGTATCACGGGAGCGTTGTACTCGTACTGCACTTGTGTAGAAGCCAGAAGCGCTCGGGAGGGTAGGCCCTAGTCCAGCGGAGTAGTCAAGTGCCAAAGGCCTAATGAACGATGGAAATAAATCTAGATTAGTATCTGGGGCAAGAAATGTATAATACTATGCGGTGGTATCCTACCCCCTGGGTTATCTGGAAGAAGGAAAAGATGTGTGAATGGTGTTGAGCAGGAAGAAGCATGAGAATGCCAAAAATATGTTGGCATTCTATGGTACTGCTCGGCATGCTAGGCCTATCGGGCATGCGCACAACCTACCCCGTTATCGTTCAGACAAAGGAGTTCTGATATGGGCTCAGGATTGATACGCCGGCCGGGAGCAAGTTCTTTGATGCTGCTCGTCATGCTCAGCATAGGCATAGAGTATCTTAATATCGTGCGGGCAAACCTCCGGATATGCGTTTAGGATTAGCGCAGCATCGGAAGGAAGAGTCGGATGTGCAGAGGCTATGGAGCATAAAGAAGTTTTTTTTGTGGCGTTTGTTCTTTCCTTGGTTAGCAAAATAGTTTTTGTAGGACCGGTGGAAGAATGACTTGGTGTATTTCCTATCTATGACCGAAGGGATATAATATTATACTATTATATAGAGATACATGACTGCCAAGGCCCAACAACCGGTTCTACTAAGTTAACCCTACTACTCAACCCCAACACATATAAGGATACCCGTACCTACTGCTAACCTAATACCTACTTGTAACACTCCCCCATGAGGCCGGTTGCGGCACACACGCCGCAACCTTGGCACAAGTATCACAGGAAAAAGAAATCATGTTGAAGTGGTGGTTTACCAATGTCTTAGTGGCAACGCGACAATTGAAAGCCACCACGATGTCAATTGGTTCCTTAATATCCACTGTGTCTACTCTGGATGGTGCACTCCCTCTTCAGCTCCTGCTTTAAATAATAAATTATTTAGAGTGCTTTGCTGCCTACAGAAATGCCAGGAGCTTCGTTCCCCATGGTGTGGTTCTTACCTAATCCGGCGCTAACATAGACTGGACGACAGACTGCTGTGTGAGTATATTAGACCCCATAAAGGGGTTGCGCAGGGGACCTAGGTGGCGGTTAATAGGAAATGGACCTAGGTCTAAAAGTGAGTCTGCACAATAGGTATAGGTGGTTGGTAGCTGGACGATGGGGATTGAGTAGGATAATATGGCGTGCCCTCAAATTTGTTCCCTGCTCAAATTAGTTATTCCCGGCTATCATACGCAAGTTGGGTATGATACTAACCCTACTGGCTGCGAATAGAACACGTGATAATCTACCACTGAATGCTCATTACTATCATCAGTAAAGTCTTTTAGTGAAATGTAAAAAAAACGCTGTTGATTTGTTGTTCTGCAGCGTTCAGATTTCTTTAGGTCTGAAAAGTCCTATTTTACACTGCTTCCAGGTCTCGCTCCCCACCTCGGTATCCAAGACCTTTAAGTTATACCCGGAGGACAAAGGTGCATGAGTTTCCGTCCAACGGAACCATCTCCAAAAACAAATCTTCGCATTAGGAGTAAAACATACAAAGAACCAACCAACAACCACCCCTCTAAGGATCCCCAGTGTGGAATCCCAGCATGCCCAAGTCAAGTCTCTCTTAGAACTCACAATCCTAGTAAAGAAGATAGAGTCTCTTGCCAAGATTCTGGCTATATGCACAACAAGTCTATATCAGTTGATCATGGCCGCCAGGTAACCTTAGTTGTAACTTGCGGTGGACCCGCCTGCTATAATAGACTCCAGCCTAAATCCACCTAATAAGCATATAAGACAGGGTTCGTGCCAGGTGAAGTAGGGCCTCTGCATCCTTCTCGGTATTCTTTCTTTGGCGTGTGCCGGTATGTCGTGTAGTGGGTATTGGAGAGGATTCTGGCCTTGCAAGTTTTGGGGTGATTGTTTTCTAGCGACGGTTGCGCTTCACGACAACTTATGAACTTTTGTCCTCCTGCAGTAACGGAAATTAAAAAGGTTTCCTGCCGCCTAATAGCCGGTTACCCTCCTATTCGCTTCGCTCATAGTCGGGAAAACCAAGCGTTACGCAAAAGCAAGCGTTACGCTCCTTTTTTTTTTTTTACCACCGGATGTTCCACATCAATCAACGCAAATCTACAGAAACTCGAGTTTCTACAGATTATTTCTCATCCACCCCACCAATCATCCTTCCTCCCACAGGCAATTATTCACCATGTTTCAGTCAAACCAATGCTCTTCTGGCCTAAGCACTCCAACTGTCCTGTCCAGCCCTGAAAGCCTTCAGCTCTCTTTCAGCCAATCCCCTACCCAAGCCCAACTATACCTTGGCCAGTCCTCTCCCATCACAAATCCTACTTCTCAGCCAAGTCAATCTGTCACTGAGGCATGCCCGATACCAATAGATGAGCCTCTGACACCATCAGAAGACCTCAGTCAAATCACGGTTTCGGATACTATTAACAAGCTTGCGATGAAGGAGCGATTAGCTCGAGCTATGGAGTGGCTAGAGGATGAACCCGGTGAAAAGGCAAGCACTGCAGCAATTATCTTCCAAGTCAACCCTGCATCGATCCGAATGCGGCAATATAGCAAACGCCATCAAGAGAGAAACTCCCGTGGAACCGATAATGGCCATGGGGGAAATAACGTTATCTTAACTGAAGCCCAAGAGGTGGGTGTTTTTCGATTCTGCCTTGAGCAGTTAGAGGCTGGGTTAGGAGCAACACCTTCTATTATCTATGCAGCAATCTGGCACCTACGCCAGCAGGAGAAACGGAATCCACCCTCTCTTGTCTGGTTCCGACAATGGTTGAAGAAGAATCCCACTCTTCATACTATCAAAACCAAGCCAATTGCCCATGTTCGTCTCATTACCCATAGTGAGGCTGATTTGAAGGCCTTTTTCATTGAGTATCAAAATACTCTGACCAAATATGGTATCCGGCGGGCCAAATATATCTACAACATGGATGAGTCTGGAGTAAGAGTTGGCTGCCCCACTGGTGAGACTGTTATTGTCCAAACTGAGATAAAAGAGTTGTATACCGCCAGCCCAGAAAATCGCAAGTCAATCACCATTATCGAAACAATATGTGCCAATGGAAGCCCCCCACTACCACCAGTGGTTATTTGTCCTGGAGAGAAGATTATGGAAGATTGGGTTCAGGATAACCTGACTGGTGCGGAGGTAATTGCTGTTTCTCAAACAGGATATACCAATCAGAGCATTGCTGTTTCATGGCTTGATCACTTTATCAAGCATGTTAATGCTGGTCCAGAAGCGCATTGGCGTATTCTTCACCTTGATGGTCATACCACACACCATAAGGATGACTTTATTCTCAAATGTCATGAGAATCATATCATACCATTTGTTTTCCCCTCTCACCTAACTCACATACTTCAACCACTCGATGTTGGGGTCTTTCGCCCTTGGAAACATTATCACAATAAGGCAATTCATAATGCCCTCCACAGTCTCGATATGGAATATACTATATTGTCCTTCTTCCACGACTTGAGTTCTATACGTGAACAGACCTTTCAATCTCATACGATTAAAAATTCCTTTAAAGATGCGGGGATGTTGCCAGTTGCTTACATAGTTGCCTTGAAGAAGAAGCGCTATTATAATGCGAGAAGGGATCTTAAGACTGGAACTGATTTGCCTATATCAGAGAGATTATGCTCTCAAAGCAACGGAAATGCAGAAGCAACCCCAGCCTCTATAGCTGAGAGTGAAGAGTTGGAACTTTCTACACTTCCTAGTACCTATTTTGAGTGTCAGAAGGGCATAGGAGAATGGATTGACAAGGCAGAAACCTTTAGTCCAAATTCTGAAGGCAAATTTCAACAATGGGCAAAGGGAACCGAAATCTGCCTTGCAGAAGCCCAGCTTCAAAAGGTCTCCTATCATTCTGTTCAAGCTCGTATTCGTGAAAAGGAAAAGCGCTGCAAGACTAAATCCCGTCGGGTAATTCAAAAAGGAGGTGTCATTACCGTTGAGGCAGCATGACTTAGAAAGAACGAAAAGGATCAAAAGCAGAAGTTAACTGCTATAAAGAAGGCCCAAAAAGACATTCAAGTTGTGGTCACAAGGCCAAAGCAGCCTTGAACCGCCGTGGAATTGATGCTCGGAAGTCTGAAAGGGAAAGGAAGAAACAAGTGCAGAATATACGGGCTCAGGGAGGCATTATCCCTTCTGAGATGTTGATTTCAATCCCCGATCCTGAAAAGAATCCCACTCCAGACGACCTTCATCAGCAAAAACAGATCCTGCGTCTGATCCGCGGGCGTTGCGTCCTGACGCAAGCGACGTATGTTCTGCGTCCCATGCGTCCTGTGCGTCCTGACTTGCGTTGCAACGCCCCGCCACATTCCACGCCTCCTAAATTGCCCCGCAACGTTCCATCCGTCCTAACGCAACCTCGTCTCCTCCCGGCGTCTAGACTACCCTAGACTCTTGTTGTCGTCACTTCTTTCTCTTCTCCACGTCCTAACACATCCCTCATCCCCGGAATCACAATTAATCGGCTGCTTCCTCAAAACGTCGACTAGCGTCTGGGGCAGCAGCTCTTTTTTTTTGGTCACATCCGAGTCTCACGTCTCACGTCTTAGGGCTCAGGCCTTACGCCTCACCGGTCTGGCGATCTAATAAACTGGGTTTCAAGAAACTCGCTTCTATATCTTCTATATACAGTATCAAGGTGTAGGATTCTCACGTATAGCCGAGTCCTGATTCTCTCATCCGGATTCCTTAATAAACCTCGTTAAATGTTCTCAA
>Ga0307513_10004406_pt1 | contig 18800 bp, 11 predicted proteins | sample 15_EM_MG_FD_202174 | JGI IMG/M metagenome (GOLD analysis project Ga0307513, IMG submission 202174) | Populus trichocarpa ectomycorrhiza microbial communities from riparian zone in the Pacific Northwest, United States - 15_EM | ecosystem: Host-associated > Plants > Roots > Unclassified | place...
ACACCCGATCTCAATCTGCTGATCACGCTCGATGTCCTGCTCGCCGAGGGCAGCGTCGTGCGCGCGGCGCAGCGGCTCCGGCTGAGCCCGTCGGCGATGAGCCGGGCGCTGGCCCGGTTGCGCGAGGCGACGGGCGATCCGCTCCTGGTCCGGGCCGGCCGCGGCCTGGTCCCCACACCGCGCGCGCTGGCGCTCCGCGAGCGCGTGGGGCAGCTCGTGCACGACGGCACCGCGGCGCTGCGTCCTGTGGCGGGGCTCGATCTCGGGCGGCTGGTGCGGACGTTCACGCTGCGCACCAGCGACGGCTTCGTCGAGAGCTTTGGCCCCGCGCTCGTCGCGCGCGTCGGCGCGGAGGCGCCCGGCGTCCGGCTGCGCTTCGTGCAGAAGCCAGACAAGGACAGCGCGCCGCTGCGCGCCGGTGCGGTCGATCTGGAGACCGGCGTGGTGGACAAGGCGACCGGACCCGAGCTGCGCGCGCAGGCCTTGTTCCGCGATCGGCACGTCGGCGTGGTGCGCGCGGGGCACCCGCTGAGCCGCGGCCGGATCACGCGCGCGCGCTACGTGGCCGGTCGCCACGTCGCGGTGTCGCGGTACGGGCACGAGCAGGGAGCGATCGACGACGCGTTGCACGCCCTCGGCCTCGCGCGCGCGATCGTCGCGGTCGTCGGCGGCTTCGCGGCCGGGCTCGGGCTCGCGCGCGGCTCCGACCTGATCGCCAGCGTGCCCGAGCGGCACACGGGCGGCCTGCGCGCCGGGATGCACAGCTTCCGCCTGCCGGTCGCCACGCCGGAGCTCACCGTGTCGTTGCTCTGGCACCCGCGGCTGGATGGCGACGCGGCGCATCGCTGGCTGCGCGGCTGCGTCCGCAGCGCGTGCGCGGCGCGGCCTACGCCGGGACCGGCAGCGTGATCGTGAACGTCGAGCCGCCGCCGATCGTCGAGCGGACCTTGATGTCGCCGCCGTGCGCGCGGATCACCTTGTGGACGATCGCGAGGCCCAGGCCGGTGCCGTCGGGCCGCGTCGTGAAGAACGGCTCGAAGATGCGCGGCAGGTCGTCGGCGCCGATGCCGCGGCCGTGATCCTCGACCTCGATCGCGACGTGGCGATCGTCGGTCGCCGTGGCGCGTAGCGTGACCTCGGTGCCGGGCCGCGAGGCGTTGGCGGCGTTGTCGACCAGGTTGGTCAGCACCTGGCGCAGGCGCTGGGGATCGCCGTTGACGGTGAACGCGCCGCCGGCGTCGTCGATCCGGACCGCGACGCCGCGCTCGAGCAGCACCGGCGTCAGGTTCTTCTTGGTGGTCTCGATCAGCTCGCCGACGTCGATCGGCTCGGACATCAGCTTCACCGGCTTGGCGAAGTCGAGGATCTCGGCGACCGAGCGGTCGAGCCGCGCGAGCTCCTCGAGCGCGATGTCGAGGTGCTCGCGATCGTCGTCGGGGAGCTGCAGCTTGCGCCGCAGGATCTGGACGTTCATCGAGATGCTGGTCAGCGGCGTGCGGATGTCGTGCGCGATCGCCGCCGCGAACTGGCCGAGCGCGGCGAGCCGGCGGGCGTCGTGGAGCTCGGACACCGCCTGGGCGCGCTGCACGGCGATCGCGACGCGCGCCGCCAGGTCGCGGGCGACCACGTAGGTGTCGCGATCGATCAGGCCGCCGTCGAGGTAGAACGCGCCGACCAGGATGCGCTCTGCGCCCAGCGCCGGCACGACGAAGCACGCCGGCAGGTCGGCGATCTCGTCCTGACGCAGCGGCTCGCCGACCGCGAGGGTCTCGGCGAGCGCCGCGGGCAGCTGCGGGGCGTGAAACCAGCGCACCACCGCGCCATCGCCGATCGACGCGATCCGGCGGCGGGCCTCGGTGATCGCGGCCTCCGCGTCGGCCGGCAGCGGATCGCCCTGCACGCCGAGCCGGCGGGCGCGGCGCTCGTCGAGGCCGGCCAGCACGCGGCGCTCGACCCGCGGGTACATCGCGTGGCCGATCGCGGCGATCGCGAGCGGCACGAGCGCGGCGCCGTACAGCGCGAGCTGCTGGAGCCGGCCCGGCTCGAGGTAGACCAGCGCCGCGGTCACCGCGCCGCCGCCGCCCAGCATGACGAGCAGCGCGACGGTGGCGACGGTGACGACCTCGGCCGCCGACGACCGGATCGAGAACAGCTCGCTGCGCAGCACCGCGGTGCCGATCACCGCGAAGCTGATCATCGTCACGCAGGTCGTCTCGATCCACACGACCTGCTCGAACACGCCGAACACCGGGCCGAGCACGTAGGTCAGAAACCCGAAGCCCCAGCGGAACCACAGCATGGCGATCACGATCCGCGCGTCGCGCTGCGTGGTCAGGGCGTAGGCGCGTCCGCCGAGCACGAACACCAGGATCGTCGCCGGCATGTAGAACACGAGCTCGGCCAGCAGGTGCGCGTTGTCGCCGGCCGCCGCGGGCTCCGGGATCCGGGACACGACCAGCACGCCGACCGCGCCCCACGCCAGCATCGCGCTCCGCCACGGCCAGGTCATCGGCCGCCGGCGCGGGAACGCGACGATGAACTCGATCGTGAGCAGCGCGAGCGCGATCGTCCCGATCATGCACGGCGTGACCACGCTCGCGGTGACGATCGAGCCGCCGGTCAGCACGTTGGCGCCGCGCCAGCCGGTCATCGCCGCGTCGGTCAGCGCGAGCAGCCCGAACACGAGGTTGTCGCGCCGGCGCCAGCCGCGCAGCACGAGCGCGGCGTACGACGCGCCGATCGTCGCGACCGCGAGTGGGATCAGGCCGACGCTCACGTGGTGGGCTCCTCGCGGCGCAGGCCGTACTCCTCGATCTTGCGGTCGAGCGTCGGGCGGCTGATGTCGAGGATCGCGCACGCCCGGCGCTTGTTCCACTCGGTGTGGACGAGCACGCGCGCGATGTGGCGGCGCTCGATCTCGCGCAGCGTCGGCAGCGCGCCCTCGGCGTCGGCCTCGGCGCCGTGCCCGGCCGGGTCGCCGGCGGGCGCCGCGGCGCCGATCGGCAGCAGGGTCTCGTCGAGCACGTCGCCCTTGGCGAGCACCACGGCGCGGGTCAGCATGTTCTCGAGCTCGCGCACGTTGCCGGGCCAGGCGTGGGCCGACAGCCGGGCGATCGCCGCGGGCGTGACGTAGCGGACGTCCTTGTCGAGGTCACGGTTGATCTTGGCGAGCAGGCCCTCGACGAGGACCGGGATGTCGCTGACGCGCTCGCGCAGCGGCGGCAGGGTGATCTCGACGACCCGCAGGCGATAGAACAGGTCCTCGCGGAACGTGCCCTTGGCGACCATCGCCGGCAGATCGCGGTGGGTCGCGGCGATGATGCGGGCCTCGAGCGCCAGCGGCCGGGCGTCGCCGACGCGCTCGAACGTGCGCTCCTGCACGACGCGCAGGAGCTTGGCCTGCAGCTCGAGCGAGATCTCGGCGATCTCGTCGAGGAACAGCGTGCCCCGGCCGGCGAGCTCGAAGCGGCCCGGGCGATCGGCGATCGCGCCGGTGAACGCGCCCTTGACGTGGCCGAACAGCTCGCTCTCGAGCACGCCCTGCGCGAGCGCGGTGCAGTTGACGGCGACGAACGGACGCTCGCGATCGGCCGACGAGAAGTGGATCGCGCGGGCGACCAGCTCCTTGCCGGTGCCCGACTCGCCGGCGATCAGCACCGGGGCGCGCGTGGTCGACACCGCGCCGATCTGCTTCCACACGTCGCGGATCGCGGCGCTCTTGCCCAGGATGTCGCCGACCAGGCGCGTCTCGGCCGAGCGGGACACGAACTCCTCGAGGTGATCGCGGGTGTCGCGGCTGGCGAGCGCGCGGCGGACCACGAGGCCGAGGCGATCGATGTCGAGCGGCTTGACCAGGTACTCGTAGGCGCCGAGCTGGATCGCCTTGACGGTCGACTGCATGTCGTCGCGCGCGGTGACGACGACGATCGTGGGCGGTCGGGTCCGTTCGGCGAGCGCGGTCAGGACGTCGAACCCGCTGCCGCCGGGCAGGCCGAGGTCGAGCAGCATGAGGTCGGCGCCATCGGCGGCGGCGACGGCGCCCGGCGCGTCCTGCGCGGTCGAGACCTCGTAGCCTTCGCCGCCGAGGAACTTCTCGAGCGTGCGTCGGATCGACCGGTCATCGTCCACGATCAGGATGCGCGACACGGAGCTCACGGGTGGGGACTGTCCATGGACCGTGCCAGCGTAACCCAGTGAACTTGCGTACGGCGTGCTCGTTGAGGGGTAACGAAACGAAGCAAAACAGGGATGTGAGCATCAATCTATTTGACAGTGAATCGAACAGTGTTACATAGGAGTCGTGGACGACAGGTGGACGATGCAGCAGCTGGTCGCGGAGGTCGCGACGCGGATCGCCGCGCTGCCGGCGCCGCGCAACGGCCAGGTGCGCGCGGTCCCCGACGATCGGACGATCCGCTACTACGCGACGATCGGGCTGCTCGATCGCCCGGCCGAGCTGCGCGGCCGGACCGCGCTGTACGGCACCAAGCACGTCGCGCAGATCGTCGCGATCAAGCGACTGCAGACGATGGGGCGCTCGCTGTCGGAGATCCAGGGCCTGTGGCCGACGCTCGATGACGCGACCCTGGCGCGGATGTCCGGGGTCGTGCTCGGCGCGCCGGACCCCGCGGCGCCGCGCGTCGCGTTCTGGAAGCGCGAGCCGGCCGCGCGCGAGGGCGCCACCTCGGGCGGCGAGCCCGCGCTGGCGTCGTCGTCGGTTGCATCGCCGGCGCCAGCGACGGGCTCCGGCGGCGCGGTCGAGCTACGCGTCGAGCTCGCACCCAACGTGACCCTGTCGCTCGCGCTGGTCGATGACAGCGTCGCGATCTCACCCGCCGACGTTCGCGCGCTACGCGCGGCCGCGGCACCGCTCTTGGCCGAGCTGGCATCCCGCCGGCTCACGTCACATTCTGGAGGAGACGAACCATGACTGCATTGCCGATGGTGTTGATGAGTGACGAGGAGGTTGCAGGCTACGGCCGCGACTCGGACGCCGGCTTCGGCGCGTTGCGGACCGAGCGCGGGCTCTTGCCGCTGATCGCGATGGACGTCGAGGCGCGGGTCACCGGCGTGATCGCGACGATCGACGTGGCGCAGACCTTCGTCAACACCACCGGGATGCCGATCGAGGCGACGTATATCTTCCCGTTGCCCGATCGCGCGGCGGTCCACAAGTTCCAGATGGCGGTCGCGGGCCGCGTGATCGACGGCGTGATCGACGAGCGCGGCGCGGCGCGCGAGCGCTACGATCAGGCGATCGCGGCGGGCGTTCGCGCGGCGATCACCGAGGAGGAGCGCCCGGGCGTGTTCACGCTGCGGGTCGGCAACCTCATGCCGGGCGACGCCGCGACCGTGCGGCTCTCGCTGGTCGGCCCGCTGCCGGTCGACGACGGCGAGGTCACGTTCCGGTTCCCGCTGGTGGTCGCGCCGCGCTACGTGCCCGGGTTCCGGCTCGAGGGCGCTCAAGCGGGCCTCGGGCAGATGGCGGACACCGATCGGGTACCCGATGCGTCGCGGATCTCGCCGCCGGTGCTGCTGCCCGGCAGTCGCAACCCGGTCCGCCTCGGGCTGCGGGTCGTGCTCGAGGACGGGGTGATGCGCAACGTCGCGTCGAGCTTGCACGCGGTGGTGGTGTCGCGGCAGGACGCGCAGGTCGTCGAGGTCCAGCCCGGCGAGCGGCTCGATCGCGACTTCATCCTGCGCTGGCGGATCGATGGCGACGCGCTGCGCAGCTCGCTGGTGTGCGCCGCGGATGCCGGCGGCAACGGCGGCTCGTTCGCGCTCACGATCGTGCCGCCGAGCACCACGGCGGTCGCCGCGAAGCCGCGCGACGTCGTGTTCGTGATCGACCGGTCGGGCAGCATGGAGGGCTGGAAGATGGTGGCGGCGCGGCGGGCGGCGGCGCGGATGATCGACACGCTGACCTCGCGCGATCGGTTCTGCGCGATCGCGTTCGATGATCGCGTCGAGCTGTGGCCGGCGCCGAGCCTGGCCGACGCCACCGATCGCAACCGGTTCCGCGCGGTCGAGGCGCTGGCCAAGGTCGAGGCGCGCGGCGGCACCGAGATCATCGGGCCGCTGCGGCTCGCGCTCAGCATGCTGGCGTCAGGCACGTCGGATCGCGAGCGCGTGATCATGCTGGTCACCGACGGTCAGGTCGGTAACGAGGCCGAGATCCTGCGCGAAGTCGCGCCGGCCTTGCGCAACATCAAGATGTTCACGCTCGGGATCGATCAGGCGGTCAACGCGGCGATGCTGCGCCAGCTCGCGACCGCCGGCGGCGGGCTGTGCGAGCTGGTCGAGTCCGAGGACCGGCTCGACGCGGTGATGACCAAGGTCCATCGCCGGATCGGCGCGCCGATCGCGACCGAGCTGGCGCTGCGCGCGACCGGGTTCGAGCTCGATCGCGCCAGCCTGGCGCCGGCCAAGCTGCCGGACGTCTACGCCGGCGCGCCGGTCGTCATCCTCGGGCGGTACCGCGGCACCGTGGCGCGCGGCGCCGCGATCGAGGTCGAGGGCACGAGCCTGGGCGATCCGCTGCGCATGACGGTGCCGGCGGCGACGCTGGACGCGGCGAGCTGGCTCGCGGCGAGCTGGGCGCGTGCGCACCTCCGCGACCTCGAGGATCAATACGCGGCGAGCGCGCGCACGGCGCTCGAGCAGCAGATCGTCCGGATCTCGAAGCAGTTCGGCGTCCTGTCGCGGTTCACCGCGTTCCTCGCCGTGGATCATGGCCAGGTCGTCAATCCGGGTGGTGGGCTGCGGCAGGTCGCGCAGCCGGTCGAGACGCCCGCGGGCTGGGGGAGCGTCGGGTACGGCGGGGGCGGGATGGCCAAGACGATGATGGGCGGAGCTCCGCGGACCCTCATGGCTGGAGCGCCGTCGAAGCAGGCCGTTCCGCAGCCGATGTGCGGGGCACTCTCGCTCGAGCCGGACGAGGACTACGGGTCGGCCGAGGACTACGGGTCGGCCGAGGACTTCGGGTCGGACGAGCACCTGCTTGGGCGGCCCGCGGTGCCGATGGGCAATCGGGCGCCGACGAGCCCGAGCTACGCGCAGCCGCAGGCCCCGACGCTCGCGTCGCCACTTCGGAAAGAGGCGCGGTCCCGTCGCGCGTCGCCGCCGCCGCCGCCAGGTGCCTCCGGGCGCGGCGCCGATGGCTCCTCGAGCGCGGTGGGCACCGCGTACCTCGCGCAGCTCGCGAAGCTCGCGGTGGAGCTCGAGACCCACGCGAACGGCCCGGGGGGTGTGACCACGATCCGGCTGATCCGTCAGCGGCTCACGCAGTGGCTCGAGGACGTCCGCGCGACGGGCGAGATGCAGGATCTGGCGGCCGTGGTCGACGCGCTGGTCACGCGCCTGTCGGAGGCGCTCGCGGCGCCGTCGAACCTGGTCGCCGAGGCGCTCGAGATCTCGGGCGAGCTCGCGGCGCTCGCGAGCAGTGCGCCTCCGCGACCGGTGAAGCCCAAGAGCCGATTGGCCTTCTGGAAGTAGCGCCGACCACGGCGACGGGTGGCGTTCTGGAAGTAACGCTGCTAACGACGAGGCGTGCGTCGTGTCGTGGTCGTCCTCGGGTTGCTCGCCGCGTGCTCGTCCCGGGCGCGCACGCGAGATGACGACGCGGCGCGCGGCCCGGTGGCGGAGCGCGGGGCAGGGCGTTCGCAAGCCGGACCGGAGGCGGGGCCGGTCGCCGAGGCCAGGCCGCCCGCGGCGCCAGCCGACGCTGGACCACCCGACGCCGCGAGCGACGCGCGGGTGATCGTCGACGCGCCGATGGCGTGGAGCGCCGAGCGCGCGCGGCTGACGCTGGCCTATCGCCAGCGCCACAGCGATCCGGCGGCGGTCGATCTCGCGATCGTGCCGCGCGTGATCGTGCTGCACTACACCGACGGCGGCTCGGCGACCGCGACGCGGCGCTACTTCGACAACGTCCGCATCGAGGCCGCGCGCCCGGCGCTCGCGCGCGCCGGCGCAGTCAACGTCTCGTCCCACTTCGTCGTCGATCGCGACGGGACGATCTACCAGCTGCAGCCGGCCGATCGCTTCGCGCGCCATTGCATCGGCCTCAACCACCTCGCGATCGGGATCGAGAACGTCGGCGACGACGCCAAGCTGCCGCTGACCGAGGCGCAGGTCGTCGCCGACGCCGCGCTGGTCCGGATGCTGGCGGAGCGCTACCCGATCACGCACCTGCTCGGCCACCACGAGGTCATGGCGTTTCGCGACCACGCGTATTACGTCGAGCGCGAGCCCGGCTATCGCAACGACAAGCCGGATCCGGGGCCGCGCTTCATCGCGCGCGTCCGCGCCCTCGTCGCGGATCTCGAGCTGCGCGGCCTGTGACGCGCCTGGTACGGAGCCGATCGCCTCGCGGTGCTCGGCTCAGCGCGCGCGGCGCTCGAGCTTCTTGAGCGCGGCGTGCACCGTGCCGCCGCTCGCCCGCGGCGCGACCTTCTCGCGGGCCGGGGCGTAGCCGTCCTTGGTCAGCGCCAGCGTCGATGACTCGAACGCGGGGACGCGGACCGTCGTCGGCGTGACGCCGAGCGCCTTGCCGTCGAGCGTGATCGTCGCGCCCGCCGGGGTCGAGCTGACCTTGAGCTGGACGATCGGCCTGGCGAGCGCGACGCGGAGCTTGGCGCCCTCGAGGGTCGGCAGGATCGCGCGGGTCACCGCGGCCAGCCGGGCCTTGCGGATCGTGAGCTCGACGCGCTGGCCGCACGGCAGCTCGACCTTCTGCGGCGTGGTGCCGACGACGCGGGCGTCGCCGACGACGATCTCGGCGCCGGACGGCTGGCTCGAGACCTCGGCGAAGCACGGGCTCGACGGCGGCTCGAGCGCGGCGGGCGCCGGCGTGGCGACGGGCTGCGGCACGGCGCTGGGCAGCGGGGCGACCGGCGCCGGCGTGGCGGGGAGCGCGGCGCCCGGCGACGCGGCGTGCGTGGGCGGGGCGGGGGGCGGCTCGACGTGCTTGTCGGCGGGGCCCGGGGCCGCGTCGTGCCGGCCGGTCAGCACGGCGAGCACGACGACGCCGATCACGGCGGCGACGATCGCGCTGGCGACGACGATGATCACGCGCCGCCGCCGCGACCGCGCGGCCGGGCCGGCGTAGTGCGGGTTGCCGAAGCTCACGCCGGCGTCGGTCGCGGCGCGCGTCGCGATCGGCACCATCTGGTAGGCCGGATCGAGCGGGTAGGCGGGCGGTCCGTGGGGCGCGCCGAACTGCGAGGCCGGCGGGTAGCCTCCGCCGTACGGCGGCGGGGGCGTCGTGGGGATCGCGCCGGGCAGCGCCGGCGACGAGTAGCGCGCGGCGGCGTCGTACATCGGCAGCTCGGGCGACGACGAGCGCGCGCCGTACAGCTCGTCCGGCGGCGCGCCGGCGAGCGGCTCGATCAGCGTCGGATCGATCTGCACCTTGGGCTCGACCGCCGGCATGGCATCCGGGCGCGTGAGCGGGCGATGACCGCGCGGACCGGCCGGCTTCGCCGACGCGGCCTCGCTGGCGAGCGCCTGCGGCGGGACGGTCTCGAACGGCTCGCTCCAGCCGTCGGGCGCGCGGGGATCGAGCGCGATCAGCCAGTCGCCACTGGGCAGTCCGGCGGCGGGGCGACCGCCCGGATCGCCTGGCTGCATGCTCGGCGCCGTCGCGCCCGCGGCCGGCGTCGTGCGCCGCGCGCCGGACTTCACGGGACCGGACTTGCTCGCCGCTGGCAGGGCTGGCCCGCGCGTGGTCGCCGCGATCGGTCGCCGCGGGTCGGGCTGGCTCGGGCCGGTCTGGGCGAGCTGGTGCGTGCCGCCGCTCGGCGTCCGCGCGCGCTTGGGGGCCGGCGCGAGCGCGCCGCCGGGCGCGATCGTCCAGTACTCGCTCGGCGTGGGCTCCTCGCCCGGCGCGGCCTCGAGCGGCATGGCCGGCACCCGCGCACCCGGGCGACCGTCGCTGTCGTGCTCGACGATGACCACGTCGGCGCCGGTCGGCTCCTCGCCGGCGAGCGCGTGGTCGTCGAGCGTCGCCGCGCCGATCTCGTCGGCGGCGACCCGAACGAACGGCAGCGTCGACACCAGGTGGCTCGACGAGCCGCGCGACGGCGCCCCCGAGAGCATCGCGATCACGCTCGACGGCAGCGAGCTCCCGGGCGGCGGAATGGCGGCGTCGTCGGCGACGACCGCGACGCCGATCGCCGTCTTGCGCGGCGGCCGCGGGATCTCCGGCTCGGTGGGGACGTCGGTGGCCGACGCATCGCTCGGCGGCTGCGGCGGCCCCATCGAGAGATCCGTCGGCTCGGAGATCTCGACCTCGGCGATCGCAGGCTGCGTGGCGGCGACGATCGGCGGCACCGGCGTCTGCGCGGTCGGCCAGCTCGCGCCGAAGGTCGCGCCGCGCGCCGCGGCCATCCGGCTGTCGATCGTCGCGCGGATCTCCGACATCTCGGGCGGCGCGCTGCGCACGGTCTGCGTGAGATCGATCGCGCTGCCCTTCATCGTCGGGTAGCTCGGCGGACGCGTGAACGCGGGCGTGTCGGACGCCTGGGGCATGCCCCCGCCCGGACGCGCGGCCGGCTCGGACGGCGTGCGCGGCGGCGCCGATGGATCGCGCGGCGGAATCCCGGCGTGGACCTGCGTGCGCGCGCTGCCGTCCTCGCGCGCGGGCGCCGGCGCGACGATGATCGCGTCGGGCTGCTCGTCGTGCTCGCCGGTGTCATCGGCGGCCTCCTCGCCGAGGGGCTCGCTGGGCGGCGTCGTCGGCTCCGCCGCGGCGTCGGCGGCGTCGACCAGCAGGCCGCCGATGTCGGTCGGCGACGACGCGCGCGGGATCGGCACGTTCATCGTCGCCGAGTCGGTCCCCGGCGTCTCGGTGATCACGGGCGGCTGCGGCGGGGCGGGCATCGGCGCGACGCCTTGCCGCGTGCCGGTGCGCGGCCGCACGACATCGACGGTGGTCGCCGGCTCGCTGAAGCTCGAGGCCGGGGGGCCGCTCGGCGGCTCGGGCAGCTTCGCGACGACCATGGTGTCCGACGCCGGGCCGCGCTCGGTGATCGCCGCGGCGGGCGCGCGCGGCGCGGCCGGCGGCGCGGTGATCGCGGAGCTGCGCGCGGTCGGCGCGATCGTCGGCACCACGAAGCGCGCCCCGGCCTTGGCCGGCGCCGCGGCGGAGGGCGGCAGCGCGAGCGCCTCGAGCAGCGCGGGCTCGCCGATCGCCACGCACTCGGCGAGCGCGTTGACCGCGTCGACCCGGCCCTGCGGCGGCGGCGGCACCGGGCGCGGCGCGGTGGGAATCGTCGCCGGGCGCGGTGCGACGCTCGGCGGCGGCGGCCGCATCGCGAGCCGCGCCTTCTCGAGCTCGCCGAGGATCGTCTTGCTGGTCGCGTCGGGCTCGGTGAACCGCAGCGTCATGCCGACGCGGCCGTGCAGCACCGATGGTGTGCGCGCCGAGCTCACCACCTCGGCCTCGCCCTCGATCATCACGCCGCCGTCGCGCAGCGTCACGGCGAACCGGCCCCGCCGCCCGCTCGCGAGCGGTTGCGCGATCGGCACGAACAGGCCGTGCTTGTCCGCGTATCGCCGGAATGCGGCGACGAACTCTTCGCCGGTTGTACAGGCCGAGACCAGGTAGATCGGAGCCACCGTCACCTGCCCGCGATTGTAGGGTGCCCCGCCCGAAAATGCGACGGGCGCGACCTGCGGGAACGAGCACCTCGTCCTACGTCCGGCTGCTAGCTCACCAATCCGGCCCCCTGGGCCTACATGATGATAAAGTCATGCGCCCGGACAGTCTTGCGACCGTTCTCGGTCGCACGCTTCGCGGCCTGCTCGATCAGCCACGCGACGTAGCCGTTCAGCCCGTCGAGCGCGTCGCCGCCGGTGTTGCAGCCTGCGTCCTTGATTCGCTGCCGGACCTTCGAGCTGATCAGCATCATCTCGGGCGGGCGGCTCGGCGCCTTGCGCTTCTTCGCGGTGGCCATCGGGTGTCTCCTGCGCTCGGGTGGACGAGCTGGACTTGTACCCCGGTTGCCGGTCGCGAGCGGTCGCTAGCGGTCCAGCTTGATCACGAAGGCGTCGGGCTTCGGGATCCGGTCGCCCTCGGCGCGGACCGACTCGAGCGTCGGCGTCACGAGGTCGAGCGCGAAGCGAAAGATGCCGACGACGATCGCGGCGCCCTGGTCATCGACCGCGACCGCGCGGCCCTGATCGTGATCGCGATCGCCCCAGCGCTGCGCCCACACCAGCCCGCCGCTGGCGTCGAGCTTGAGCGCGAACACGTCCTTGTTGCCCTTGCTGACCAGCGCGCCCTTGCCGAAATCGACCGAGCCCTGGAACCAGCCGACGGTCACGGTGTTGCCGGCGGCGTCGGCGGCGACGCCGTACGCGATGTCCTCGCGATCGGCGCCGTAGGTCCGCGCCCACGCGAGCTTGCCGTCGGTGGTGTAGCGCGCGACGAACGCGTCGGCCTCGCCGAGCGAGACGTGCTCGTCGCCGGGGCCGAACGAGATGCTCTTGTCGAACGAGCCGACCATCGTCAGGTTGCCGGCCGGATCGACGGTGAGCCCGCCGGCGACGTCGTTGAACGCGTTGCCGAAATTCTGCGACCACAGGTGATCGCCGTTGACGTCGTACTTGGCGAGCACGATGTCGTTGTCGGCGCCGCCGTGCGCGGTCAGCGGTTTGCCGCCCCAGTCGGCGACGTCGCGGAAGATGCCCTGGACATAGATGTTGCCGCGCGCGTCGGTCGCGAGGTGCGTGATCGTGTCGTTGTAGCGCCCGCCGAACTGCTTGACCCACTCGACGTCGCCGTTGGCCGCGAGCTTGATCAGCATCGCGTCGGTGCCGCCGCGCGACTTCAGGGTCGTCTGCTGGAACTCGGCGCTCGCGGTGAACGAGCCGCCGACCAGCCAGCCGCCGTCGGGCGCCGGCGCGACCGTGTTGGCGCCGTCGGAGTCGACCCCGCCCGCGGTCCACAGCCACTGGGTCTCGCCGGCGCGATCGAACGCGGCGACGAAGATGTCGTCCGAGCCGGACGCGGGGTGCTTGAACTCGCCGAGGTCGAGCTGATCGAGGAACTGGCCGACGACGACGACGCGATCGCCGCGCACCGCGACGCCGTTGGCGACGTCGTCGCGCCCGGCGCCGAACGTCTTGCCCCACGCGATCTTGCCGTCGCGGGCGAGCTTGACGACGAACGCGTCGGAGCTCGACTGCTTGGCGGCCTTGCCGGGCTTGCCGGGCTTGGGATCCGGCGCGGCGGCGTGCTTGCCGGCCGCGCCGAGATCGATCTCACCATCGAAGTAGCCGACGACGTAGACGTCGCCGCCCGGTCCGGTCACCACGGCGCGCGGCGAGTCGATGCCGAGCCCGCCGAACCCGGTGCCCCACAGCGGCTTGCCGGTCGCGCCGCTCGGGTTGGCGGCGAGCGCCGGCAGCGGGGTCTTGTCGACGGGTTGCTTGACCTGCGGCCGGGGCGGCGCCTTGGCGGCGGGGCGGGGCGGGGCGTCCTGCTTGCAGCCCGCGAGCGGCCAGATCAGCGACGAAGCAAGCCACGCGAGCGCGAGCGAGGACGGACGCATAGCGCGGACGATGTCACGCGATCGGCGCGAACGCGAGCGCTTTGTCCCGCGTCCGCGCGTCGATCGCGGCGCGATTCTTCGTCGGAGAATTCGCTGGAACCGCGCGCCCGAGGCGTTGTCTCAAGCCGCCCTGCGAGTAGGATGCGGCGATGTCGTGTCGCCTTGCGCTGCTCGTTGCAACCACACTTCTGATCGGGTGTCCCGCACCCGCGCCGCCGGCGCCGCCGCGTCACCCCGACGACGCCGCGCTGCGGATCCGGGTCGCCCAGGCCGAGGTCAAGCGCGCCGGCGGCGTCGCCGAGCTCGCCGACCTCGCGCGCCGCGGCAAGACGCCCGAGCGCGTGCTCGCGCTGCGCGGGCTCGGGCGGATCGGCGCGACCGGCGGTGACCAGCCGCGCGAGGTGCTGCTCGCCGCGCTGCAGGACGCCGACGCCGCGGTCGTCGAGGCCGCGGCCGGCGCGCTCGGCGTGGCGGCCTCGCTCGACGACAGCCAGGCCGGCGCCGAGGCGGTGACCACCGCGCTGCTCGCGGCGCTGCCGCGCGGCGGGGCGCTCGCCGTCGAGGCGCTCGGCCGCGCCGGCTCGGTCGCGGCGCAGCCCGCGCTGGTCAAGGCGCTGTCGGATCCGGCGCTCGGCGAGGTCGCCGCGCTCGCGCTCGGTCGCCACGGCCGCCGCAAGCTCGAGCTCGCGGACGCGAGCCGGACCGCGTTGATCGCGGCGTCGGCCTCGGCCAACGCCGCGCTGCGGTTCGCCGCGGTCTACGCGCTCGCGCGCGAGTTCCAGCCGCCGAGCGAGCCGGCACGCATGGCGCCGACGATCGCCGCGCTGGTCAAGCGCCTGGGGGACGCCGAGCCCGAGATCCGCGCCCAGGCGGTGACCGGGATCGCCAAACGCAAAGCGGTTGCAGCTGCGACCGCGGCCGGCGCGCGGCTCGAGCCGCTGCTGCTCGACAAGGACTGGCGGGTCGCGGTCGAGACCGTGCGCGCGCTCGGCGAGAGCCCGGAGGGCAAGGACGCGATCGCCGCGGCGCTGATGCAGCGCTACGGCGAGATCGCGAACCGCGACCCGGCGGTGGCGCACGTCGTGATCGAAGGCGAACGCGCGATCGCCGGCGCCGGGATGCAGCCCGCCGTCAGCAAGGCGCTGGCCGCGCTGGCGTCGAGCGCCAAGGCCCACACCGGGCTGCCCGCGGCGACCCGCGGCTGGATCGAGTGCCTCGGCATCGCGGGCCAGCTGCGCTCGATCCCCAACCCGGACTTCGTCGAGCTCGAGCAGTGCGAGTTGCCCGACGAGCTGCGCCTGCCGCTGGTCGCCGAGCTGATCTCGGCCGACATCGGCTCGCCGGCGATGCGGCGCGGCGCGCTGGGCCGGCTGCTCGCCCACGCCGACGTCCGCGTGCGCGCGGCGGGGCTCGGCACGCTGGCGGCGCTGTGGAAGTCGGGCGACCAGACCGATCACCGCAACACGATCACGACGCTGGTCGCCGCGCTGGCCTCGCCCGATCTGGTCCTCGCCTCCGCCGCGGTCGAGGCCGCGCCCGCGATCTACGACGCGCTGGGCACCGGCGATCACGCCCAGCTCGACGCCGCGGTGGTCGCGCGCGCGACGTCCGAGCGCGACTCCGAGCTGGGCGCCGCGGTGCTCGAGCTGGTCGGCAAGCGCGCGATCGCGTCGGGTGCCGGCGCGTGCCGCGCGGCGCTCGCCGGCGATCCGGTGCGCGCCAAGGCCGGTGCGTCCTGCCTCAAGGCGCTTGGCGAGGCCGCGCCCGAGCTGCCGCCGGTGGTGGCGACCGCGCCGCCGCTCGACGTCGCCAGCGTGATCGGCAGCGTGCTGCGCTGGCGCGTCACCACCACGCGCGGCGACATCGTGATCCGCCTCGACGTCGACGCGGCGCCGTGGGCGGTCGCGGCGGTCGTCGCGCTGACCCGCAAGGGCTTCTACGACGGCCTCGTGTTCCACCGCGTCGTGCCGGACTTCGTCGCCCAGGGCGGCGATCCGACGGCGACGGGCTCGGGTGGCCCGGGCTTCGCGCTCCCCGCCGAGCCCGGCGCGCGCAAGGACGGCGCCGGCTTCCAGGTCGGCGGGGTCGGCATGGCCGACGCCGGGCGCGACAGCGCCGGCTCGCAGTGGTTTGCGATGCACAGCTGGGCGCCGCACCTCGACGGCCGCTACACCTGGATCGGCACGATCGAGAGCGGCCAGCGCGCGGCGGACGCGCTGATGGTCGGCGACCGCGTGGTCAAGGCGACGATCGAGGTCGTGCCCTAGGAGCGATCCTCGCCACGGTCAAAAGTGCGAAACGCGCGCGGCCGCCGGGTGTCCTCCGGTGCATGCCGAATAGATCCGAGCGGGGGTGCGTTCGTTCGAAGATGCACATGCGAGCACGCACACTGGCCCTGGGTGTCCTCGTCACGTTGCTCCCGATGCACCACGCCGGCGCGGACGAGGTCATCAACTTCCGCCGCCACATGATCCGGCGCCACTCGGCGGCGCTCGAGGGCCGACCGGTCGGCGGCGCGAAGCCGGCGTCGCCCACGCCGGCCTACCTCGCCGGCGGGCGCATCGCGGCGCTCGGCGAGGGCGCGCTGGTCATCGACGCCGACACCGGCGCGCTGATCAAGACCGATCCGGCCGGCAAGCGCCTCGGTCAGCTCGCGATCGCGCGCGACGCCGGGCTGATGGCGTTCGACCCCGCGGCGCGCCGCGCCTACATCGCCGATCGCGGCAACGATCGGATCGCGGTGGTCGACACGGATCAGATGACGGTGGTGTCGAGCATCCGGACGCCGGCGGAGCCCTACGGCGTCGCGCTCAGCCCCGACCGCGCGCGCCTGCTGGTCTCGACCATCGCCGACCGCGCGCTGGTCGCCTACAACCTGGCGACCGGCGCCGAGGCCTGGCGCACGGCGCTGGCGAGCGAGCCGCGCGGCATCGCGGTCTCGCCCGACGGCACGCGCGCGCTGGTCGCGTACCTCACGACCGGCACGATCGATCAGATCGACCTCAGCGAGACCCACCGCGCCGACCCGCTCGCGATCCACAGCGCCGCCTCGCCGCGTCGTTGTGGCCGTTGCGGCAACGACGGCGACAGCTTCGCGCGGGGCGCGTTCGCGGTGGCGTTCCTCGGCGAGCACCAGGCGGTGGTGCCGTTCCAGCGCGAGGTGCCGGTGCAGGATCGCGACGGCGGGGAGCGCACGTCGAGCTACGGCGGCGGCAGCGAGTCGCCGATCACGCACCAGCTCGCGTTCTTTGGCCTGGGCGACGGCCGGGTCGAGCAGGCGACGCTGCCGGTCGGGCTGCACCAGCCGCGCGCGATCGCGTGGGACCAGGCGCGCGACGCGCTCTACGTCGCCGGCCTCGGCAACGACGCGATCCAGCAGGTCCGCAACGCGTCGCAGGTCTCGCTGGTGACCGGCAACCTGATCGGCACCGGCGATCCCGGACGCTGCGGCCCGGACGGCCTCGCGGTCACGCCGAGCGGCAACCTGCTGGTGTGGTGCTCGTTCACGCGCAGCGTCAGGACGATCGCCACGCTCGACGACAAGGGCGCGCTCGCGGCGGTCCCCAAGCTGACCTCCGCGGGGCCGGAGCTCGCGGCCAGCGCGATGACGCCAAAGCAGCACCAGGGGCTGGTGCTGTTCCACGCCGCCGAGTCCACGATCTCCGAGGACGGCGCCATGGCCTGCGCGTCGTGCCACCCCGATAGCCGGACCGACGGCCTGTCGTGGCGGATCGACAAGCACGAGCTGCAGACCCCGCTGCTCGCGGGCCGGGTGGTAGGGACGCATCCGTTCAAGTGGGACGGAACCGACCCGACGCTGCGCGCCAGCCTGACCTCGACGATGAAGCGGCTGGGCGGCACCGGGCTGTCGCGCAAGCAGACCGACGCGCTGGCCGCGTACCTCGAGGCGCTGCCCACCGTGCGGACCCCGACGCGCGACGCCAGCCAGGTCGCCCGCGGTCGCCAGCTGTTCGAGGCCGAAGGCTGTCGGTCGTGCCACGACGGCCCCGCCTACACCGACCGCGATCGCCACAAGCTCTCGGGAACATTGAAGACCAGTGACACGCCCAGCCTGCTCGGCGTGGCGGCGAGCGCGCCGTACTTCCATGACGGCAGCGCCGCGACGCTCGAGGCGCTGCTCCACGACCGCGGCGCGGTGCACGGCATGGCCGACACCGCGCGCATGTCGGCCCAGCAGGTCGCCGACCTGACCGCGTTCCTCGACACGCTGTAGCGCGCGAAAAACCCAGCTGGGCGTCAACCTCCGGACCGGGCCATGGCTCCATGGGCCGGAGGTTTTCGATGCGCCATGCTCCCCTGATTGCTCTGGTCGCCGGCTGCGGGCTGCTCGTCGGCGCGCCCCACATCGTCGCCGCGTGCGCGGACGACGACTCGGACAGCGACCACGACGACGACGATGATCACGACGACGACGCGGCCGAAGCGCAGCGCGAGGCCCAGCAGGAGGCCCGCGAAGCCGAGCAAGAGGCCCGCGAGGCTGCCCGCGAAGCCGAGCAGGAGGCCCGCGACGCCAAGCGCGAGGCCGAGCAGGAGGCCCGGCAAGCGGAGCGCGAGGCCGAGCAGGCGGGCCGCGAGGCCGAGCAGGCGGGTCGCGAGGCCGAGCAGGCGGGTCGCGAGGCGGAGCGCGAGGCGCGCCGGGCCGCCAAGGAAGCCGAGCGCGAGGCGCGCCACGCCGCGAGGGACGTCGAGCGCGAGGCCCGACACGCGGCCCGCGAGGCGCTGCGCGCGCTGAGCCAGGGCAGCGATCCCGCCGACATCCACATCGACACGTCGGGGATCGAGAGCCAGCTCGAGCGCCTGACCCAGCGCCTCGAGGGCGTGGCGAGCCGGCTCGAGCAGCGCATGCAGGGCTGGTCGTCGAGCCACGGCGACGACGCGCGCCGGTTCGACATCCACATCGAGCCCCGCCACGGCCGGGCGATGCGCCGCGGCCGGATGCCGATCCCGCCGATGCCGCCCATGGCACCCATGCCTCCGATGCCTCCGATGGCGCCCGTACCGCCGGCGCCGCCTGTCCCGCACGTCGCGCCGGTTCCACCGATGCCGCCGACGCCCGGTCATCGCCAGACGATCCGCGCGATCAAGGGCAACGGCGATGGCATCGACGTGGACGTCGACTTCGACGTGGAATGGCAATAGCCGGTAACCCCCCCCCACCACCAGGGGCGGCGGCTCCCCACCGCCGCTCACCTGGTTGTTCCGCCGCCCCGCCCGACCCCACCT
>Ga0307513_10004407_pt1 | contig 18797 bp, 15 predicted proteins | sample 15_EM_MG_FD_202174 | JGI IMG/M metagenome (GOLD analysis project Ga0307513, IMG submission 202174) | Populus trichocarpa ectomycorrhiza microbial communities from riparian zone in the Pacific Northwest, United States - 15_EM | ecosystem: Host-associated > Plants > Roots > Unclassified | place...
CGGCAAGTGGTGCACCTGCGCGCGAAGGGCGGCATCACGGTGCGGCCGGATGGCCAGGGCGGCTCGGCGATCGAGAGCGACGGCGGCGACGCGTGGAACATCACGGTCGAGGGCGCGCGGCCGGCGGTGCTGCAGGACTGGACCGTGGTCGAGACGCTGGCGCCCGACGACACCGCCGGCGTCACCGCCGGGCTGGCGCGCTGGAAGGGCCGCGGGTTCGAGCCGCGCTCGTTCGAGATCGGCACGGTGTTCGGCGTCGACGGCGAGGTGATCGACACGCGCGAGCTGCGCATCGCGGTGGATCCGGTTGCGGCCGGCAAGGGCGCCGCGCGCGCCGCGGAGATCGCCAAGCGGTTCGGCGTGGCGACGAGCGTGCAACAGGATCTGGTGCGGCGGCCGTCGGGCACGATCGTCGCGAAGAGCGGCACGACGACGATCAAGAACCCGCAGGTGCTGTGGTTCCAGCCGCGACGCGCGAGCGAGACGCTCACCGTGGCCGACGTCCCGACGAACACCGGCGGCTCGCAGCTCGAGACCGGCAGCGAGGACCGGCGCTACTGGGGCGCGGTGTACGTGACGCTGGATCACGACGGCGCGCTGGTCGCCGCGAACGCGGTGGCCGAAGACAAGCTGCTGGCGGGGCTGGTGCCGGCGGAGATGTACCCCGACGCGCCGCCGGCGGCGCTCGCGGCCCAGGCGATCGCCGCGCGCACCGAGCTGCTGCAGAAGATCGGCCGGCGCAACCTGACCGATCCGTTCCTGCTGTGCTCGACGCAGCAGTGTCAGGTGTACGCCGGCGCGGGCAAGGAAGACCCGCGCACGACCAAGGCGGTCGACGCGACCCGGGGCATCGTCTTGCTGCGCGACGGCGGTGGCCTGATCGATATTCGCTACAGCGCCTCGTGCGGCGGGCACGGCGAGGACAACGACGCGATCTGGGGCGGCGAGCCGGATCCGTCGCTGCGCGGCAAGCCGGACGTGACAACCGGCGGGATGACGCGGATCACCGACGACAACCTCGATGACTTTCTCGACGGTAGCGGCGAGGCCTGGTGCAACAAGTCGAAGCTCGGCAAGACGAGGTTTCGATGGACCGAGCGGATCTCCGTCGGCGATCTCAGCGCGCGCGTGGCGGCAGAGTATCCGGAGGTCGGCCGCGTGCGCGCGCTGGTGGCGAAGCGGCGCGGTAGCTCGGGGCGGATCGGCGTGCTCGCGATCCAGGGCGACAAGACGGTCGAGGTCTCCGGCGACGTCCGCATCCGGCGCTTGCTGGGCGGGCTGCGGTCGACGCTGTTCGAGATCAAGCGCGACGGTGACAGCTTCGTGTTCCGCGGCGCCGGGTTCGGTCACGGCGTCGGGATGTGCCAGATGGGCGCGATCGGGATGGCGGGCGCCGGCAAGTCGGAGAAGCAGATCCTCGGGCACTACTACCGCGGCACTCACCTGCATCGCTTGTACTGACGCGCTGGGCGGCGGAGGCGGCGCAACAGGCAACCTTTGGGTTGCGCTTCGCCGCGGCCCGGCTATCATGCAACCAGGAGGTTGCATCATGACGATCAAGACAACATCGACGGCCGACGCGATCCGCAAGGAGATCGTGCTCCGGGCCGCGCCGGCGCGGGTGTGGCAGGCCCTCTCGAACACGGCGCAGTTCGGTGCGTGGTTTGGCGCCGAGCTGCGCGGCGAGTTTGTGGCCGGCTCGACGATCGAGGGCAAGGTCTCGTATCAGGGCAAGGATCTCGCGATGAAGCTGATGGTCGAGCGCGTCGAGGCGGACCGGCTGATCGCGTTTCGCTGGCACCCGTTCGCGGTGGACCCGACGGTCGACTACGAGCAGGAGCCGACGACGCTCGTCGAGCTGGCGATCGCGCCGGTGCCCGGCGGCACGCTGCTCACGGTGACCGAGTCGGGCTTCGACCGCGTGCCCGAGGCGCGCCGCGCCCGCGCGTTCGAGATGAACAGCGGCGGCTGGGCCCAGCAGCTCGACAACATCGCCCAGTATGTCGGCGCGTAGCCTCGCGTCGGGAGCGAAGACCGGGGCGCCGATCTTCGCCGCGCTCGGCGACGAGACCCGGCTGCGGCTGGTGGCGCGCCTGTCGCAAGGCGGCCCGTTGTCGATCGCGCGGCTCACCGACGGCGAGGACATGACGCGGCAGGCGATCACCAAGCACCTCGGCGTGCTCGCCGAGGCCGGCCTGGTGGTCGATGTCTGGCGCGGGCGCGAGCGGCTGTGGCAGCTCGAGCCGACGCCGCTCGACGCGGCGCGGCGCTACCTCGAGCTGGTCTCCGAGCGCTGGGATGTCGCGCTGGCTCGGCTCCAGGCGCTGGTCGAGACCGACGACGAGTGATCGCGCGCTGCGGGCGCGAGGGCAGCGCGCGCGATATGCTCGCCGGCATGAGGGCCGTGATCTGCGCCGGGTTGAGCTTCTTCCTGCCGGGGCTCGGCCAGGCCGTCATCGGCCGCTATCGCACGATGGCGATGTGGCTGGTCGCCGGATATGCGGTCGCCGTCGCGACCGTGCTGTCGGTGTGGCTCATGCCGCTGGCGATCGGGGTCCGGGTCTCGGCGATGCTCGCCGCGTTTCGCGACGTGCGTGCCGCCGGGCCGAGCACGCGCACGAGCCTGCTCGGCGGTGTGATCGCCATCGCGCTCCAGGCGGCGATCGGCTTCGGGCTGCAGCACTTCGTGATCGAGCAGATCGCGATCCCGTCGGTCGCGATGGCGCCGACCCTCGTGATCGGCGATTACGTGGTGATCGAGAAGCTGTCGCCGAAGCTGCGCGGCGTCGCGCACGGCGACGTGATCACGTTCCAGCACCCGTGCACGCCCGAGCACGACTTCATCAAGCGCGTGATCGCGCTGGCCGGGCAGACGGTCGAGGTGCGCTGCAGCGTGGTCTACGTCGACGGCACGGCGCTGCCGGCGACGCTCGTGCAAGGCGAGGGCTGCAGCTACGATGATCAGCGAGACGGCGAGACGCGGTGGTTCACGCGGCCGTGCAGCGAGTACGCCGAGACCGCGGGCGGGCGAACCTACCGCGTCGATCACGACGCGGAACGACCGGCGCGCGACGCCGCGCTGCGCAACGCCACGCCAGCCGGCGACATGCATGACTTCCCGAGCCCGGACGGGGACCCGATCGCGCCGAGCTGCGAGCGCGCGGACTACGCGCGGTCCGCGCCGGCCCAGGCGGCGGGCACCGTGGTCGAGACCAAGGCCGGCGCCGGGCCGTGCGAGCTGCAGCGCCACTACGTAGTGCCGGCGGAGCACGTCTTCGTGATGGGCGACAATCGCTCGAACTCGAACGACTCGCGCTACTGGGGCTCGGTGCCGCTCGACCACGTCAAGGGTCGCGCGATCGGCATCTGGTTGTCGCGCGGCGCGTCGGGCCTGAGCCTCGCCCGGTACGGCCGCATCGAGTAGCGTCGGCTCAGGGCGCTGCGGCGCCGCGCTCGGGGAAGGCCGCCGGTGGCGACGCGGTGATCGGCCCGACGTCGTACCAGCCGTCGTAGTTGCCGTCGGCGGACGCCTCGAGGTGAACGCCCGGCTCGCCGGGGATGCCGTGGACCTGATCGATGCCGCACGACTCGGGCGTGGCCCCGTGCGAGAGCCACGCGGTGCCGTCGCGGTAGCGCGCGTTGAGGGTGATGAACGAGATGCCGGCCTGCGCCAGGCGCATCGCCATCCAGTCGAAGCCGGGCTGGAAGTCGACGCCCTTGCGGATCGTGTGCAGGTTGCCGGCGTAGACGACGAACGCGGCGTCCGGCCGCGCGGCGCGCAGCGCGATCAGCGTGTGCGCCATGCTGGCTTCGCGCTCGGCCGCGTCGATCACGCCGTCGGGCGGCCGCGCCGCGTCGAAGCACGCGACGTCGACCCGCGCCCCCGAGGCGCGCAAGCGGCGCGCGGTGTCGAGGAGCTCGACCATCGCGACGCTGCGGCGGCCGTCCTGATAGGCGGATTGCCACCAGGCATCGCGGAGCAGCGCGGCGCGCGCCGCCGGGCCGCCGTCGCTCGCGAGGAACGCGGGGATCGACGGCGCCTCGTCGGCGCGAACCTCGAGGGCGAGGACCACCGGCTGGGTCGCGGCGAGCGCGCGGGTGACGTGGGCGACGAACGCCGGCAGCTCGCGCGTGCCGTGCAGATCGCCAAACAACAGGGTCCCGCGCGGCGCGGTGAGCGCCGGCGGCAAGTCGGCCGCGGCGGGCGCGGTCACCGGCCCAGCTCCCGGACGAGCAGATGACGAACAGGACATCGCGACGACGGCGCCGAGCACCCACAGCAAGCTTCGCATGGCATCTCCTACAGCTGTAGTAACATGCCCTGTATCGCGAGCGCCAGTCGATCTCGCGCACCGCCGCGCGCGGTGGTCAATGGGCCGGCGTGGCGAGCAGGCCGCGCAGGCGCTGCTCGAGCGTGACCGTGCCGCGGAGCGGCGTGCCGTGGAACTTGATCGCCCCGGCGCTGATACCGGCCACCATCTCGCCCAAGCTCTCGGCGAGCTCGGACGAGGCGCCCTGCCCGATCAGCGCTTGCACCATCGCCGCCGGCGGCACCGAGACACCCTTGATCGGCTTGCCGGCGGCCGCGGAGACCGCCTGCGCGACGTCCTGCAACGTCAGGTCGGCCGGCCCGGCGAGCTCGACGACGCGGGTGCCGCGCGGGCCCTCGAGCAGCAGGCGCGCCGCGGTCTTGCCGATGTCCTCGGTCGCGACCTGGCCGAACGCGACGCCGTCGGTGATGCCGTAGTACAGCGCGCCGCCCGCAAGCGCGCCGCCGAGCATGGGGCCCCAGTTCTCCATGAACGACGACGCGCGCAGGAACGTGGTCGGCACGCCGCTGTCGCGCAGGCCTTGCTCGAGTGGATGGATGTACTTGATCGGGCCATTGCCCTCGGACAGCTCGGCGCCGACCGACGACAGCAGCACGACGTGGCCCGGGCGCGCGGCGCGCACCGCGCCGATCAGCGACGCGGTCTTGATCTTGCGCTCGGCGGCGATGCCGGTCTGCGTCCAGCCGGACGGCGGCAGCAAGAGATAGGCGCCGGTCGCGCCGGTCAGCGCCACGGTGAGCGCGGCCTGATCGGCGAGGTCGGCCACCGCGACCTCGGCGCCGAGCGCGCGCCACGGCTCGCCCTTGGCGGCGTCGCGGACGAGGACGCGGACCGGCTGCCCGGCGGCGAGCAGCGTGCGAGCGACGACCGAACCTGTGTGACCCGAGACTCCAGCGATGACGTACATGGCAGCTCCTGCGATTGCGTCGCGGTTGGTGATGCGACGAGGAGCAACATGCGGCCGACCCGGCCATAAGCAAAATCGATTGTCGTGATGCAGTGAATTCTCCATACTTATGGCGTGCGACTCGCCGGCATCGACCTGAATCTGCTGACCTCGCTCGACGCGCTGCTCGACGAGAAGAGCGTGACGCGCGCGGCCCGCCGCCTCGGCGTCAGCCAGCCGGCGGTCAGCCACAACCTGCGCCGGCTGCGCGAGCTGCTCGGCGATCCGCTGCTGGTGCGCACGCCGGCCGGGATGCAGGCCACGCCGCGCGCGATCGAGCTGCGCCCGGCGGTGCGCCGCGCGCTCGAGGCCGCCGAGGCGGTGCTGCAGGCCGCGCCGGCGTTCGATCCGGCGCGCGCCGAGCGCACGTTCGTGCTGGCGATGGCGGATCAGCCGGCGTTCGTGCTGCTGCCGCCGCTGATCGAGCGCCTCGCCGCGGCCGCGCCCGGCGTCACGCTCCAGGTCCGGCCGCCGCCGACCGACACGACGGCCGTGCTCGGCGAAGGCGAGGTCGAGCTCGCGGTCGGCGTGTTCGGCGACGCGCCGTCCGGCGTGCGCAGCGAGGTCTTGTGGGTCGAGCAGTTCGCGTGCGTCGTGCGCCGCAACGGCCCCGGCACGCGCGGACGGTTCGATCTCGCGCGCTTCCTGGCCCGGCCGCACCTGCAGGTCGCGCCGCGCGGTCTCCCGGGCAGCCCGCTCGACGACCTGCTGGCGCGCGCCGGCCACCAGCGCCGGATCGCCGTGGTGGTGCCGCACTTCCTCGTCGCACCGGCGATCATCGCGACCAGCGATCTGGTGTGGACCGCGCCCGCCGGCCTGGCCCAGGTGCTCGCCCGGAGCTACCCGCTCGCGGTCCGTCCGCCGCCGCTCGCGCTCCCCGGCTTCACGCTCGCGATGCGCTGGCACCTGCGGCTCGATCGCGATCCCGGGCTGGCGTGGCTGCGCGACCAGCTGCGCCGGGTCGTGCCGCGCTAAATCTAGCCTTACTCTGGTTGCAGCACGAACCAGTGGAACGCGCGGTAGGGCGACGCTGCCTCGGTGCGCACCACGCGCGGCGCGCCCGCCGGCAAGGCGAAGCTGATCTCGACGAAGCGGCCGTCGGGCGCCGGCAGCGTGGCGCGCGCGAGCTCGCGGCCAGCGTCGTCGAGCAGGCGCAGCGGGACGGCGCGAACGAGCGCGCCGTCGGCGCCGTGCCCGGGATACGACCGCGCGCCGCCGGTGCGCAGCACCAGGCGGGCCAGCTTGCGCGGATCGATCGCGACCTCGAAGCGCTCGGCCCGGAGCGACCGCCCGCCGTCGAGGATCAGGCCGTGCGCGCCGACCTCGCGGCCGAGCACCGAGCGCCGGGCCGGCGCGGCGTCGTCGAGACCGGGCGCGCCGGCCCAGCCGTGGGCGGCCTCGGCGTCGCGATCGGCGACATCGACGCGATCGACGATCGCCCAGCCGGCGTGATCGTCGAGCGGCCGCTCGCCGCTGGCGGTGTGATCCCAGCGCGCGGCGACGACGTCGGCGGCGTGCGCGCGCTCGCGCGGTCCGAACGCCGCACGCAGCACGCCGCGGAAGCCCAGGTCGCCCGACAGCTCGGCGATCGCCGCGGCGGCGGGCCCGGTCGGATCGAGCACGAAGCTCGCCGGATGCTCGTCGGGCGGTAGGCGCTCCAGCAGCTCGAACAGCGCGCCGGCGCCATCGCGCGTGGGCAGCGCCGCGACCGCGGCGTCGGCGGCGTAGCCTACCGCGCCGGGCTGCTCGGCCATCGCCGGCGCGCCGGGCCGCGTGCGCGCGAGGTAGCGACCCGCGGCGACGGCCACGTCGACGTCGCTCGCCGCCTGGGCGAACCGCCGCGCCTCGGCGACGACGCCGGGGATCGCGAGCGCCGCGAAGCCGGCGAGCGCGACGAGCGAGGCCGCGCGCGCCAGCCACCGCACGGCCCCCGTGCGCAGCGACGCGAGCGCGCAACCGGCGACGAGGATCAGCACGGGCAGCGCCGGCGCGAGGAAGCGACCGTGGTCGGCGCTCCACCGCCCCGAGGCGGCGGCGCCGAGCATCACGACCATCGGCGCGGCGAGGATCGTCGCGCCGGCGAGCCCGTGCCGCGCGCGCCGCGCCCACGCGATCACGCGCACCGCGCCGGCGAGCCACAGCGCGGCGATCGCGCGCGGGCACACCAGCGGGCTGGTCGCGTCCCAGAACACGGCGCGCAGCATCCGGCCGGCCTGGGTCCAGGTGCCGCGCTCGCCGTCGAGCGCGCCGATCCACTGCCCGGTCAGCGCGCGCCGCCACAACAGCGGGACCAGCACCAGCACGAGCCACGCCGCCGCGACCGGACGCGCGCGCCGGGCTTGCACCGCGCGCGCCGCGCCGACCGCGATCGCGATCACCGCGAGCTCGCGCCCGGCGAGCAGCGCGCCGGCGATGGCCACGGCCAGCGCGACGCCGGGCGGACCGCGCGGCGCGTCGAGCAGCGCGCCGATCAGCATCACGAGCAGCGCACCGGCGAGCGCGGCCTCGCTGCCCGCCAGCGCGCTGCCCGCGAACGCGGCGAGGCCGAGCAACGCCAGCGCCGCGATCACCGCCGCCGCGTCGCCGGCGATCGCGCGCACGACGCGGTGCACGCCGAGCGCGGTCGCGACGTACAGCGCGATCGAGGCGACGAACGCTGCCCACACCAGCGCCGGACCGCGCGCGCCGATCGCCCACAGCGGCGCGAGCACGAGCGACCACAGCGTCGCGCCCTCCCCCGCGCAGGCGTGGCCGCGCGCGAGCGCCCGCGCGCAGCGCAGCGCGCCGTAGCTGTCGTCGAGCGGCAGCGCCATCGGCCGGGTGTGGCGCAGCACGGTGGCCGCGAACGCCCACGCGATCGCGACGGCGAGCGCGGCGAGCGCGACGCGCACGAGGCGCTGCCGTCCCGCCGCCTGCACGCCGCGGCTACGGCCAGCCCGCATCGGGCGCGCGCACGGCGGCGAGCGCGATGCGCTGGAAGCGAAACTGTCGCTCGCGCTGGTAGTCGCCGAGCAGCTCGAGCGCGAGCTCGTTGAAGTCGAGCGCGCGGACCCAGCGGTAGCCGCAGTCGGCGAGCACGGGCAGGATGTCGTCGGTGCCGTAGCGGATCGGCTCGCCGAGCTCGCTGACATACTCGCGGGTCTCGAGGTCCGCCGGCGGCACGCCGACGCCCGCGGCGTAGCTCTTGCCGACGAAGTCGAACGCGATCAGCGAGCGCGGATCCAGCCCCGCGGCGAGCCGGCTCGCGGTCGCGCGCACCGCCGCCTCGCTGAGGTACGACACCACGCCCTCCCACAGCACGAGCGCCGGCTCGCGCGCGTCGAAGCCGCCCGCGATCAGCTGCGCGACCGGGTCGTCGCGCTCGAAGTCGCAGGTCACGTAGCTCGCCGCGCCGGCCGGATAGCCGCCGAGCTCGGCGAGCCGCGCGCGCTTGGCGGCCTGGGTCGCCGGATGATCGACCTCGAAGAACTGCACCCCGGCGCGCGGCAGCCGCGCCGCCCGCGTGTCGTAGCCGGCGCCGAGGATCACGATCTGGCGCGCGCTCAGGCGATCGACCGCGAGGCCGACCAGGCGATCGAAGTACGCGACGCGCAGCGCGAGCCACAGCTCCATCGGCGGGAACCGCAGGTCGAGGCGCTTCGCGATGTCGTGGCCCTCGCTGCCGGCGAGCTGGTCGGCCCACGGATCGTTGAACAGCGGGCGCGGCCAGCGGCTCGCCCGCGCGCGGTACGCGGACACCATCAGCGCGGTCTTCGACGCGGAGCTGCGCGCGTCCATCGCTACCTCTTCTCGAAGTGCGAGGCCAGCCCGTTGTAGGCGGTCGTCACCCGCATCGACAGCTCGGTCGCGGCCTTTTGCTTGTGGGGATTGTTGGCGTGCATGTCCGGGTGATACTTGCGCATCATCTGGCGGTACGACGTCTTGATCTGCGCCAGGTCGGCGCCGAGCGGGAGATCGAGCACGCGGTACCACTCGAGCAGCTGGGCCTCGGTGCTGCCGGGCCGTGGCGCCCGCGCGCTCGACGAGCCGGAGCTCGATCCGGCGCTCGACGTGTGGCTCGAGGCGCCGGGGGCCGGACCGCGCGCGGCCTGCTCCTTCATCCGGCGAAACGCCTCGTCGTTCGCGGCGCGCTGGCGGGCTTCGCGCTGATCGCGCTCGCGGTGGACCCGGCTCGCGCGCTCGCGGGCGGCCTTGTCGCGCGCCGCGCGCGCCGCCGGATCCGAGGTCGCGAGCCGCGCCAGCGGGTTGTCGAGCGGCTTGCGCGGCGCCCGTTCGCGCGCCGCCTTGCGCACCGTCAGCTCGGCGTGCAGCGCCTGGGTCTCGACATGGCTCAGCGGCTCGTCGTCCACGATCACGAGCGAGGTGAGCCGCGAAAAGCCGGACTGCGCGCCCTCGAGGATGCGCCTGGTGATCCCCACCCGGCAAATCTAGCACGCCCTGGTCTGCGCACCGTGCGTAGCGAGCGGTCCGGCACAGCGTGCGCTTGGCGCACGTGCTCCCCGCCGGTAACCCCGCCCATCACCCGGGCGAGGGCCGCGCCGGCCGCCGCACGAGCGGCGCATAAAACCTGCATAGCTAGACGCCACCCTCCCCGCCTCACTGTCCCGCTCTGGATCCTTCGTACCTCTTCCGCACAAATGACCGCCGCGCGCCCATGACATCGACCCACGTGAACCTGGGTCCCTCCAACCCCGCGGAGCCCCCCGCGCGCGAGCCGCCGGAGCCGCGCGCCACCGAGCTGACCGACTTCCTCGAGCTCGCCCCGGTGGCGATCCACAGCGTCGACGCCGCGGGCACGATCGTCTGGGCCAACCGCGCCGCGCTCGCCTTGCTCGGCTACAGCGCCGACGAGTACGTCGGTCGACCGCTCGCCGCGTTCACGGTCGATGGAACCGCGCCCTCATTCGGGGGCGAGCTCGTGCATGACGTCGAGGCGGTGATGCGCTGCAAGGACGGCACGATCCGCCACGTCCTGGTCAGCTCGAACGCCGCCAACAAGGACGTCCGGCGGGGCGCGGCGCGCTGCTTCCTGCGCGACGTCACCGACACGCGGTGCGCCGAGGCCGAGCGCGATCGCGTGACCGACGACCTCCGCCGCACCGTGCGGCTCAACGACATGTTCGCCGGCATCCTCGGCCACGATCTGCGCGGCCCGCTCAGCACGGTCGTGATGGCCAGCCAGCTGCTGCTCGGCTCGGTCGACGATCCCCGCGGCGTGCGGACGATCCAGCGCGTGCTCAACAGCGCCGATCGCATGCAGCGCATGATCGATCAGCTGCTCGACTTCGCGCGCGCGCGGGCCGACGGTGGCATCGAGCTCGAGCGCCGCTCGATCGACGTCGCCGAGGTCGCGCACGACGTCGTCGAGGAGGTCCGCATCGCCCGCCCGGGCTGGACGATCGACGTCGCGGTGCACGGCGATGTCCGCGGCGAGTTCGACGCCGCGCGGCTCTCGCAGGTGTTCTCGAACCTCGTCGGCAACGCCGTGCAGCACGGCTCGCTCGAGGTGCCGCTCCAGGTCGTGATCGACGGTCGCGACCCGGCGGCCATCCGGGTCGCGATCCGCAACCGCGGCGTGATCCCGCCGGTGCTGCTGCCCGTGCTGTTCGCCGCCGCGCGCGGCGTCCACCACAAGGGCCGCCACAGCCACGGCCTCGGGCTCGGCCTGTTCATCACCGATCACATCCTGCGCGCGCACGGCGGCACGATCACCGCCGAGTCCGCCGACGGCGACACGGTGTTTCGCTTCGAGCTGCCGCGGCGCGCGCGGCACCCCAGCCAGGTCGCGACGTTCGACGCCGGCATGTCGGGCAAGAGCTCGGACCGCATCCCGCTCGCCGGCCTGGCCGAGCCGGCGAGCGCGCCGAGCGGCGACACCGCGGCGATCGACGTCTCGGCGCTGCGCCGCCAGCTCATGCAGGAGGCCGCGCGCCAGAACGAGGAGCGCTTCCGGCTGCTGGTCGAGAGCATCAAGGACTACGCGATCATCATGCTCGACGCCGACGGCAACATCGCGACGTGGAACGCCGGCGCGCAGCGCATCACCGGCTACAGCGCCGACGAGATCCTCGGCCAGCACTTCTCGGTGTTCTACCCCGAGGCCGACGTCCGCGCCGGCAAGACCGAGCGCGAGCTCCGCGTCGCGCAGCGCGACGGCCGCTGCGAGGACGAGAGCTGGCGCGTGCGCAAGGACGGCACGAAGCTGTGGGCCAACGTGGTGATGACGACGCTGCGCGACGCCCACGGCATGCTGGTCGGCTACGCCAAGATCACGCGCGACCTCACCGAGCGCCGCAAGCTCGAGGACGAGCGCCTGCAGCTCGCGCACGCCCAGGAGGCGCTGCGGCTGCGCGACGAGTTCCTGTCGCTGGCGTCGCACGAGCTCAAGACACCGCTCACCGTGCTCCAGCTCCAGCTCGAGTCGCTGCGCGTGCACGTCGACGCTGGCGATCGCGCCACCGTCGCCCGGCTCGATCGCTGCGACCGCGCGCGGCGCCGGCTCGCCGAGCTGATCGAGGCGCTGCTCGACGTCTCGCGGATCGCGACCGGGCGGTTCGAGCTCCAGCTCGAGCAGGCCGACCTCGCCGACATCGTCGCCACCGCGGTCGATCGCCTGCACGAGACCGCCGAGGCGGCGGGCTGCACGGTGACGATCACGACCGAGCACGCGCTCGGCATGTGGGATCGCTCGCGGATCGATCAGGTGGTGTCGAACCTGGTGTCGAACGCCACGCGCTACGCCGCCGGGACCGCGATCCAGATCGCCGTGAGCCGCCAGCCCGACGGCGTCGCGATCGAGGTGCGAGATCACGGCCCCGGCCTGCCCGAGGGCCAGCTCGCGCGGCTGTTCGAGCGCTTCGAGCGCGGCGCGTCGATGCGGCACTACGGCGGCCTCGGGCTCGGGCTCTACGTCGTTCGCCAGATCACCGAGGCGCACGGCGGCAGCGTGACGGCGCGCAACGCGGCGGGTGGCGGCGCGTGCGTGACCGTGCGGTTGCCGGTCGCCGGCCCACCCAAGGATCCGGTCGCGTGACATGAAGCTCGTCCTCGTCGTCGACGACGACCGCGACATCCGCGACAGCCTGATCGAGCTCCTCGAGGATCACGGCTACGCCGCGATCGGCGCCAGCAACGGCGTCGAGGCGATCGAGGCGCTGCGCGCGTGCGAGGCGCCGCCGTGCCTGATCCTGCTCGATCTGATGATGCCGGTGATGGACGGCGGCGCGTTTCGCGCCGAGCAGCTCAGGCACCCCGCGTGGGCCGACATCCCGGTGATCGTCATCTCGGCGTTCGGGGACATCGCGGCGCAGGCCGAGACGCTCGCGACCGACTACCTCCGCAAGCCGCTCGCGACCCGACCGTTGCTCGCCGCGGTCCAGCGCTGCTGCGGCTAACCGGGACGGCTGACGTGGCCGAGCACGGCGTCGATCACCTCGATCAGGTCGGCGCCGAGGAACGGCTTGGTCAGCATCGCCTCCCAGTCGTCGGATCGGCTGTCGCTGCCCAGGCTCTGGCGATCCCAGCCAGTCATCAGCACGAACTTGCCGCGGTAGCCGGCCTCGCGCATCAGCCGGCAGACCTCGGGGCCGCTGTGCTTGGGCATCCCGATGTCGCACAGCACGAGATCGAACGCCTCGCGGGTCACCGCGTCGATCGCCTGCGCCGAGCTGGTCGCGGTCGCGATCTGGTAGCCCAGCGGCTCGAGGTAGGCGTGGATGATGTAGACGACATCCGGATCGTCGTCGACCGCGAGGACGCGCGCATGCTGACCGGCCGGGCGCGCCGCCGGTGGCGCGACCGCGGCGACCGGCGCGGCGGCGGGCGCCGCGGCCAGCGTCACCTCGAACACCGCGCCGCCGGTGGGCAGGTTGGCGGCCTCGATCGTCGCGCCGTGCTGCGCGAGCGAGCTGCGCGAGCTGGCCAGGCCGAGGCCGAGGTGGGCGTCGCGCTTGGTGGTCGCGAATGGCTGGAACAGGCGACCGAGCACCTGGGGCGCGATGCCCGGGCCGGTGTCGGCGACGATCAGCCGGACCACGCCGTCGTCGTCGCGCACGCGGATCTTGATGACCCGCCGATCGGCCGGGACCTCGGTCAGCGCGTCGCGCGCGTTGAGCACGAGGTTCAGCACGACCTGCTGGACCAGCACCGGATCGCACGCGACCAGCGGCACCGGCGCGAGCTCGACGTCGAGCTCGACCGCGTGCTCGCGCAGCACTGGCTTCAGCATGATCAGCAGATCGTCGAGGATGCGCGGCAGGTTCGCGGCCTCGGTCTCGCCCGACGACGGCCGCCCGGCGCGCTGCAGGCGGCCGACCAGGTCGCGGATCGCGAGGTTGGCGCGCTCGATGCGCGGCATGACCTCGAAGGCATCGGCCGGCGAGCGCGCGCCGACGGACACCGCGAGCGTGGTGAAGCCGCACAGGTTGTTGAGGTCGTGGGCGACGCCGGCCGACAGCTCGCCGACCGCCTTGAGCCGGCCGTCGCGCGCGATCGAGGCCTGCGCGCGGCGCAGGTTGGCGTCGAGCCGCTCGAGCCGCGCGACGAGCACGGCGCGCTCCATCGCGACGCCGAGCTGATCGATCAGCGCGCGCACCACGCCGTGCGCGACCACGGCCTCGGGGACCGGCTGCGCGCCGCGATACGACGACAGCACGACCGCGCCGACCGGCTGGCCGCGGCTGCCCAGCGTCGGGCCGCACGCGAACGGCCGGCCGCGCAGGTAGGCGAGCACCGAGCGCGGCAGCGCGAGGCGATCCGATGGCGCGTCATCGGCGTCATCGACGTCATCGGGATCGCCGTCCTCGAGCACCTGCAGCGCCGCCGGCTCGGCGACGTGGATCATCCGGCGCTCGAGGAACGCGCGGCCGAGCGGCTGCCGGGTATCCAGCGCGATCGTCGCCGCGAACGGCGTGGCCGACGGCGCGCCATCGATCACGTCGGCCAGCGTGATCAGCTCGCCGGTATCCTCGTCGAGCACGGCGACCCACACGGCGGCAAAGCCGCGCGCGACAAGCTCGTCGACCACGGGCCCGACGAAATCGTCGAGGCGCGGCGACGACGCGAGGCGCGCCGTCAATCCGACGAGGAGATCGATTTCCCCCATCCTGTAATCCTCGATGTGTCCTGCGTCCAGAGCAACCGCTCGGGGCCGCATCGGATCGGTGTACGACGTCTACGAGACGCGATGATACGAACGATTCTGGCGTCGTCGGGCGGCTCAGGCTGGCGCGTTTTGCGGCGGCTCATCGCTCACCCCGCGCTGGGATCGCGATCGCCGTCGATCACGCGGCGCACGCGGGTCGACAGCGCCTCGGCCGTGAACGGCTTCTGGAGGTATTCGATCTCGGCGTCGCGCGCGCTGGGCTGGTCGTCGTCGTCGTCGGTGTAGCCCGACATGCACAGCACCTTCATCTCGGGGCGGATGCGCTGCAGCCGGCGCGCGAGCTCGGGCCCGGTGATCCCCGGCATCACGACGTCGGTGAGCAGCAGGTGGATGCGCTTGGGGTAGGCCTCGCAGTGGCGCTGTGCCTCGTCGCCGTCGCGCGCCGCGATCACCGCGTAGCCAAACTTCTTGAGGATCGCGAGCGCCACGGCGCGGACCTGATCGTCGTCCTCGACCAGCAGCACGGTCTCCGAGCCATACAGCGTGGTCGGCCGCGAGCGCTGCCGGACCGGCGTGGTGACCGCGTCGATCCGGGGCAGGTAGATCCGGAACGTCGTGCCCTGGCCCAGCGTGCTGGCGACCCAGACGTGACCATGGTTCTGCTGGACGATGCCGAACACCGTCGACAGCCCGAGCCCGGTGCCGCGGCCGCGCTCCTTGGTCGTGAAGAACGGCTCGAACACCCGGGCCTGGGTCGCGGGGTCCATGCCGATGCCGGTGTCGATGACCTCGACCATGACGTAGCGACCGGGCGTGACGCCGAGGTGCTCGTGGGCGTACACGCGATCGAGCTCGATGTTCGCGGTGCGCAGCGTGAGCTTGCCGCCGGTCGGCATCGCGTCGCGCGCGTTGACCACGAGGTTCATGATCACCTGCTCGAAGCTGCCCTGATCGGCGCGGACCTGGCCGAGCGCCGGATCGGTGATCGACGCGAGCTCGATGTCCTCGCGCAGCAGGCGCTGCAGCATCTTGCCCATGTCGGTCAGCACCTCGTTGAGATCGAGCACGCGCGGCTCGAGGATCTGCTGACGATTGAACATCAGGAGCTGGCGGGTGAGCGCCGCGCCGCGCCCACCGGCGTTGCGGATCTGCTCGACGTCGTCGCGCATCTCGCCCGGCTCGAGCGCCTCGAGCAAGGTCTCGCTGTAGCTCATGATCACGCACAGGATGTTGTTGAAGTCGTGCGCCACGCCGCCGGCGAGCCGGCCGATCGCCTCCATCTTCTGCGACTGGCGCAGCTGGTCCTCGAGCCGCTGGCGCTCGGTCACGTCGTTGGCGAGCACCAGGCGCGTGGCGCGGCCTTCGAACTCCAGATCATGCGCGGTGATCTCGACCACGAGATGGTCACCTTGCTTGGTGAGGTGGCGCCAGATCGCCGGCATATCGCTGTGGCGCGCGACGTCCTCGCGCAGCTTTTCGTGATCCTCGGGCGCGCGGAGATCGGTGAGCGCGAGGCCGAGGAACTCCTCGCGGGTGTAGCCGTAGCGCCGGATCGCCGCCTCGTTGACGGTCAGGATCCGCAGGGTCTCGATGTCGTAGACCCACATCGGCAGCGGGCTGCTCTCGAACAAGTGGCGATAGCGCTCGGCCGAGGCCTGCACCTCGTGCTCGGCGCGCCGGCGCGCCCGCCGCGACTCGGCATCGCGGAGCTCGCGCTCGACGGCCGGCACCAGGCGCGACAGCCGGTCCTTGAGCACGAAGTCCTGCGCACCGGCGCGCATCACCGAGACCGCGAGATCTTCGGTGAGCGTGCCCGACACGATGATCACCGGGAGGTTGGGCGCGACCTCGCGGACGAGGGGCAGCACGTCGAGCGCCGAGAAGCCGGGCAGCGACCAGTCGCACAGCACGATGTCCCACGCGCCCGGCAGCACCGCGCGCACCGCGGCGAGCGAGCCAACGACCAGGACCTCGACGTCACGGTGAGCACGGCGGAGCTCATGCGTCACGAGGAGCGCATCGCTCTCCGAGTCCTCGATGATCAGCGCGCGCAACGGCATGGCCACACGCGACCGCTATCCACGACGCCCCATGACGAGACGATAGTCCAAGTGCAGACAGCGAGCCAGCCGGAACGACGACGCGCCACGACCGCTCACCGCCGGGTCGTCTTCTCCCAGTAAAACACCGTGATCGCGATGCAGTGAAACTGGCTGTCGCTCGACTGGGTGACCACGAACTCGGTCACGACCAGCTGCGGGTTGGCGGCCATCCAGGCGGTCACGGTCTCGCCCAGCTGCTCGCGAGGAGCGAACATCGTCGCCGAGAAGACCTTCACACCGTTGAAGGTGAGGTCAGGTCGAACAACGAGGCCACCAGATACGTCGCGCGGCATTGGCCCCAGCCTACTCCCAGAGCGATCGCCGAGCCTGCCGAATCGCGCACAAAGCGCCGGTGCAACATCTCGTGCAGCCAGATCTTTATCGACGGGTCGCAAATCATCTCGGAGGCGGCGCCGCCGAGCACTGATCTTCAGTGCACGTGGTGCGACAGTTGGGACACCGGACGGTCACGGCGTGAGCTGGATCGGCAGACTTCGCCTGCCGATCCAGCGCGACAGCGAGACCGGCGCCATGCCGAGGCGCGCCGCCGCGTTGCTCAGGTTGCGCGACTCGCGGATCGCCACCAGGCGCAGCGTCGCCTTCTCGATCTCGGGCAGCGACGACGCCGAATAGGTGCGGACCCACGCGCGATCGACGGCGGGGAATCCGGTGCGCGGCGTGCCGAGCTGCGCGATCGCGTCGTCGGCGTACTCGGCGATGATGCGATCGAGCTCGAGCTCGCGCCCCGCGAGCCGCGGCACGATGATCGGCGCGGACAGGTACGGCCCGCTGTCGCCGAGGTCGTCGGCGCACACCACGAGCTGGACGCGCGAGCCCGGGTCGCGGAGCGCCGCGATCACGCGGTCGAAGTCGCGCGGCAACCGCCGGCTGCGCACGCACAGCGAGCCACCGGTCGCCGCGGCGTAGGCGTCCATGCCGGACTCGTAGTTCTCGGCCGAGCGCACCGTGGCCTTGCCCGGCCGGCGCCGCGGATCGCAGACGATGAACGGCCGATCGGGACCGAGCGCGTGGCGGTGGAGCGAGCGCGCGGTCGGCACGAGGTCGCCGTCGCCGGACAGCACGAGCGCGACGCGGCGAGCGGCGGCCATGCGGATCGAGCGCAGCGCGTGGTCGATGACCTCGATGCGGTCGCTGCGCCAGCCCAGCACGCGCGCGAGGAAGCCGCGCAGCGCGACCGAGCGACCGCTCTCGGCGATCAGCGTGATGCCGCCGATGCCGATCTCGACGCCGGGCTCGAGGACGATCTCGCTGCGGCGCGCGCCGTCGAGCCGCACGCCGTTCTTGCTGCCGAGGTCGCGCATCAGCCAGCGCGTGCCGTCGCGGACCAGGCGGGCGTGCAGGCGCGAGATGCGCCCCGACGGATCGTCGAGCCGGACCGCGCAGCTCTCGCCCGCGCCGACGGTGAGCTCGGAGATCGGCGGGGGCGGCAGGTTGTTGATCCGGTCGCTCGCCCAGCCGCGCAGCCGGATCACGTTGTCGTCGATCGCCCACTCGTTGGCGGCGGGGTCCGTCTTGGTCGGCCCTCCGGTCAACATGGCGCGCCTCGCCACCGGCGAACGCGCTCGGCGCTCGTTCGGCCGTGCTCGCAGACGGGTGTCATGTTCACGCACATACAGACGTACGGACAAGGCAGGCGTAATCCCAAGCTCACTCTCGACATGGCATCTCCACTTCCATCCACGGGCCAAGGTTGTATTGCCGTCCGATGCGACGGCGCGAGACTCACGATCACCGCGCGGACTGGCGTCGCGAACGTCATCGCGTCACCGGGGCATCCACGCGCGAAACAGGTCGGCTGACGCGCCGTCCGCCGGCGCCGTCGGGGAAGCGCTCGGCCAGGAGGTGTGCGAGCTCGCCGCGGCCGTCGCGCGGCACGTCGTTGCATTGCAGCAACGCCTCGATCGCGGCCTCGGCCGACGGATAGCGATCCTCGGGCGCGCGGGCCAGCAGCGTCATCGCGACGGCTTCGAGATCGCGCGGTGCGTCGCGGCGCGCGCTGCTCGGCGTCGGCAGGTTCTTGAACATCGCCTGCGCCGCGATCTCCTGGAACGTTCCGGAGAACAGCGGCCGCCGCGCCAGCAGCTCCCACAGCATCACGCCGACCGCGTAGAGATCCGAGCGGCCGTCGAGTGGATCGCCCGCCATCTGCTCGGGCGACATGTAGCTCGGCGTGCCGCGCAGCGTCTCGCTGCCGCCGTCACCCGCGGCGCGCATCCGCGCGAGGCCGAAGTCGGCGACCTTGACCGCGCCCTGGTAGCTCAGCAGGAGATTGCGCGGCGAGACATCGCGGTGGA
>Ga0307513_10004408_pt1 | contig 18794 bp, 15 predicted proteins | sample 15_EM_MG_FD_202174 | JGI IMG/M metagenome (GOLD analysis project Ga0307513, IMG submission 202174) | Populus trichocarpa ectomycorrhiza microbial communities from riparian zone in the Pacific Northwest, United States - 15_EM | ecosystem: Host-associated > Plants > Roots > Unclassified | place...
GCCAGTTCCGTACTATCTGAAGAGATAGTATTCCCCTACGCCTTATTACAAAGAAGAAGACTTGATCACTATAGGAAACCACTATCGTTGCCTGTTGCATATCTACCTAACAATAGGATTGTTACAGCCGATGCACTGGACCGCTCTCCGGAGAATTTTCCGCTACCTTGGTGGAACCAAGGCCCTCGGACTTGAATACCGTGGGGGCTATTGTGGAGGCTACACCGACGCAGATTGGGGATCCGGGGAAGACCGCAGATCAATCGCAGGATATGTCTTCATGATTAATGGGGCAGCAATATCCTGGGCATCCAAAAAGCAGGGCAGTGTAGCTCTGTCCTCCACAGAGGCCGAATACATGTCCCTAACCCAAGGAATCAAGGAAGCCCTATGGCTTGGGGAACTCCTATCAGACCTAGGAGCGCCCCGATACAAGACTGAAATTCGTCAGGTTCAGTGTGATAACCAAGGGGCTATCGCACTTACAAGGAACCCACAGTACCATGCGAGAACTAAACACATCGACATTCAGTATCATTTTGTCCGGCAACATGTAGAATCCGGATTAATACAACTCACCTACTGCCCCACGCACGATATGGTAGCTGACATCTTCACAAAACCACTACCGCGTCCACAATTCGAGAAACACACACTGGGTCTTGGTTTAACTCAGTCAGCGAATCATACAAACAACAAGTTTCGGAAACTGAACAGGGACACAAGGGAGGAATAGCATATGGAGATGATCACCGGTGAGGGAGAGTGTTGAAGAACACCGGCGATTATTCCATACTTACGTATCTTCCTTTCTTCCTCTCGCATTTTATTTCCTGTTTGTAATTAGTTTCCTTTCTGAATTATTATAAATCAAGAGGAGGAGCGGGGATACCTTGAAGGTATACTATAGGATATGTCGCATACATGGCCGGTGTGAATCGGAGAGGGAACCGAGGAAGATAACCGGAGAGGAAAGCCGGAGCAGAACCGGGCAGGAAACCGGTGGATGGTCAAGAACTAGTGATGGAACGGGGACAGGATATGTATTCACCCTGCGGATCCCCGGATGGATTTCCGGTGCGATCATGGTGGCAAAGACCTCTTCATCTCGTGTATATAAGCCCTGTATTTCGCCATGGTTAGAATGTAAGAAAGCCACGCCTCCGACCAATATACATACGCTTCTCTCTTGACTTCTTTGTCTTTCTCCACCTAGCCAGCGCTTTCGTCCCCCATCCAGAACTCATAACAATACTAATTAGCAATCAGTATACAACTACCCTACTATACAGCTCACCAGGCCTGACGTGACCGGACAAGGAATAGTCAGGATCTACGAGAAAAAGTATCTCCTACTTAGGATACACCAGAGGGGGTAATTAATATGCAGAATCCATCAGGTGCAGTAGGTACTACACTCAAGATATAGGAGGCTACACCTAATATGAAGGACATACTGGCCAAAGCACCCAACACTTTGCAGGCAATCTTCCACTTCACCATCTCTACACGATATAAGCTCAATGTCCAATATTTACGTCTTTCACACAATGGTCAGGTCGGTCAGCAGTGATTTAATCCTCTTAATGTATTGATTCATCAGAACTAGTTTGCTATTATTATTATATAAGGGGCAATTTTCTGGGAAAGACCTGGAGTCATGAGAGCTATTTTGCTGACAATCGCTATTACTGGTTCGACGCCCCACCCATAGCATATCGCTATATACTGAAATTGAACCTGAGGATAAATCATATAGCTGTAGCAAGTAAGGCTCGAATGCAAAAGCTTTCTTGTCTCGGTTGCAGGATTGGAACGGAGCTCGTGCGGGCATCAACGAGTATTATTCAGATGTTTGCTTGAGCCGTTTCCCTCACTGGGCTCGAGCTGCAATGAAACAGCCAAGCAACCGCCAAGTGGCTCGAGTCTGAACTCTGTCGGAAGATGGACCCTTGTCCGAGCTGGGTCGAGCCGTCAATAAGGATCTATGGATGTAGTAGAAGCAATCGGACATGGGTACCAAGTATAGGACGTCCTAGACCCATAGGAGACAGAGACAAGACTACAAGAGTCAGGATACAACACTATAGAGTCTGCGGCAGGATAGTATTCTGCTGATATTCCATTACTACATGTGCTAGCTATTCCACTGTCAGGGTAATTCCCCTCTTGTTACCTGTAGGTACACTAGCTGGGAGTAAGTATTCGCTTTTAATTCCAATAGATATCATCTTACCTTGCGCATAGTTTTGTTCCTATTTGAAATTAGCGTCTGAGATTTCCGCTATGGAATAGTAAACAAGATATCCCAAGTGGACATTTCTTTCTTGGTCTAGAGAGTGTTCACACTTAGATGATGAGATATTTTTGCCTGATATTTGTTCTGGTCCGATGTGAACAAGTTTTCTAACTTAATTCTCATAGCAGTTCGACATACAATCCTGGTATCCTTATATGAAACTGAACAGGTCTCCTCTTTTTATCTAATATTATAAACAACCTATGTCCCACAATTTTCCATCATGGGAGACACTGTTCTCAACATACTGAGCTTTTCTTCATGGCATGTTACAATGCCCCTGAGTACTGCTTGTTAATCTATCTCACTGCAGTACTATCAGGGTAATCAGGTACTCTTTGTAGGCAGTCACGGTAGGCCTGTTCATGTATTCAACATTATACTAGATCTTTCAAGACAACCATCACCCTTAGCAAGTAAGAGTTTCCCAGGAAGTGGGCTTGTTCTAAAACTGGTTGCATGTGGGTAGCTGAGACCCATCTGCAGAGGCAGGGTAAAGTCGGCCTCCACTAGGGTGTCAGAATCAATACTACCATTTGTGATCTCTGTGGCCATCAGGTCTCTTAAGTGTTCATATTCTCTATAGGGATGTGGTCTGGGAATTCCTCCAAACTTCCTGGTATTTTATTTGACAAGTGAAGCTACTAATCAGATCTGTTTGACAATCTTTGATGTAGTCCATGCCATCCTTCTCAGCCATAGGTTCAGTGTAGCTCCCATGGTTGATAACCATGTTGAAGCGACAGTGTAGTAAATTTACAGTGCGAGATTAAATATCCTGAATGATTGCAAGGATATCATGTTACTCTCTGATATTACTCAGGCTTAGTAAGAGTGTTAGCTTTCTCTGTTTAAATGTTGAAGGTCTAGCATTGTATGCACCTTCCTATTCCGGCTGTATCAGCATCAGTGAAATGAGATCTGATATTTGGCTGATTATATTCAATTGGTCTAGGACCTTGGTAATTATCTGAAGCCTAATTGTCTGATTCAAACCCTGCTTTCACCAGATTCTCTGCAAGATACCCGGGGTTATCATGCAGCTCTCTGTGTGGTGCTCGAATTGTTTCAATCTGAGCTATAGACGATAAGATATAACATAGTATTTCTTTGAAAGGCTAATGTTGCCCCAGGTTCTCTAGGCTTATCCAATCTATTATCATCTGAATTTGCACTAGCGTAGAGAGAATTTTACTCTGATTAATCTTAGAGCCTAAAATATCCAGATTGAAATCCAAGAAGCTCACTTTCTCAGAGTTGGCATAATAGCAGGTGTGTTACAACTTACTTCAACCTTTCTCATAATTCATCACCAGATTGTGCTAGGAGTTCTCAAACTGAAGAATATCTTCAATATTGATCTATATATTCTTGCCTCATTGGTTATTTAATTAATCATCAATTCTTGCTAATGAGATCCCTGTAGTCTTCATCTCTCCTTGAATTATTACCTGGATTGTCAAGACAGCAAGGGTGTCATAATAGTATAGTACCTGACAACCTGACTCTCGCGTCCAAATATTGGTATCAGTGTAATCTATCTTGCCAGTGATTGGGCTCTTGCCACTCGTTTAGTAAAATACACCATTCTGCACTTTTTCTATAATCTGTCACAGGATCATCATTGCTGCCAGAAAGGTTTACTACTACATTAAACCTGGAATGGCTTTCAGCTGTGATCAAGTCCCGGAGGTCCTGAAAGGATTCTGGTCTAACAGTTAATACCTGAGTTCATCTTCCTAGTGATCAATACCTTGATTTTCATGATTGTGCGATATAGTACATTAGAGATTTGTGTTTTCGCCAGTCTCATCAGGCCTTCATGTTTGTTCATTGCATTATCTTGCTTGCCACTTCTTGTTTCTTGTACAGTTTCCCAACTAAAAGCTCTGATAATATCCCATGTGAGTTTGGTACTGGCAGTAGCTTTCTAGTAGCTGAACTTGGTTGCTTGCTTCCCAATCAGAGATGGCTCTGACCAGCTACTTTCAGAACTAGATGATCTTCTAGTGGTAAGTTATCAGCACACCTAGTGCTCGGGGATCATCAATACCAATAAGCTCATCACAGATGAACACTAGCTTTACCAGAATAGATAGCTGTTCAATACTCATCCGGTCTTGCTAAATCTGAACTGGAATACAGAAGTTTGTAGTCGTTGTGAAATATTGGACACTCAGTCTTATAGTGACAGGGCCTTTGCTGACTATAAAGAGAATTTTGTTTGTCATAACCAATTTGTTGCTCGTCACAGTGGAAACAACAATTGTTCTAATATTAAGGCCTCTAGCTGGATTGTCATTGATATTGGTGTTCAATCTAGGTGCCAGAGATGAACCTTTGGTATTTTTATCTATGCCAACACCAGCCTGGTCAGTTCAGATAGAGTAACCATCAAGTAGCTCTACTGTGCTATTTGTATTAAACTGATATTCACTTTTGCCACAATCTGCAGTCTCCTCCGTGAGACAACGATGATTAGTCTTCACTTCCCACTTGCTTATTTATTTGCAATATTTCCACTGTTCAAAACGTGGAAGCAGGTGTCTTCTGTTTTTTATTGATGCTTTACAGAATTCCTAGATTTGTTGAATTTCTTTTTTTTTTATAAAATCCTGTGAGTTTATTTTGTATTTAACTACAGGAAAAAACGGGCATGCACCCTAAGGTATGGCCTAGAAAAACAATTAATATAACAAAAGAAACTCCATCACCGTCTTCATTAACAAACAAAAATCTACAACCAAAGTCTACGCAATAACCATAACAAAAATCATAGTCATCAAGTGGTTATTTCCTCCTCTTCACCTTCTGGGTTCTCATCCTGATCAACCTTGGGGAGGGAGGGGCATTGTGCTGTGTGGGCGTCGTGTGGGCCTTGGCAGTTCACACACCTAAGCACGGTATGGCTGCTGGGTCGGCTACGTATACGACAAGTAGCAGTGGGACGGGTGTGGTTTCCTGTGGGATTTGGGGAGGTACACCATCGGGATGAAACCGGGTTGGTGCATCGGTTACTGTGGTGTCCATAGCCCTGGCATTTGGAACACTGAGTGTGGGAGTTGAAGCGCAAGCGGCGCTTGGTTCTATAGGTTGATGAGACAGCGGCAAGATGTTTTCCAACGTAGTCAGATGCCCTGGGGCCCGTTATGTTGATCACCACTGTAGAGGCAGTGTTACCAGCCCTAGCGTCGTCGGTAGTAAGCCATCTGGGTTGGCTAGTAAGGGACAATCCAGTATTGAAGGTGGTAAGCTCGTTGGCTATCTCAGCCAGAGATTTCGAGGTTGGGATTCCGTGTACCAAAACATGTGATACGGGGGTGTCCAGGTGAACTCTGACCGTTGCTGGTATTAGGTGTAGGAATGTTCCCACCTTGCTATTAAGTGAGGTGGCCTTGATCGATTCCATGGTGGTAAGGGTGACAGTATTCCCTCGGAGGGAGACAGTCTGTACGTAGGTCGCAGCTAGTGCGAAGTTGATATCATCTCTTAGGTCTAGGGCGGTGGTAGGGTGTGGCTCACCCGCACGTTTAACGATAAGGCAGCGTTCTCTAGCAATAATGCCCTTTTTCAATTGGGGCCTATTGTTGGTAGTTAATCTTGTTGGGGCATTAGCAACCCTAGCAGCCATGGTAGTCTTTTCCTTTCTGCTATTTCTGGCCACTGTGGCCCACGTTTTTTGGCGCGGGTGTGGGGAGGGGGATTGGGTGGGAGTCGGGGGCAGCAGTCCGTTCAGGGGCTGTTACCGGTAGTAGGAAGGGTATCGGGGTCCGGGTGTCAGGCCGGAGAGTAGCGTTCTTGAGAGTGCTAACTGCCTCGGTAAGGGCTTCGATCTGTTCGCTGAGGGCATCGATGGCCGTCATGTAGTCCTTGTGAATCTGGTAGATCGTCTCAGTCATAACCACATTCTCTTGGCTGGCCGTGGTAGCCCCAATCTCCTGGTCCTGGTTTATCTTGTGGAAAAGGTTCAGGAAGTAGGCGCTTGGAGGGGCGTTTCTCAAGTATCTCTCATTAATATGTGGGAGGCTCGTTATCGTATTGCTTCTGGGTGGCTGAACCAAGGGGAGGCCTTGCGGCATGAAAATTGGGGACAGGGTGGGGGCGCCATCCTGAGTGGAGGAGCTCCTGGCACGCGTGGGCGGTGGGGGTTTCTCGGCCGCTTTGCCTTTTCCTTTGCCACGGCGACGCGTGCCAAAGGGAGGGACAGAGGGATCCATATGGTATTCATGTAACCTGACAGGTCACGTTACGCTGGAATCTCGAGATAGTGTATGTGGTGTTTCTGAAAGTGCAATTTGCACTTGGAAGGAAAATAGAGGGGAGGAAGCATGCTTAGATTTGTTGAAAATGCTATATATCTTGTACTTAGCTTGGACCTTGCTCTTGCATGGGTTCTAATAGGTTGAGCACAAATAGGGCTTTTGGTATGTGATTTCTTCCTTGATTTAGTATATTTTAGTTCCTAAAACAAGCCTTCGGTCACAACAGTTGTGACAATTGGTTTCGTATACATTATATTTATAGCATTCACCAATGGACACCTTTTGCTTTTTATTATTATATTTAGTTTTAGTTTTATTTTTTTATATCATATATTCAGTGTTAAGGTACAAGAAATGGCATCGAGCGCTAGCTATGACAAAAACAAAACCCAAAATCAAAAACAAACAAACAAAGAAAATATTCAGCGCTGATCATCTTGATAAGGCTCCCTAATCTACGGACGCAAAGTCAAACTACTTCAAGTAAGGAAACCCTGCTAACAACCAGCGGACACTTCAAGCAATCTTGAAAAACAAACAACATAAACCTAGCCCTCCTGTGATTAGATAAAGTAATCAAAGAAAACTACGTTTGATGAGCGGGAAGAAATGCACGCAGTAGCAGAAGTGGAGCGGGAAAACATGCCCGGGGGGAAGGAGGTCTTGGTTTACCTAATGAAGCGGGAGAGGGCTCCGAGGAGGGCTGCTGAGCACCAGACTGGGGCGTCGGGGCCCAGGTAAGAGACTGCCTGACTCTGGTGGTTCCTGGCTGGCTGCCTCGTGAGGCCAGGAAGCATGACCTATTCGAAGCACTTTGGGTACTTGCCCCATTGGGTGCAGGTGGTTGGGGCATCATTATCCCAATACGGATAGCCGCGGAGGTAGCTCTTCCCTGATCTCATCTGGTGGAACCTTCATGGGTCAAACTTGTTAAGGTTCATAAAGGGATGGGGCCTGAGAGAAGGGGGGTACAGATATCTCGCCGCCTCTGGGGCCCTGGCTTTCCATTCTTCAATGAGTAGATCCCGACATCGCCGCCTCAGTTGGGGCTAGGTACTCGCTGCTGGTGGATCGGGGTAGGATTCGGCAAGGAGGTGCTGAGAGGTGTCTGGAAGGAGCACGAGCCCGTCAGGGCCCAGTAGGAAAACCATTGAGTGGGGGACAGCATCCCATGGCAGGTGGGCCCTGTTCTTCGAAGGGGGGCAAGGTTAGAGCGATGGGCGGGGGAGGCGGCTCCCCGTGTTTTTTGCAAGGAGGACCATGTTGGCCGGAGCGTGGTGGTCGAGTGAGCCGGTCTGTACCGACGGGGCAAGACGCGCTGTCGCGGGGTTGATCTCTGGTGGTAAGCACACTACTCAGCGGTTGGCCAGACGTCTCTTATGGGCCAGGAACAGGTCCAGCGGGGGCAGGCCGGCTTCGCTTGCCAGGATATCAGGTGGGGTCCAGGCGAATCAGTATGTATACCATCTCGGGACCTTGTGCCCGAAGGCTGGTAACTTTCTCAGCATGTGAGCCGTTATGTGGAGGACCTCTCCCTTATAACTGAGGATGGGGATGAGAAGGAATGCAGCGAAGCGGTGACAGAGGAAGGGGGGGAGACCCATCTCAGCGGGGGAGAGTCTTTTCACTGGCATGAAGGCAGCTGGACACCTTCTGCTTGAATGTAGCTTTATATCTGAGCTGGGCTTGAATATTCTATCATGCTCTACCCTTGTTGGAATTGGCTGATACTGTTTTGCTTGATAGTTGAAGTCAATCTTTCTCAAAAGTTATCCTTTAAGGTGTGTTAACTCTCTGGTCATTATTATTACTAGTCCTGCCAGGCCACGAGACATCAGTGAGATATTCTACTCTTGTAGTCAGTCTTCTGGATTTTCGTACAGGTCTTGAAGAAAGTTTGAAAGCTGCTCTTCACATATTCTCGCATGAGGTGAACATGCTACTAGGCCACTAACTTGAAAGCTTTGTGTGCCCTGCCTCCTTTATAAAAACAATAGTGGTTCACCAATCTTGGCAACATCCTCCATCCACTCTACACCTCATACGATTGAAATCTCAACACTATGAGATTATCACCACTTCTTCCAGCCACATACCCCATCATGGGCTAATCGCTGTTTGGTGCTGAACATTGCCTGTTCTTGCTACACTCTGCGATCTACCCTTTGTGGCTATGCTGTCCCCCTTTCCATTCCTTAGTACTTGGTTTCATCATCTGCCAATGATGTTTCCTCTGCCTACCCTACCGTGGCTATGCTAGGCTTGGCATTAGACGGTCCGGAACACGTCCTTCAACGCCCTTATTACAGGCCGCTAGGAACACTGTTCGACATGGGATAAATGTTTTAAAAGGCCAGAGTCGGGTTCCCCATATATCTTTTAAAGAGTGAGTTGGTGACTACCCAGTCAGACACTAACACAATTGTAGATAGTTTCCATGGCAAAGAGGTTGGACTACCCTTTCTGTTTCACTGTCCTATTCACACTGTTGGATCCGCTAGCAACCTACTATCCCCTTCCCAAGCCAATACCCTACTATTGCACTACCTACTGCTAGCACCTTACTGCCACGAGCTTCCACCTTACTTCCGTATTCTTGCATGACTATGGCCACCATCTCTGATACACTCTATCTTGGTATAGTAGTTCCTCCTTGACTGTTGCTAATCCCCTGGCCTGAGGTGATCTCCATGCAGATCAAAATATTTTAGCTTATCGCTGGTGGAATCTTGATTAGTAGTTATTGCTATTTGGCTTAGTGGTTTTCTATCCTTTCTGGCAGGCTTCATGGGCCTTGGATTAAGTTTTCGTGATCTTATTAGGATCTTGCGGTAGTGTTTTCTTCTGCTTTACTGCTTACATTGCCTGTGCTTCAGTGTTCTATTGCAGATCTTTCATCCATTGGCGTAAGATGTACAGTTAGACTTATACTACAGGGCCCTGGAATTACTTGTGTGTCCTATAAAGAGGCGAAGTGAATCCGTGTTTGGAGTTAACCTTTTATTCAGACCATAGCTCCCACTCCAAGCAAGTTCCAGTATGTTAACAGCGAATATATCAGTTAAACTAAAGCAATACAAATCCCCAATCTTGGCAGCCTATCTGCCAACCCTCATATTACCAGGTACTTCTTACGGGTTTTCATATAGTACTTAAGCTTGACATGTTTAAAGTATTGTACTTCACACCTACAGAGGAGTGCTTTGAACATCTGGGGAAAGAGGTATATGGCAAAGGCTCGGTTGCTGATGGTACCAGTAGGTTGGTGAACAGCTAAGTATAGTAGGCCTGGTTGTTAATATAACTATTTGCTGCACTTGAAACAGGTGTGCTTTCTGATTGATCTAGTGGGAATAATTGTGCTCCTGGGAACTCTCCAGAGTGTGATTGTGATGGCCGCTAATATCCAAAGTCCACCGCCCCACCTCGTACTCAGAACCCATCAGCTGAAGGAGTAAATCATCTTCTATTGCGCTCTTTGAGTTAGAAACTTGTTGGGCTACTACTCTTTTTTGATCACTTGCTTCTACTTACTAGGCTTGTTCTTGTTTTATATACACTAGTGTGCGGGCAGCCGGTGAGTCAGTATCAAGCGAGCTATGCAGGAGATTGCTATGGCTTTCTGCTGGTTCTCCCTGACCTAGCATAGGCCAAAGAGCAGGTTCTGGACAGATTTGTTGTGGTCTTTCAATGACCCTTTATGCTGAGGAACCATTGCAAGACCAGCTAAACATGATGCCGGTTCTGCTCCTGCATGCTTCCGTTATGAATATACAACAAGTATGTAAAGTTTCTTTACCTATCTTCTCAGCGCGCAATCAGTTATCAAGGTAGTGGAAGATTTATCATTGTGATAAGACAGGTTCCAAGGCGAACAAAGGGTTTTACCTTCCAATCCAGAAGAAAAGCAACATATATATTCCTGTCTAATGCAAGTACAATAGGGGTAAGTAGTGACTTGCTAGGTTGGTTGTTAATTAAGGTTTCAAGAGACAGATAGGTAAAGTTCAAATCCTTAAAAGACAAATTAGCTGTTACGGGGTAGCTAACACAGTAGAATTGCGACGTAACCAGTCCAAGTATATTCGCGACAATGGATAAATAGTCATGAAGGCGCGTAGGTACTCGTTTGGTAAATGTAGCTTGAATGTAATAAAGTCTAGTCGAATATCAAGAATTTAAATATAACTCGCTAATTTGTTATATTGTTACAGTCCCTTCTCTGTTGCTTGATGATTCTTCAACCACTAGGCTAAAGGGCTACTATTTATACTAATGTTCATGCTACTTCGTCTTCTTTAGTCAAGAAGTATGTCCTTAACAATCCAGTTCATCAGAACAAAGTGCCAACACCCTTTGACCCTGAAGGCTTGCTCAGCTACCCTCCGAGAATCTCCTCAACTGCTATTTCATCTGATGGTGTCCCCACTCCACCAGTAGACAGTCTTCAATCTCTCGGTCATGATAGACTATATATGAATATCCGGTCCAAATGCCTACATACTAATAGGAATATGAAATATGGAGTGATCAGTTCCGATATTCAACTATCAAAGGAATATGGCTCTATCCCATGTGCAACTGGAAAATAAGAGGAGTAGTATTCTCTAAATAGCCTTCCAATCAGTTAAACATATCTTGAAACGTGCTCTCATTCAGTTTTCTGAGTTGGCTTCCAGATGCCGCTGAGAACCTCGTAACTTTGAGAGTATCGGTTCAGATCTCTGGTTATCCTATGAAGCTATATACCTCACTCTTTAGTATTAGGTAAGCTATTCCCGTTAGGGTAATATTAGGACACAAAGATCATGGTTCAATCGAGACTATCTATAGAGTAAGGGTATTTTGAAGTCACATATCATCTGCCATGCTGGTATAGTGGATGTACAATAATTGAAAACGAATCCCATCGCTGGATTACAATTACCACCAGTTGCTTGGTATCTACTACAATTCCATAATTATTGCACAATAAAGAGTAATAGCTGAGCACCCCCGCATAATACATGCATCCCTGATAGCCTCCACCTGAACCCAGCTTAGTATAACTACATATCTTATATCATATCCTATCAGAGTCTAATACAGGAGCAAAAATATATTCTAAGTCTAATCCATACCCTAGTATCTTCACCCAAGTACTGTTTTCCATGCCCCTCCTGCCTCTCTCTTCTTAATTGCATTTCCACTCCCAGTTCTACCTTATGGTAACTTTAGGACTAGTGTAGTACAGTTTGTTACAGCCTGCTGCATTGTACTCTTTGCCAGATATCCTAACTTTGCCAGACTCACCTTCTTTTCAGTCCAAACAGTCAGCATGACCTATAAGGGTATTCCTGGGGAAGCGGCTCATGATCTAGATCGGGCTTACCCTTGATGGCGCAATCTGGAACAATTCTGGAGGGGGTCCTAGCACCTCTCCCCATCAAGCAACGGGCAAAATTAAACCTTAAATTAGTTAAAACAATTCAATACTGTTCAATCTTCTCCATGAAAGCAATATTGACGTGCAAAATAGCCAAACCAGATTAACTCCACAGGACAGAATGCCTTCCCTTCAATCTAATTTCCCCCTCCACTACCCCGCCACTACTTTCGCCAATTTCTTCACCGCCAACTCCTAATGCCTCCATCTCTTCCCATAACTCATCTACCTCATGCTTATCAAGCAAGGGAACAAGAACTGGAGTCTGGGAGTGCTGTCTCATGCTATAGTGGCAGGACCCTGTGCCTCTATTTGCCCAGCCTGACGAGAATCACTCATGTGTGACACCTTTTTGCCCTTTCTTGGTGTCTTGGCAGCATCAACTCTCTCATACTGTTTGAGTAGTTCCAGTATAGTCTCAGAGGTAACCACGGTAGCTTCTCTGAGTTTGTCGTAGTCGGAAGTCTGTGCTGCCTTCTCCTTCCCCATTAATACCCTGTAAAGCCTGTGCGCCTCTTCTGCAACCAGCTTGTCTGCAATTGTCTGTTGACACCCTTCAGACAAGCTGTTACGGGGTAGCTAACACGGTAGGATTCCGAGCTAACTAGGCCGAGGATATTCGAGACAACAGAATATAGGTGAGGCAGGCTCAATAAAAATTGTTTGATAAAGTAATAGCAGAATATCGTAATAACTTATAATATTGTTAACTTGAAGGTCTCTGCTCCGTTGCTTGATGATGTTCTCAACCATCGGGGAGAGCCCTACTATTTATACTAAGGTTCACGCTACTTTGACTTCTCTAGTAAAGAAGTATCTTTTTAAGAGTCCCGTTCGTCAGAACAAAGTGCAAACATTGTTTGACCCTGAATCTTGCCCAGCTTGACTCTGAGAATCTCCCGACTGCTATTTCTTCTGAGGGGGTCCCCACTCCACCAGTAGTCAGTCTTCGATCTCTTCGTCCTGATAGACTATAATGGAATATGCAGTCTAAATACCTACATACCAATAGTATCATGAATATGGAGTGATCAAGTCCGATATTCATCTATCAATGCATAATGCGTATACATTAGTAAGAGTAGAGAACTAATTCTCTAATCATCGTTCCAATCAGTTAGCCATATCTTGAAACGTGAACTCTTCGTAGTTCCTGAGTAGTCTCCCCGATGCCTGCGGGTAGTCCCTACTCAGGAAGCTTGGGTTCGGATATATGCTCTCCCTTATGGTGGCATATACCTCGCGCATAATTATGCAAGCTATTCCAGCTAGGGTAATACAAGCCAGAACGGAGGGCCTTTGGCTTTTGGGAAGAGGGAGTAGTGCAGGTAACAAGAGAGATTGCAGTTCTGGTTGCCCTGCGGACAGCGCAGGGCGTTTTTGGTACCGGAGGGGCTGCATGCATTCCGGAATGTTCCGCCGGTCGAACGTTGGTATTCATTCAGTTCGCCACCCCATGTACCCTCCGTGAGTTGAATTGTATGATTCCCATAGCCTTCCAAGCAGCTTGGATATTGTCTAGAGTAAAGGTAAGCCTTTGTGCGGGCATCACTAGTCTAAAACAGTAAATATTAGTTTCTCTATGTCCATAGTTGAATAGCTAAAGTCCCTACGGTAAAAACTCTCCCTTGTTTATACCAGCATGACCTTTTCGCACAAATTCTTTTCGTCCATTGCTCTAATACCTCGGCAAAGGGCTCAATAATCCTACATCAAGCCGTTGCAGGAGGTGAGTTCAGTGGGCCGGAACACAAAATCAGATAATCTTGACATTTCAACAAGAGTCCAAGAATTCCCAATTGTAGTACGATGTGTGCTCATCCACAATTAATAGCCAATACACAGACCCAGCACTAGATAGTTAGACAAGTTATTCAAAAATATATAGCAGGTAGTATATATACATGATTACCTCTCCCAGGTTTCCAGGTCAAAATCCTCCTTCAACCACCGTATAGAGAGCACTTTATTGCTCTACCCTTTCTCTGAGACCCCAAAAGTCACAAGATATTTTTTTTCAAGTTCCTGTACCATCCCATATAGTCCGCTTGACCATTATTAATGATCATAGGCTGTAGCACCCCTCCGTACCCTGAGACAGCCTCTATCACTGTAACCCACTCCGGTGATCCATCCTCCGTGCATTTGCCTCCCCTGGAACGCATTTTACAAAATACCTTCAACGTAAGGCAACACCCATCATGAACGCTTTTAGTCCATGTTGTATATATTAGAGGACGATATATTGTAGAATTTGATTAGACCTTCCAGCTATGGATGTTATCAGTATAGGTGACTGCGGGGGGGTGTTCCTTAGTATATAAATAACTATACCTTATTAAAATAAGCGTTTATTGCAACCAGATTCCGAGCTAAAGCTCTCTGCCAATCCATATGGAAACTTTACTTTGCTGCGAAGTCTGCATGGTGAGTGATGAAGCGCGTTATCCAGTGCTAACCAAGAACCTGGTTTTTCTCCCGATGAGAAACAATAGCTTCGGCCATGCTCTTTACCACTGCCCATCTCGCTGGGTGGCCCCACTCATCTAATCTCTCGCACCACTTTGCAACAGACTTTGCCTGATACTCACTCAGCACTTGCAGCTTGAGATGTTCCGACACCCGACATTGCCGAACTTTCATCCTTCCCCATAGTATGGAATAGGGGACACCATATCTCTCTGCCAAGGACCCAATGGATGGCTACTGGCTGGGGTCGTAGTACTTGCTTGCTTTCTGAAGTTGTGATTCCCCCTCATCTTTCTTTTGTTGCTTTATTAAATGCATAGCAAACGGGTTTGTGTCTTTTGCTGAAGTCTCTGGGAATAGTGAGCGGGGTATGTGGTGGGACAACACTTGGTACTGAGCCGGATCCCGGTCCTGACCCACTTCTCTGGGAATCACTTTACCTTTACTCTTCTCTCCTTCTTCCGCTCCCCAGCCACCTTGCCCTTCTTTCTTTTTTGTCTCTTAAAGTATCCCAATACCTATTGGACTTCATTATCAAACCTCGTTTCTAACGAGCAGGGACCAAATAACCTGGGTTATTCAGATCAACTGGCCAAAAGGCGATCGTAATCCAACCTGAACTAATGGCTATAGACTTCTTTCCAGTTAGACAGCTTCAAAGACCTCGATCTCAGGCACCTTTGGCCTGATTTGTACAATCCCGCTTTTAATGTGCAGTATATAACCTGCACTTGTGCGTCCGATTGTCAGAAACTGGGTTCCGTAATGAACGTAATTATATATCCCCCCATCTTGTCACCCACTTCTTTAATTAGAACATCAATTAATTTACTGCTTCCTCAAACGCCAGCTTCTTTATGATACAGAAATAGATTATTATCACATTTCTCACATATCACATCTCATTGGGCCAGGGAAACTATAATGTTGGTATCAGACAAGCCTGGTGTACATTTTCTGTACAATATCAAGATGATGTATAAGCCTCAGGCATTGCTCACTCTTGATTCTCTGTTATCCTGATTCTTTGATGTGGTGATTTTAATCATTTCAAATCAATCTGACTACCAACAAGACACCTCTGGTCCTCCACCTGCATTAGATATACAAGACTATGAATTCTCCATGTATCTACTATTGCAAACACTCCTACCTCCTCACTCCTTACTACTATAACTACATTATGATTATATAGGCCAAATCACTACATACTAATCCTAATGTGGAATATGAAGAGATGAGTTCTCATAATTGAGGCACTCTGTCTAAACGAGGATCCTAATATTGAGACAATATCCAATCGACTCAGTGGCAGAAGTAATCATCAAAAAAGATAATCGATAATGCAAAGTTGAATCAAGCGGTTAAACTTAGTCACCTAAAGCCTCCAATCTGGACACAATATCTTCTCTCAACAATCTTTGGTTATCAGAATAGTGTGGTTATCAGAATAAGGTATTGCTCGCATTAGTTATGTCAAAAAATATGAAGGCTAAGACCACCCATCAACCAGTACGACCCCTCACAATTACGGTACTCCAAGTCACCAGATGTTTGTCCGACTCAAATGACAAAAGTAGGTTTACACCTCCATGGAGTCCAACCACTCTGATATTAATAGCCCCTTCTAATTGGTATTACCCTCCGCGATATAGGTACCCCACCAGCGCGGCCTGAGCAGAATTCTCTTCCTCTTGGTAACATCTTTGTTCCTGACTAATATCCCTGCTACAGACATAATATCTATCCTAACTTACATGTCCAGTAACTGTTTCATCTATACACACTACCCCGTCTCATGGCAAATCAACTTGCATAAACTGAGCCTCTAAACAAGATAGCTTCCTCGCACCATCTAATCTCTCGATTTGCTAGACAGTATGGGTGCTATTCAATGCTAGCATGACTGGTATATAGTTTGTGACAGGACGAGAAGGGGTGGGTATTCACTAGGGCGGTCCCGCACTTACTACCAACCCGGGGGGTTATTTTCGGGGTGATCTGGGCCCCACCCGCGTCCAGGCCGAGTCCGTGCCCATTCTATGGATGTGGACCATTTCTCCCTAAATCATTTAATATCAACTGGTCTGCCAAACGGCTGGGGCCGGTCGCAGCTGCAGGGAACTCTAAAAAGAAACACCTCCCCAGGCCCATCAGTAGGGCGGGGCTGGAAATTGACACACGGGCCTCCGTTGTTCAGCTTCCCGGAAGCCCCGTAACGACCACTACACTTGTCTGTCATCAATTATTACAAGATTTATGCTTTTATAGTCCACTGATCATTCATAGTAATACTACAGTTGTATTCCCTCAGTGCAAATAGCTTACCTACAAGTGTGAGGTATATGGCTGGCCGAGGTTGAAAATATATTTAAACACATCCTCAGCGATTGAAGAGCAGCTTTGCGGCATCCGGGAGATGACTCAGGTCACTAGACTATTGCACATTTCAACATGAGGCTAACCGATTTGAACAATATTATGAGTATAATACACTGCACATTTCTGGCCTCATATGCATATGACTGCATCAATACTTGGATGGCAGGATATCAGAACTGATCACCCAGTATTGTATACTACTATTGGTATATTGACAACTGGGCAGCATATTGATATAGTCTATCATAGCAGGGTAATCGAAGACTGTCTCCTGCTGACATAGGAACATCCTCACAGCACCTAGCAGTTAAGGAAATCTGTGATTCAAGAAAGGACGATTTTCAACGTCCAACATGGTTCTCACATTGTTCTGACAAACTCAATTGTTAAAGCAGAGAGTTTTTAAAAACAGACGCAGCAAGAAGTATGAATATTGATATAAATAGTAGGCATATCCTACGCTAGTTCAACGATTATGAAGAAATTGAGCAGCGACCTTCACACTATAACATGTTGGCCTGTTATATTCAATCCTCAGAGCTATTTGACACTGTCTTATTTCTTGACTTTTATCTGACAATTATATATAAGACTTGCTGACCAGTCATCTGTTACCTCAAATACACCCTTGCGAACTTAGCCTGCAACTCAAGTGCATTAGTTACCCTATAACAGGTTCACAGGGTAGCCAGGGACCAGCAATATGGTGGTTGTTCCTGGAGCATTATAGCTTTCCTGGTCAGCTCCCAGCCTGGTACAGTTAACGATGCTACTAACAGGTTGTCAAAGTATCCTTATGGGTGGTACTCAGGTGTTTTGCTGGTAGTACCCTAGGACGCAGCCACCCTCACACCACTGATATATCGTGTCAACAGCTTTCAGCGAGATGGATGGTGACCACATATGGGATATTGTAGGAGTGTTCCTATAAATCACAGTAGAATAGGCCGCTCACAATGAGATTCCCAGACTATGCTGTTGGGCTGTACCAATGATCGGGTAACAGGAGGGCATTAGGAATATATCCCCAATTTTGCAAGATGCCCAAACCACTCCTTCTCGGTCAATAAACTATTTCGTCAACCACAATGGGGCCTCAAAATCAGTAAGCCCCCCCACCATTGTGCAATAACTCCCACCCAACTGTGCAGATAACCCTCTCACTAATTGTAGGGGAACTGAGGTTCCTCAGTAGGGTAACCAGGTACTCAAGCTTAGCCTTCGTTACGGGGCCCCGTTTCCGAGGAGCGGGGACAAAATAACCTAGGTTATTCTGATTAACTTGCCGAAAGAATCATCCAAATCGGACCAGAACTGACAGAGATAGAGCTCTTTGAAGTTAGACAACTTCAAAGAATCCTATCTCACTCAGTTTTGGTCCGATTTGGACGATTCCTTTTTTAATCTGCAGTTAATAACATGCTCTTGGCGCCCCGTTTGTCAGAAACGGGGCCTCGTAATGAACCCTACTCAAGCTAGGGTAACAACATTCTCTTATTAGGGGTACTTGACCGCTTTCATACCTATATAGTCTTGTGAAGCTCGCATAACTAGGTATAATATTGCCCTGGAGACCTGTCCAACATTTGCTATATTTGCTTCGCCTGATGGGAACGTGCCCCTTGGAAGGTTTCCCTACCTGGCAGGGTAACTATTGCCTACCTGGGTTACCACGTCTAATTCTATGTCACCAAGTCACTTTGTAGACACTTGTACCAACTCATGCCTACCAGTAGTATACCAAGTATCTTGGTCTAGTCTCACTCAGGTGACCTCCTGGTATACTATATTGGCTTGAGTCTAGTCCACTTTAGCTATCTATTTGTAGGGTCATTACAACACTAATGAGATTGAAGCATTTTCAACAGACATTCCTCTTGCATGAGCTATTTCCTAAACCCAACCAACAATGATGAGATCTTAGAGTGATAAAATAACAGTCTGTCTACTGGGCATC
>Ga0307513_10004409_pt1 | contig 18794 bp, 16 predicted proteins | sample 15_EM_MG_FD_202174 | JGI IMG/M metagenome (GOLD analysis project Ga0307513, IMG submission 202174) | Populus trichocarpa ectomycorrhiza microbial communities from riparian zone in the Pacific Northwest, United States - 15_EM | ecosystem: Host-associated > Plants > Roots > Unclassified | place...
TCAACACTGACCGCGCCCTCCGGTGCCGGGATCCCTCTCCTCTTTCCGCCCCCCCCCCCCCACTTATTTCCGGGCTCGTGCTGCTCCCTACCTGCTGGAATTACCGGAGGTTTCACTGTTCATGGCACATTGTTCAATTATTCGAGATTCTACGGTAAGCCTAGTATGATAATGTACAAAACTTGCCGAATGTCGGGACGTTTGTTCTTAGCCCTAGCTTAAATTAGGAAATCGAAATTCCATGCAAAGGCCTTTTGCGACCACTTTTTAAGAGCTGTTAAGACTCTCCAAAGTTGAACTATAGGGTACCTTACACAGAGCGAAGGTTAAAGCGATTGGGCGGGTGATAAGGACTACCGGTGTCGGGCTACTTTCGTACTACGATACCCGTTTATTGTGGATGGTGTGTCGCGCGTGCCGAATCCGTTCCCCTGCGGGTTATGTGACCTATTGCTATTCCGGATGATAAATCGCTCTGAAGGTGACCTGACGATAAATTTCCTAATTGACTGGACAAGGTATGGATAAAGGCTGAAACACTAGAACCAATTGAGATAGAAAGAGTGAAGCATGAGAAGAGCTATTTAAGTGGTAGGCCGCTCCGCCAAGCCCCACTCTCGTGACAGATTTGGCCGCTGCAAGAGCAAGCGCTGAGCCTGTAGACTACCCTATTCCACGTACGAGTAGTACTTGTACTCGCCCACACCGGTAACAAAGCGAGCCGGATTGTGGTAAGTTATGTAAGCAGTGAGCGACCGCTTGGGCGGAGGCGCCAACCCGGTATTTCGACAGTGCGCGTCCGCTTTTCTTCGGCTTCCAGGAATTTCACCAACACTCCGAACTAAGGAACTGACTCGCTTAGAATATTAAAAAACGAGAAGAAAGGAGAATGTCGAGATCTTTCGCAGATAATGTCAACTCTTTTAATGCGTCAAATGCGTTGAATCACTATACCCTTGCCAGTGACAAGTCTGGAATCCTAAAATAGCTCTCACCGCTTGAGCACCGCATCCGACATCAAGATGTTCGAACCCACCGGGCTCATGTTGAGGAGCGGTGGTTGCAAACTGGGAAATTTGAAAGGCAGTGCGGCGGTGCTCAACATGAGGGATCCGATCATGCGATTTTATTCTGCTGGTTGACCCGGGTGTCTGCAAGACCTATTTGAGGTCAGAGATAATCTACAATGAAAAAAATGAGGGATGGTGGGACTGACATGCAGCGGCACCAACTCCCTGGTAGTATGCAAATTGTGCTCTATGGTAGGTGAGTGAAATATTGCTTTTTCATGCTTTACTGTACGAGTATATTGATTTTGTGGTGCGGTAGGAGAAGTCTTTAATAAACGTGCTCGGTTATCGCTGAAATGGGATTGTCGGTAGATAGGGAAGATCTCGGATGAGAGAGGTGGGATGTTTCAAGACTAGAAAAAGGTGATTGATGGAAGGGGACTGCGGGTGGCGGAAATTGTGAAGATGCTGCCGACTGTCACATCTTTACAGCCGACATTTATGTGTATCATCTGTGTGAAACTGGTCTCGAGTAAAATAGCTGAAGGTAAGATAACACTGGTCTTTGGCCACGGCCACATTTCGCTGCTTGCTAATGGTAGGTTAGTGTACTGTACTCGACTGAGGTTAGTATAATGGCGTACGGTAACCGGATTTATCAGTAGGAAACCCGGGTCTTGATAGATTATTCGGTCCGGGAAGGGTAAACTATGTGTAATATTCCCCGGGCGGCCGCCGATTTTCGAACCTTATTTTTTTTATACGGCCTACTTCTATTACCTTATTCTCCGGCTTCGGTTTTGTTATCTGTGATAGGTGCTGTTCTGTCGGGAGTAACTTTAGGTTGATTCAAGGCGAAACCCACCCTCTCGGTTACACAAAATGCCAGTAGATTAATAAGACCAAAGGCTCTCAAGCAGATCGCCCGCTTTCCCTTTGCTCGCTCAATTTCCATCCCCCCGAACCCAGCGGCTCAACGATTCATCCCCCACAGCGTTGCGGCTAGAAAGAAAATGTCGGACTCACCGATCAATTATACTACAAACTCCCACAACACGCAGTACTCAAATAATACTAATGCTTTCAACACCAATACATTCAACGTGAACATTGGTGCGATGGACAAGAGGTCTGAGATACTAGCATGGTTGTCTCCACTTGAGCCTCGCATCCGGCACCAGGATGTTCGAACCCGCCGAGCCGACAACGTCGGGGAATGGCTGCTTCAAACTGGTGAATTTCGAAGGTGGTGCGACGGTGCTCAGCATGAGGGATCTGATCATGCGATTTTATTTTGCTGCGGTGGTCCGGGTGTCGGGAAGACCTATTTGAGGTGAGAGACAATCTGCAGTGGAAAACTGAAAGATTGTGGCACTGATGCGCGGCGGTACTAGTTCACTAGTGGTGGATAGGTTGTGCGATACGATTGGGGGGGGGAATATTGCTGTTTCATGTTTTTACGTTGATTTTGCGGCGCGGGAGGAGCAGTCTCCGACAAACGTACTTGGTTCACTACTGAAACAGATTGTCGGTGGATTGGAGAAGATACCGGAGGAGATAAGTCGGATGTTTCAAGACCACAAAAAGATGATCGGCGGAAGGGGGCTACGAGTGCCGGAAATTGTGAAGCTTTTACAGGCTGTGGCATCTTTGCAGCCGACATTTATATGTGTTGATGCGCTGGATGAATGTGTTGAAAGGCATCGACCTGAGGTTCTAGATTCGTTGCAACAAATCACCGAGAAGTCCTCAAACACGCGAATATTCCTAACGGGAAGACGACACATTCAGGGTGAGGTTGACAGGTATTTTGGCGGGAGAGCGGCAGTTTTATCGATAAAACCCAACCCCGATGATATTGTGGGATATGTCCGGATGAGATTGAGTAAGGACACATCTCTAGATAGGATGGACAGTGGTCTGGAGGATGAAATCATCAATAGCATTACCGAGAATATTCCCGAAACGTAAGTGAGCAAGGTGATGGAGGGATGGCTTTTATATAGGTCGCTGATGAAGGCATCTAGATTCCTACTGGTTTCCTTAACCATGGATGCTATCCTTGGGCAAACCACGGCCTATGGTAGGCGACGAAAGCTGAGAACCATGGTAGAGGGCTTGGATTTGAAGGATATTTACGGCGCCACTATGGAGCGGATAAGGGAGCAGGGTGGGGAGAGAGCAAGGCTAGGGATGGGAGCCCTAATGTGGATCACGCATTCGGAGCGGTTATTACAACTCGATGAGCTTTTGCACGCCCTAGCAGTGGAGATAGGATCTGCGGATCTCAATGCCGAAAATATTCCTTCGGTTGATACATTATTGAGCTGTTGCTTGGGACTTGTTGTGGTCGATGGGGAGGCTTCGACTGTTCGCCTGATCCACTTTACACTTCAGGAGTACCTCAGCACCTCCCTCGATCTCTTTGGACCGACTCACTCGATAATGGCGGAAACCTGCTTGACGTACCTCAGCTTTCGGACCATTGAAGATATTTCTTCTACATCCCTTCTTCAGTCTCACCCAATTCCCTTCCTCAAATATTCTTCCTTATATTGGGGCGTTCATGCTAAGCGAGAGGCTTCGGGAGGCGTGGTATCACTTGCTCTCCAGCTATTCAGCCAAACTGAAACCCATGTATCTACGAAATTACTTCTGGAGGATGTTAACCGGTGGCTTGGTCAGTACTGTAGGTGTATCCCCGTCAGTGGCCCCCTGATTGGATTTACCGGACTGCATTGCGCGTCATTTTTCGGCATTGCTGAAATCGCAACTTTTCTCATAAGCCAGCCAAATTGCAATCTCAATAAAGAGGATTTTCTGGGCATAACACCGCTCATATGGGCTGCTATGTGTGGGCAAGAGGAGGTAACAAAGCTGTTGTTAGGACGGCAGACTGTCGATCCCGACAAGCCGGATGGTTACTTTCGTCAAACGGCGCTCTCATGGGCTGCTAAGATGGGGCATGAAGGAGTTGTGAGACTCCTTCTTGAGCTGGCATCTGCCAATCCGGATGGCACAGATGGCTGGTAGGGTAAGACGCCTCGATTGGTGAAGATGGCCCGGGGAAAGAGATATGTCAACCCCAATTGGTCCGGCGAACTCGGCCAAACGCCAATCCATTTGGCTGCCAGTGAGGGACACGAAGGTGTGGTGAAGCTATTATTGGGAAGAAAGGACGTCAAGCCCAATATGTTCGATAATGGTGGCCGAACACCTCTCTCGAGGGCTGCCTGGAAGGGGCAAAATGGAGCGGTGGAGCTGCTGTTGGGACGGGAAGACATCAACCCCAATTTTCCAGACAATGATGGCCGAACACCGCTCTCGTGGGCTGCCGGGAGTGGGCATCATGGAGCAGTGGAGCTGCTGTTAGGGCGGGAAGATGTCAACCCAGATGTGCCAGACAACAGTGGCCGAACACCGCTCTCGTTGGCTGTCACGAGTTGGCATGGTGGAGGTGGAGGGGTGAAAGCGGCGAAGCTGCTTTTGGGGCGGGAGGACGTCAACCCCAATATGCCAGACAGTGATGGCAGAACACCGCTCTCGTGGGCTGTCTGTCATGAGCGTCATGGAGCAGTGGAGCTGCTGTTAGGGCGGGAAGGTGTCAACCCGGATGTGCCAGACAAACATGGCCGAACACCGCTCTCGTGGGCTGCCGAGGATGGGCGTCATGGAGCAGTGGAGCTGTTGTTAAGACGGGAAGGTGTCGACTCCGGTATACCAACAAAGACGGCCTAAGTCCACCCAGCCCAGCTTAACTCAGGTAATACAATCTGCTATGCGCCCTTTTCTCCACATCTCCGTACACACGTTCATATACCGTATATCGTGGGTTGCTTCAACCTCCTCCAAATTACTTTCGCCTCTCTTCCCCAAGTGCGCAGCAATCCCATGGACACCGCTGCCCTTCCTTCCCTGTCCTTTTCTCGCTTCCGGATTCCTGCCCCACCTATTATAGTTCGGTATTTGTTCTGAGTGTAAGTTACTGTTCTTGTGCTTGTAATGGGGGTGCCCTGCCTATGTCTCGGTTTTTATTTTCTTCCTTCTGCGTAAGAATACGGCGTTCAGGCTTAGATTGGTTTCTGCTTCCAGCTTATGGATTCCGGCATTTTTCCATTTTCCATGTTCCTCAACTACCCTCCCCCCCCCTTCCCCCTGCCAGCAATTAATGACCTGCCGAGAGCACCCTTTTACGCTGTAAGCGATTGTTGGGGAAATGAGATTCCATTACAACTTCGTGAGACTTACGGGTGTTATTAATGTACTTTAAGATCTCATTCTCAAATACCTTACTATGTTCCAAGTTCGCTCCTTGTGCAAGGTAAATTGGGCACAAAACACCGCTTATGTATGATAGGAGGTTGCCTAATCAACTAGCATAATTTTTGGGTTACTATTTATCACGGCTATGTTTCCAAACCCTTGCTCCCCGTCCATCTATCTATCCGAATTCAACAATGACACCAAACCTTGACAAATACCCTAATCCATCCCTCCTGCTGCAGGAGACCAGAACTCAGGAACAAAGGGGGTCCGTATCACAAATATAACTAGATTAAAGACTAAGGATAATCCCAATCTATATTTCCTTCCAACGAAGATGTGTGCACTGGGAGGTGAAAGTAAGATTCGTGCTAACTAAGCTTAACCTTACCACAAGCGAACTCAAATAATTAAACTACAGACCTTATTGCCGGCTTGTAGATGTTTTGTAAGTTGGATGTTTATGAATTTATCTTTCTGCACAGTACTGTGCAGTATGTTGGTCCTATATGGAATGCGTGTATTAATTTTCTTATCACCTGATCGGTGGCAACCCGGTAATCGTCGTTGTACATTAGCTATTGCTAATGACTTGCGCCAGGCCTACAGTACGGGGACATACACTGGTACGTAAAAGCACAATTTAGTGGGAAGGGCAGGAGTATAATTAGAAATTTACAAAAGAATATGAGGCAAGATTGTTTGCCGAGTGTGGGGACAATAATGAGGCTACATTGCTGCTTTAGGAGAATATGTATAAGTAGAAATGACTATTGTTATATTACTGAGTAGGAATTCAATAATATTTCATTATTGTGTAAAAGGTATCACCGCCAATTACGGGATACGGACCCTACGGCAGTACAATCCCGAGGCACACCAGCTCAACCTGCCTATAAGTTAGGAAGGCGCCTGGTAGGCTTGGGAGCAGTGATCCCAAGCATCCCAGCAACTCTGTTAGCACCCGCAGGGCTCTAATCCCAAGAATTGATGGCAGGTGTCACGGGCTGTGGGGCTAGAGCGTCCGCCTTTTGGAAAGGCCTGCCGAGGATGACGGTAGGTCACCGTAGTCCTATACCAATTGATAACTCCCAGACGATATCTGCAGTCCCTGTCCGTCACTCGCAGTCCTCACCAATTACCTGCAGGGCCCGCCCATCACCTGGAGGGATCCAGCAGGTTCTGGAGCCTACTGCTCCTGCGGTCCACCTGTCAGTACTGGCAGCTAGGGATAGCTACATATAAGTAGCCATTCTATTATACTTTCCTTGGCTTAGCTGCCTTCACTCAGTAGTTGATTTTGGTTTTATCCTATGTTGAACCCCCTAAGAGGCCCAAAATTCACTCACTTGGATTCGAGTGCAAAAGCAGTCCTGCGAAGACTAACCCCCTAGCTCCAGCTTAGGGCAAAATGGAGTAAAAAACCTCCCCCTTACTGGCAAGGGTAACTTCAATGTCCTAACGCGACCCTCAGTTGTTTCAGTAAATACTACTATATTCCAGTTGAGATATCAGTGATCCATTTAGGATGGTTGGTTACTTTGTAGGTCGATAGTAGGAATTGCCTGCTCCGAATGACTCGAGTATTGTAGTTTACCCCTTGGGCTTTTATTCTGATGGCTGTTTCGGTCCGTGTACTACTATACAGTAGAGTATATCGTCCCCATACTGCTCTCGGTAGTGTATCATGTACTATCACTCGCGCTATAGGTAAGTCCTTTAAATTTGAACCCACGGTAATAGCATCCCGTGTTATGATACTATCTTCACCGGAGCAATGACAGAAAAACAACAGTGACAATCAATATATCCGAGCTAGGTGATGTAGCGTAACCACAGAGGTTTAATGATTTCCAAAATTTCATATAGTTTCCATACCACGGTGAAAACTTGAATAATCGGACTCGGATAGTGTGCTACACCATTTGAATTTCCTCTCTAAGTAAGGCAAATAAATAGGCGTTTTATTTCTGCCCGCAGGGGGGAAATGGGCGGTGTTTGGCTGTGTCTTTTGCCACCTCTCTGGGGAAGGGAATTTAGGACAATATAGCGCGAGTTCCGATCATTCGGGTTTACGGTAGCCCGCATTCTAGAGATTCCTACCATTTACACATTCCTAATATTTGCATCGATTCCGGCCGCTTCAATTGCAACCCTGAGGCGATCTGGAGGATTCATGTACTATATAATGGGAAGGTGTGGGAAGATAGGTGGGGGTAGGGTAGGAGTACCACGTAGGGTAGAATTATAGCAAGGCTCAAATGTATCACTTTGATCACCCGACGCTTTTGGACCCTTCCCAATGTCAGGACTTAGAGAGCCTCCCGACCTAAACCAACCAATGCTTATAACTCAAATCACGCAAATACCACCACACTACATCCGCAAGTGCCCATGCTGTTTGGTATTTGATGTGTTGCCTGTAGGTCACTTTAAGCCTGTCAGACGGTACAATCAGGCGGCGTTGTGGGTGAGCGGTAGAGCTCGGGAATGTTGTAAGTTAATCAACTACTCGAGGAGATAAGCGGGACGAAGCAATTATTCTTGTGAGAATGATACTGCTCTTCATGACACAACAATCACATGAGAGAGGTTTTTTATTAGTTTTCATTCTAAATAAGCCGTTTCTTTTATTTCTTTTCAGTTTTACTGATTTCTTTGAATTTTAAACTATACTCTTGCTCTCTGGTGTTGTTGTTGGGGGGGGGTTTCAGTGCATTAACGGTTGACAGCTTAGGGGATAATATCTGACCGGTAATGAACATCTTGTCTGGCCTTAATATTAAGAACTTAATTTATCAGGAATTAATAAGAGAATTGCAAATTGATTTGAAAGAGAGTGTAGAGGAGTTGTGTTGTATTATTTAATAAATTTGGGTATTGATCTTGCGGTTTGCTGAACGCCTGTATTAAAGCTTGGATGTGTCTCCGTGAGGTAGATGTATGTTGAGAAAATTGAACAAGTCTGTGGGCTGGAATCGGTTACCGATGGGTGTGATGGTGGAACTTGTCCTGACCACACCTGATTTCGGGGTTCTATGCCCATGGATTATGTTTATATCGTATCGTATCGTACGAGACTAGCAAGCTCACAAAGAACTGATTCAGTTTTAAACGGCGGGGAATCTCTCATTAAACACCTAATGAGTAAGAAACACCTCCGTTGAAATCTACCAGCAAGTCGGGAAGAGACACACTGCCCACCCAAATCGGTCTTCCAGTAGGATAAATATTAGTTCCCAGGTTTTCATTTCATGAAATACCTAGCTGGCGCAGTGGTTAACACTCCTGCGCAATTAGCGGGAGCTCAGGAGTTCAATCCATGCTGACAATCAGTTATTATTGAACGATCCGTCATGTAGGGCAGGAGAATTAAAAAATCCTGGCCTATGGGAACTGGGAGATTGAAGAACTTAGCCCTCATCAATAGGGCTGTGGGGTTTAACAATCCTGCTACGAGGTGGTAGAATCCGACTCTAGACCTTAAAGGTTGGCGATCGGCGGGTAGCAGAAGCGAATGGGGGGTTGGCGTAGAAAGAAATATGAAATGAAAAAAAAAATGTAAAAAAATGTAAAAAAATGTAAAAAAAAAAATAGTAAATTTTTTTTTAAAAGCTTAAAGTAAGAATAGAAAATAAAATAAAAAATGCTTCTTTTACCGGGGGAAGGGAGCTGTTGCCCCTCTCCCTATTTATTGCCCTGTATACAAGTACATATATCTTTTTTTCTTAGTAAAGCAAGGCAGTACAGTACAAGTACGATCGTACTAATAAATATTATGGTACTCTGCCGATACAAGTAGCATCGCTAGCTATCTAAGGAAATATCTATGAGTCATGGATCGTCGCATAGGTGTGTCACACAACCGAGACACATGCGACCGGAGCATAGGAAATCGCACGTTTCAACAGACGAAGTCAACCCCGATATGCGAGATAACCGTGGCCCAACACCGCTCTGGTGGGCTGCCGAGGGTGGGCATGATGGAGTAGTGAAGCTACTATTGGGGCGAGAAGACGTCAACCCCAATATGGCGGACGAATGTGGCCGAACGCCGCTCTCGCAGGCTTCCAGGCGGGGGTGGGATGGGGTGGTAGAGCTGATGGGACGGGAAGACGTTAACCCAGATATGCCTGATAATTACGGCCGAACGCCGCTCTCGTGGGCTGTCGGGAGTGGGCATGATAAAATCATGACACTACTATTAGGAAGGGGAGACGTTAACCCCGATAGGCCGGATAATGGTGGCCGAACCCCTCTCTCGTGGGCTGCCTCGCATTGGCGTGATGGAGCGGCGAAGCTACTGATGGGACGTGAAGACGTCAACCCTGATATACCGGACGATGGCGGCCGAACACCGCTCTCGTGGGCTGCCAAGTGGGGGAGCTGGCCAGTAGTCGAGTTGCTGTTGGCACGGGAAGACATCAACCCTAATATAGCAGATGATGATGGCCTAACACTGCTCCTGTGGGCTACCGAGTGGGCGCAAAATCGATCAGTTAAACTCCTGTTGGAGCGGGGAGACGTCGATCCCAATATCCCAGATAATGCTGGTCGAACACCGCTCTCGCGTGCTGCCCTTCGCGGGGGTCCCGCAGTGGTCGAGCTACTATTGGCCCGTGAAGATGTCAACCCCAATATAGCAGATTCTAATTCCCGAACACCGCTCTCGTGGGCTGCCAAGTCGGGGCGTGATGGGGTGGTGAAATTGCTGCTGGAACGAGAAGAGGTCGACGCCAATATGCCGGATAATGATTCCAGAACACCGCTCTCGTGGGCAGCCGAGTCGGGGCGTGATGGAGTGGTGAAGCTATTGTTGGAACGGAAAGACACAACCCCGGCATGCACAATAAAGACACTCTAACTCCACTCTTGTTGGCTTCCAAGAAGCAGCACAAGCAGTTGTGAAACTACTACAAGCTCGCAACTTCCTAAACTCCAACCAGCTTAACACGACAATATAGAATCTTTTCTATTATCCTAAAAAACGGCCCTGTACCCATTCTCCGGATCTCTATAAACAAGCTATGTTTGCCGTCGGCTGCTTCACTCTCCTCCGTGCCACTTTTCCCTCCCTCCCTCAAACGTTCAGCAATCTCGCGGATACCGCTACCCTCCCTTACCTTCTCTTTCCTCACCTCCAGATTCGGATCTCATTCTAGTATAGTTCTGCCTTGGCTCTGGGTGTTCTGTTCTTGTGGTTGCATCATAATGGAAATATTAGGTCTGCGTTTGAGTTCCTATTTTCTTCCTTCTGTATAAGTATACATTGTTTAGGTTTATATTGGTCACTGTTTCCCCCGTATGGGTTCCCACTTTTTTCCATTTTTAATTGTTTCTGAATTTCTTCCCTCTTCCTTACTAGGAATGCGTGTGTAGTCATCTGCCGGGAGTATTCCCTTAGCCTTCGGGTACCATACCTCTTGCCATTGCGGATAGCGACCAGTTAGCCTAACGAATCTGGTGTATGGTATTTACCCGCCTGATCCACCATCGGCAGTCAGACCTCTCATCTTCGCAACCCGAGACAAAACACGGCCGGCGGGAGTAGTCTTTTTAGGGCGTAGGGTAGCTTGTTTAAGCTGAGCCGTTGGATCCCATTATCTTGTATTCGTAATTTTGTTAACCCGTTCTTCTAAGCCTTTGTGGTTTAAACAGTGATTTCTATCGAGTTCCCCGGTGGTGGATCTAGCGAGCAAATACGGTACCTCCCTTTGCGCCTGGCACAAGTCGCAAAAGTTAGATAATATGATACTCTCCAGATGGGACCCCCCCTTGCTTGGTTGCGTTTGGCCAGAGGACAGAAGACAAGGCTGAGGTTGCGACTACGGTAGAGCATGGGCACTAACTTATCGCGGTAACAGACTAGGGCTTGATTCAGAATAACCCTGTGGAGCAGAGAGAAGCGCCAATATGGATGGCGATACTGTAGGGTACTGTGCCGTGTTGATACGTCCTAAGATCAAGTTGAGCACAGAAGAGTTCGTGTGCCGCGGGAGGAGGATCTGGCCGGGGTTATATAATTCTGGGAATTCTTGGCACTGCTATTTTATGTGTGGTAATCGGTTAGGAATCTGAAGAAAATGTTACTCGGGTAGGGACTGGAGTAGCGTATAATCTCAAATGGTTGAATTATGTGCTATGTCGTTGGAGTTGTCTCTTCTAAGGTCTGGTGTTTTTTTGTTTTTTCATGTCTCCCAGAGGGGCTGAACAGCTCCTTTTTTTTGCCGCGATTTCCCCCCCTTTTCCGAGGTGGAGAATTCTCGACTATATGGCACATTTTTCAATTATTCGGGATTCTCCGGTGAACCTGGTATGATAATGTACGAGTATAAAACTTGCTGAATGTTAGCACGTTTATTCTTAGCCTTGGCCTAAATTGGGTAATCGAAATTCCAAGCAAAGGCCCCTCGCGACCTCTTTTTAAGAGCTGTTCTTAAGACACTCCAACGTTGGATTATAGTACTGTACCTCACACCGAGTGAAGGTTAAAGCGATTGGATGGGTGATAAGGATGAACAAGCGAGCCGGATTGTGGTATGTAAGCACCGAGCACCTAGGGTGGGGGCACCAACCCGGTATTTCGACAATGCGCCTCTGCTTTCCTTCGGCTTCCAGGAATTTCAGCAACCCTGAACTAAGGAACCTGTCTGGCTTAGAATAATAAGAAACGATAAGAAGGAGAATGTCGAGATCTTTTGTAGATAATATCAACTCTTTCAATGCGTCAAATGCGTCTAATCACTATACCCTTGCCGATGGTAAGTCTGGAATCCTAAAATGGCTCTCACCACTTGAGCGCCGCATCCGACATCAAAATGTTCGAACCTGCTGGGTTCATGTTGGGGGACGGTTGTTGGAAACTGATGAATTTGTAATGTGCCACGGCGGTGCTCAATATGAGGGATCCGATCATGCGATTTTATTCTGCTGGGGTGACCCGGGTATCTGCAAGACCTATTTGAGCTCAGAGATAATCTACAGTGAAAAATGAGGGATGGTGGGACTGACGGGCAGCGGCACCAACTCCCCGGTAGTGTGCAAGTTGTGCTCTATGGTAGGAGGGTGAAATATTGCATTTTCATGTTTTATTGTACGTTGATTTTGTGGTGCGGGAGGAGAAGTCTTTAATAAACATGCTCGGTTTATCGCTGAAATGGATCGCCGGTGGATGGGGAAGACCCGGATGAGACAGGTGGGACGTTTCGAGACTATAGAGAGGTGATTGATGGAAGGGGACTACGGCCGGCGGAAACTGTGAAGATGCTGCAGACTGTCACATCTTTACAGCCGACATTTATATGTTTTGATGCGCAGGATCAATATGTGGAAGGGCATCAACCAGTGATTCTAGATTCGTTGCAGCAAATCATCGAGAGATCCCCAAACACGCGAATAGTCCTAACCGGAAGATCTGCCCCTGGGTGAGATTGACAGGCATCTTGGCGGCAGAGCGATGGCTGAATTGGGCTACCATAGCGGTAGTGTGAATAAGGTTGCTAATTATCGGAATGGCAACGATACCGATAGGCGATCTCCATCAGGGGCTGTAAATGTTGCTTGCCGAAAACCTACCGACTGTGAATCCAACCGGTTAGACTAGTGGCCGCTAGCTCTTAGTAGTGACAACAATCACAAACGTTTCCGACCTCCTCGAGAAGATCTGTGTTATCATAGAGCACAAGGGGTGAACATTTTCCCACCAACCTTAACCCTACTTAATGTTGACACTGCAATTAACTTAGTAGGTTGATTCAAGGAGAATCCCACAAGACTGGTTACACAAAAGTGCAATTGTCATAGATTAATAAGGCGAAGTGTTCAGCCGCAACGAGCCAGCCTTTTAAGACCCGAATCCCCTCGCTCAATTTCCATCCCCACGAACCCAGCAGCTCAACAATCCATCCCCCACAGCGTTGCGGCCAGAGAAAAAATGTCGGACTTACTGATCAATTATACTACAAACTCCCACAACACCACGTTGACATCGTACTCAAATAACACTAATGCCTTCAACAACACCAATACATTCAACAACGACATTATATGCAACGTGAACATTGGTGCGACAGCCGAGAGGTCTGAGATTCTAGCATGGTTGTCTCCACTTGAGCCTCGCATCCGACACCAGGATGTTCGAACCCGCCGGGCCGACAACGTAGGGGAATGGCTGCTGCAAACTAGTGAATTTCGAAGGTGGTGTGACGGTGCTCAGCGTGATGGATCTGATTACCCGATTTTATTTTGCTGTGGTGGTCCGGGTGTCGGGAAGACCTATTTGAGGTGAGAGATAATCTGCAGTGGAAAACTGAAAGATGGTGGCACTGATGCGCAGCGGTACTAGTTCACTAGTGGTGGATAGGTTGTGCGATACGGTTGGGGGGGAAAATGTTGCTGTTTCATGTTTTTACGTGGATTTTGCGGCGCGGGAGGAGCAGTCTCCCACAAACATGCTCGGTTCACTACTGAAACAGATTGTCGGTGGATTGGAGAGGGTGCCGGACGAGATAAATCGGACTTTTCAAGACCACAAAAAGATGATTGGCGGAAGGGGACTACGAATGCCGGAAATTGTGAAGCTGTTACAGACTGTAACATCTTTGCAGCCGACATTTATATGTGTTGATGCGCTGGATGAATGTGTTGAAAGGCATCGACCTGAGGTTCTAGATTCATTGCAACAAATAATCGAGAAGTCCCCAAATACGCGAATATTCCTAACGGGAAGACGACACATCCGGGGTGAGGTTGACAGGCACCTTCGCGGGAGAGCGACAGTTTTATCGATAAAACCCAATCATGATGATATCGTGGGATATGTCCGGATGAGATTGACTAAGGGTACATCTTTAGATGGGATGGACAGTGGTTTGGAGGATGAAATCATCAAAGGCATTACCGAGAATATTCCTGAAACGTAAGCGAACAACAAGGTGGAGGAATGCTTTTTATACTTGTCACTAATAGAGACACCTAGGTTTCTACTGGTTTCCTTAACAATGGATGCTATCCTTGGGCAAACCACGGCCTATGGAAGGCGACGAAAGCTGAGAACGATGACAGAGGGCTTGGATTTGAAGGATGTTTACGGCGCCACTATAGAGCGGATAAGGGAGCAGGGTGGGGAGAGAGCAAGGCTAGGGATGGCAGCCCTAATGTGGATCACGCATTCGGAGCGGCTATTACAACTCGATGAGCTCTTGCATGCCCTAGCAGTGGAGATAGGATCTACGGATCTCAATGCCGAAAATATTCCTTCGGTTGAGACATTATTGAGCTGCTGCTTGGGGCTTGTTGTGGTCGACAGAGAGGCTTCGACTATTCGCCTAATCCACTTTACTCTCCAGGAGTACCTCTACACCTCCCCCGACCTTTTCGGGCCGGCTCACTCGATAATGGCGGAAACCTGCTTGACGTACCTCGGCTTTCGGACCATTGAATACATTTCGTCTGCATCCTTTCTTCGGTATCGGTCGATTCCCTTCCTCAAATATTCTTCCTTGTATTGGGGCGCTCATGCTAAGCGAGAGGCTTCGAGAGGCGTGGTATCACTTGCCCTCCAGCTTTTCAGCCAAATTGAAACCCATGTGTCTACGAAGTTACTTCTGGAGGATCTTACCCGGCGGCCTGGTGGCTATGGGTATATCCCCGACAGCGGCCCCCTGATTGGATTTACCGGACTGCATTGCGCATCGGTTTTCGGCATTGCTGAAATCGCAACTTCTCTCATAAACCAGCCAAATTGCAATCCCAATAAAAGGGACTTTCTGGGTATAACACCGCTCATATGGGCTGCTATATGTGGGCAAGAGGAGGTAGCAAAGCTGTTGTTAGAACAGCAGACTGTCGATCCCAACAAGCCGGATGGTCACTTTCGTCGAACGGCGCTCTCATGGGCTGCTAATATGGGGTATGAGGGAATTGTAAGGCTGCTTCTTAAGTGGGCATCTACCATGCCCGATGGCACTGATGGTTGGTGGGGTAAGACGCCTCGATTAGTGAAGATGGCCCGGGGAAGGAGATGTGTCAACCCCAGCTGGCGTGACAAGTACGGTGGAACGCCAATCCATTTGGCTACCAAAGAGGGGCACGAAGGGGTGGTGAAGCTACTATTGGGAAGAAAGGACGTCAAGCCCGATATGTCCGACAATGATGGCCAAACACCGCTCTTGCGGGCTGCCAGCGAGGGGCATGATCGAGTAGTAGAGCTACTATTGGAACGGGAGAACGTCAACCCCAATATCCCGGACAATTGTGGCCGGACACCGCTCTCGTGGGCTGCCTGTCGTGGGCGTCATCTAGCAGTGGAGCTGCTGTTAAGACGGGAAGGTGTCAACCCCAATATGGCAGACAAGCTTGGCAGAACACCGCTCTCGTGGGCTGTCTGTCGTGGGCACCATGGAGCAGTGGAGATGCTGTTGGGATGGGAAGGCATCAACCCCGATATGCCAGACAAGCGTGGCAGAACACCGCTCTCGTGGGCTGCCTCGAGTGGGCACTATGGAGCAGTGGAGATTCTGTTGGGACGGAAAGGCGTCGACCCCAATATGCCAGACAACCGTGGCAGAACACCGCTCTCGTGGGCTGCCTCGAGTGGGCACCATGGAGCAGTGGAGATGCTATTGGGACGGAAAGACGTCAACCCCAATATGCCAGACAAGCGTGGCCGAACACCGTTCTTGTGGGCTGTCTCGAGTTGGCATGGTGGGGGGATGGAAGCGGCGAAGCTACTGTTGGGACGGGAAGGTGTCAACCCCAATGTGCCAGACAAGCGTGGCTGAACACCGCGCTCGTGGGCTGCCGGGGGTGGGCACCATGGAGCAGTGGAGATGCTGTTGGGACGGGAAGACGTCAACCCTAATATACCAGACAAACGTGGCCGAACACCGCTCTCACGGGCGACCTGGAAGGGGCATGATGGAGTAGCCAAGCTGTTATTGGAACGAGAAGGTGTCGACTCCGGCATACCAACAAAGACGGCCCAAGCCCACCTAGCCCAGCTTAACTCGGGTAATATAATCTGCTATGCGCCCTTTTCTCCACGTCTCCGTACACACGTTCATATACCGTATATCGTAGGCTGCTTCAACCTCCCCCATATTACTTTCGCCTCCCTTCCCCAAGTGCACAGCAATCCCGTGGACACCGCTGCCCTTCCTTCCCTTCCCTTTCCTCGCTTCCGGATTCCTGTCCTATCCTATTGTACTTCGGTACTTAGTGTGGGTGTACGTTCCTGTTCTTGTAATGAGGGTGCCCTGTCAATGTTTTCGTTTTATTTTCTTCCTTCTGAATAAGAAGACGGCGTTTAGGTTTAGATTAGCCTCTACTTCTAGCTTATAAATTCTGGCATTTTTTCATTTTCGTTCCTCAGCTACGTTTTCCCCCTTTTCTAGCAATTAATGTTTAGTAGCCCCCCGGGAGTATCCTTCTACGCTATCAGTAGTTATTGGAAAAACGGCGTTCAATTGCGATTTCGTGATACCGAGGTTGAGTCAATGTAGTTTAAGATCTCGTGCTCGAATGCCTTACAATGTTCCATGTTGATACCTAGTATGGGGGGTAAATCGAGTATAAAAATAGTACTTATATATGAAACGAGGTTGCCTAATTAACTAGTGTGATTTGGGTTACTACTTGCCACGGATATGCTTCCCAACCCTTGCTATCCCTCTGTCTATCCGGATTCAACATTCACACTAAACCTTGACAAATCCGTTAATCCATCACGCCAACTGCAGGAGACCAGAACTCGGGAACAAAGAAAGTCCGTATCACAAATATAATTAGAATGAAAACTAATGCTAATCCCAACTTTTATCTTCTTCCCAAGAAGATATGTGCACTAGGGGGGTGAAGGTACGATTCGTGCTAACCCTAACCCTATAACGAGGGAACTAAATGAATCAAGAAACAGACAATATTGCCGGCTTATAGGAGTGTCGTAAGTGATTTGGATGTTTACAGATCCACGTTTCTGCGCAGTAACGTACAGTACGTTGGCCCTATATGGAATGCATACATTTATTTTCTTATCACGGGATTGGCGGCAACCTAGTAATAGCCGGTGTGCATTTGCTATTGCTAGTAATTTCCAGCAGGCGCACAGTACTCGGGGGTGCATGAAAGTGATTAATATTTTTTTGTGACAAGTTTGGCACAAAGTGACAGGACCAGTCAGGCATGACCCACACCAGACCGGCCCTGTCACTTTGCACCACACTGCCCCAGAAAAGGTTAATCTCTTTCATGCACCCTTGAGTACGAGGACATGCACCGGTACGTAAAAGCACAATTTTTTGTGCGAAGGGCAAGGAGCATAATCAGGAATTTACCAAGAAGTATAAAGCATTATTTTTCGTCGAGTGTGAGGGCAACAAGTAGGCTACGTTGTTGTTTCAGGAGAAGAGGTATATTAAGAAAGGACTATTGTGATATTTCTGAGTAGGAAAATACCTAGTAAGCTTGGGAGCAGTGACCCCGGTATCCCGACAGCCCTGTAGGTACCCACTAAACTCTAGTCCCAAGCATCCATGGCATGTGTCACGAGCTGTGGGGCTAGAGCTTCCGTCCTTTGGAAAGGACTGCCGACGACGACGGTATGTCACTGTAGTCCTCTATCAATTAGTAACTCCCGGACAGACTGGCAGCTAGGGCTAACTACCTATAAACGGCCATTCTATTATACTTTCCTTAGATTAGCTGCTTTCACTCACTAGTTGATTTTGGTTTTGTCCTATGTTGAACCTCCTAAGAGGCCCAAAATTCCCCCACTTGGATCCGAGTGCAAAGGCAGCGCTGCGAAGACTGACCCCCTAGCTCCATCTTAGGGCAAAAGGGGAGTAAAAAGGTTCCCCACCCTACCGGCAAATGTTACTCCAACGTCCTAACGCGAGCCTCAGTTGTTTCCGTAAATACTACTATATTCCAGTTCTGATATCTGTGATCCATTTATGATGGTTGATTACTTTCCAGGTACATAGTGGAAATTGCCTGCTCCGGATGACTCGAGTAGTGTATTTTATCCCTTGGGCTTTTATTCTGATCGTTGTTTGGGTCCGTGTAATGCTACACGGTAGAGTATTTAGCCCCATACTGCTCCTGGTGGTGTATCATGTACTATCACTCGTGTAATGGGTGGCAATAGCGGTCGTTTAGTAACCAGACACTAGTGTCTTGGCCATGATCACATCAGAATAACGTACAACTTACAACTCCAATTATGCCTCGAGATCAAGCAACTGGTACACGTCGTATGGCAACAAGGAATGAGAGGATGAGGGTGATTGAACTGCATGCTGAGGGCAAAAGCTATCGTCAAATAGCAAACGAAACAGGCATTTCAAAGGACGCTGCTCGGGAAATCATCAAGTACTGGACCACGACCGGTGAACTCCATCCCCCTTCCCGCCCAGGCAAACCACCTGTTCTAAGCGAGCGCGATATAAGACATTTGGTACGACTCTCCGATTCACACCCCCGGGCCACATTGGCAGAACTGGCCCAGGAGGCAAGCTTGGATAT
>Ga0307513_10004410_pt1 | contig 18793 bp, 6 predicted proteins | sample 15_EM_MG_FD_202174 | JGI IMG/M metagenome (GOLD analysis project Ga0307513, IMG submission 202174) | Populus trichocarpa ectomycorrhiza microbial communities from riparian zone in the Pacific Northwest, United States - 15_EM | ecosystem: Host-associated > Plants > Roots > Unclassified | place...
AGACGACTTTTTGATGATTAAAATTCTAACTCCATTTCAAGTTTATCTCTGCAGTCTGCATCTTGTGGGTTTTTGTTTTTTTTTTTATTATTATTATTAAGTTATAATTTGTGGGTAGATTTGTGGGTAGATTTGTGTTCTTGAACAACAGAAATCGAGATTTGCTTGTAATTTGTGGGCACTGGACATCGAGATTTGCTTGTAGTTTGTGGGCACTGGGCAGATCTGTTTTCGTGAACAACAGAAACTGAGATTTGCTTGTAGATTTGCTTGGAGTTTGTGGACACTGGGCACCGAGATTTTCTTTTTGGTTTTACCGGTTTTTGAACAACAAAAACCGAACCGAACCGAACCGAAACCAGTCGGTTTGAACCGGTTTCGGTTTTAAAATTTTAAAATTAATAATGTCGGTTTGGTTCATTTTTTTATGTAAAAACCGAACCGAACCGGATTTGCTCACCCCTATTGCATTCTAAATGGAGGTTGGGCAAATTTTGGAAAAATAATTGCTTGAAATTAATGTTTTTTATGTTTTCGGATCGTTTTCAAATGTGTTAATATCAAAAATAATATTTTAAAAATAAATAAAAATATTATTTTGATTCATTTCAAGTGAAAAGAACTTTGAAAAGTAATCGCAACCACACTCTCAAACACTCTTAATCATGAAGACAACAATGCCTGTGAAGCGGGTTTAAATTGAAGCCAAAATCAAGGCCAATGGTTACCCGTACAATTACAAAACCTAAACAATAAAAAAAAAGCCTCAAATGGTGGTTTTATCATATTTGTGTTTATGAAAATTTTAAAAAAATGAAGTTGATTTTGTATTGCACGTAAAGTGTTTGTTGAAATAATAAGTTTTAGGTTCTTTTTTAGTTTTTGGCAAAGTTGTAATATTAGTTTGATGACAAAGTTGTAATATTAGTTAGTTTGATAGAAAAAAAATATATAATATTGCAATGGCTCTCTAGTCATCAAATAAAAAATAAAGACAATTATGTAAATAATAATATATTTTTGTTGACTTTTTTTTAAAAAAAATGTTAAATGTTAGTACACATAAAATTTAGGAAGTAAAGTGTAATTTTTCCTAAAATAAATCATCCATTAACGTCAAACTTTATTTTAGTTTTGGTTTTGACTAAAAATATATGGAAAACTAGTGGACATAAATTCAAAGTTATAAATTTAGTTTTTGTTCATGTAAAATAACTTATTTGAAAAATATTTTTAAAAAAATAAATTATATTTCATTGTTTAATTAGGTTAATGAAAACCACTTGAAAATAATAATTGTTTGGTATTTGATATGTATGAAAAGATAAATGTTATAAAGGAAAAGATAAATGTTAATTAATCATAAGATTTATGGTTTAATAACAAATTTCATGCATATTTAGAGGCAACGATGTTTAGAGTTAAATTTAATAACAAATTAATGATATAGGGTCTACGAAGTAATAACAAATTTCATTAAGCATATCTTACTTGCCTAATAAAATAAGTTTCTAAGATCATTTGATTTTTTTTTCCTTATACAATCAACCATGTTTAAAGTCATTTTATATAGAGGTTATGACTTAAAACAAGGCTTAATTGCTAAAATATGTTTGACCAAACTTCTATCTAAACCATGTATTTCATGATAATCCCATAAAAATAATAATATATATAAGTATGTAGCAATGCTAAAATATGTTCTTTTTAAAGTTATTATATCATGCTTGCACTTATGAAGGTTGGTTTAGGCTTCTCTTCGATTGCTAAGCTAACTTTAATTAACATATTCTGAACTTCAACATCTTCATCATCCACTTTTGGTTGTCTTAAAGAAAAACTTATCATATTAGGTAAGACCAATTCATGATCTTGATCCAGCTTTATTTATATATATATATAAAAAAAGGTTCTATTTTGTTGTCTAAAATGTTATAAGCATTATTAAAAGCTTCAAAATATGATATTAAGTTTAAATGACTTATTTAATATCATGTTTTATACTCTAGGTCATCTTCTTCCTATTATAGATTATTTAGCCTTTAAAAATCTATTGTAGTCACTCCATGCATGCTATCTTTTAATTAATAACAAAGTTAATATGTCACTCATATTATCCATATCGATAAATTAGATTAAATCAACATCATCATTGCCATCCTTAAATTATCCACAAATATTTTATAATTTTTTGGACTATTTTAATTGATTCATTGGGGAACAAAAACATTAAAGCCTAATGTAAAGATAATGGCACTCATATATTAGTATGTATCTAATCTCCCTCAAGTAGGGTGTTGTAGCTTGTCCTTATTTCTACTATAAAAAAAGTTGTGCTAGAGGTCCTAAACCTAATAATTAGGTATACCTATAAAACTCTCATGGTATCTCTTATGCCCCTTATAAAATCTTTAGTGAGGTAACATTTTGATCAAGGACTTAAGCATAATATTTAGTGAGGTAACATTTTTAAATAGGACCTTATGCACTAATATATCATTGAAGTTAGTTGCAATGCACATAAATTTTGAATAACGACTCATAGCCAATGTTGGCTTATAGAAAATGAGTCATAATTGTTGTTTAACTATCAATTTAGACTAGTTAACTTTAACAATTTATGCATTCTATTTTGCAATGTCTTCATAATTGTTGCTATCTATTTTTTTACCTTATATTTAAAAAAAATTGAAAAAAAACCAAAAATAGCAAAAAAAAAGCCTAAAAATATATTCTTGACATATTTGCATAATTTTCAGTGTCTTTTTCAAGGAATATAAAATACAAAAAAAGAAAAAAAAGAAAAAAAATCATTTTATTTTTTATGACCAATTTGTAATTGTGGAAGGAAAAAGGCCAATTCTAAAATTGAAAAACCTCTCACCAAGCAACCAAATTTCTAATCAAATGGTCCACAATTATTTTTCTTAATCTAAGGGTTCATTTTTTTTTATTTTTGCTTTCCCTCCAAGTTATCAAATGCGTAGTAAAGATTTATTCTTGAAATCTAATGATTGATCTTGTTTTGCTTTGCCTTCAAGTCAAAAAAGTTCTTACCTATTAATAAGTAGTTACATACACACAAAAGAGGAGAGAGAGGAATTTGAGGAGAGAATTAGTTAAAAAAAAATCACTCATACATCAAAACACTCTCTCATCTACCAGCACACAAAAGACACCCACACAACACATAAAACCCCTGGCCCAAAAAAACCTAAACCTAGCTGTTAAGTGCCTTTTCTTTTTGTTTTCTCTCTGGTTCACTACCGTGACCCCTCACTGCAGCTTCTCCTCACCAGACCACTACCTCTTCCAACACACTAACACTACACAGCCCCCATCACTGATCCAAAACACCACGCTATACACATCTATTTCCCTCTCTATTGCCAAGACAACTATATCCGTCGTGGCCCGTCTTATAACAGCCTTAACCTTCAACCAATTATTGAGACCCACCATTAATACTGTCAAGCCAACCACCACATCCACTAGTCACAAAAACCCAGCACCAGTTGCAACCAAGTTCAGCCGAAGCCTTTCCCCAAGACACCATTTTCTCTTAAAAAATCAAAAGCAACCTCCTCCACTATGAGCGACAACAAACCTTACCTACAACTTTGGCCTCTACCATGCCTCTCCCCCACTGTTGATTGTTGAAACAACCAAAAAGGAAAAGAAAAAAAATGAGAAACAGACCTATGAACTAGATCTTAAAAAAAAAGAGGAAAGATAAAATCAATCATTTGTGTGTTTTTCTTTGCTTTACAGGTGACGATGTATGACATCGTTGTTAGAGATGTGAAGAGGAAGAGAAGATCTACCCGATCCACCCATTTTTGTTTCACCTGTGACAACATATGGGTTCACAAGCCGCTAGTGGTGGCGGTGCGTTAGACCCATGCACCACCATTGTTCTTGTAATTCCAGGGCTTCCTAACACTGTTCCTGAATTCCGGCAACTTCTCCAGATTATTTTGTGAATTTGATGAGGCTTACTTTTTTGAATTTTAAAAGTTTGATGTGCATTTTATTTATTTTTAAATTTTGAATTGTTATTGTTTGTAAACATACAATTGAGGGGTATGTAAGTAAAAATATAGGAAAAAAAGAGAATGTGTGTGTGTGTTGCACTTTTTTTATTAATTTTTTTGTTGTGTTATATAAATGTTAAAAAAAGAGATTAAAAAAAATTAATTAACCCAAATGTTTTAATTGTATATGACAATATTCTAAAATATTCATGTATATTTTATACGAAAAAATAACAATGTATTTTCATCATACTTTGAAAAATACAAAAATCAGTTAATAGATATTATAACAAGTTTGCGATTATCCATTAAGATTTGGCCAAAATTTCAAATAAAAACCCTTTTTTTATTTATTTCTTGGCCTTTATGATAGTTAGGTTTTAACTTGAGAAGATAAGAATCTCCTTACTGAGAAGGATTTTTTTAAAACCTTGGACAAACTTTTCTAGGCTTTAGAATAACTAAGTTTTAACTTGATAAGATAAAGATCTCCTTACCGAGAAAGGTTTTTCTCAACCTTAAATAGACTAAAGAATAAAAACACAACTTAGAACAAACAACAAAGCAACTTACAATAGATAGGGTGCACTAAGGGTGATATGTCTTCTCCTTGCATAACCAATCCCCTTACCCAAACTCTCGCAGACCATTAGGTTTCTTAGTAACTATAATACTAGGTTAAAACTCCCTTTTCTTTTCTTTTTTTACTGATAAAGGACAAAAATTCATTACTTTTTCCACCCACATCTATCTTGACTATACCGATCTAGGAGGATAATAGTCGCGATGTCGTACACATGCAATAATAATCACTATCTAATAAAGCAAATGGATAGGCATGCCTTCGAAATAATATGGCAAAGTATTGGTTGATGTAACTCTTTTATTGTTGTTCACTTTTGTTTTAGAAGGTTTCTCAAGTTCCTTGTCTTTTAATACACTATATTCACTTATATATTGTATTAGAACTAAGAATTCTAGTTGTTTTTCATCTTTATACTATATATGGTCATAAAAAATTCCAAAGCACCCTGTATCATGCAATCATCTAAAAATCTATCAGAATCAATAATCACATCATTTTCATCATTTAACTATTCTTTTATTTAGATAAGGGTATTTGTTTAAGCCTTTTTACAACTTATAAGGTTATTTTTTGACACTTTTATTATATTGTAATACTATCAATGTCATTTCTTATCCAATAGGGGTTTGTTCTTCTTTATTGAGGCATTTGTTTTTACAATATATCCTAATGCAATAAACCATGACTTTGTTGATCGATCCTTGATTTTATTTTGGTAACATATGTTACCTTTTTAGTTTGAGGTTGACTACTTTTCATAGCCTTTTTCACTATCATAGTAATGACTTTGTCTACTTTCTTGAAGATTTTTTTATCATTTATTCCTTTGTAAATCTTGGTATATTATAACCTTTTAAGGCAATAACGACATAGAGACAAGAACCCTCTATATATTTTTTTGTACCAAAATTCATGCTTGCTTAATGATTCTATCTTTATTATAGATCATAATGTAGCTATTATTACTAGTTCGTGCAAGAGATTTGATATCTTATAGAATGCTAATCCTTCACGTATAACTTGTTTAAGCAATCTAATTAGTGAATGAGGTTGTTTCTTTTTTACTAATTTGTTGGTTTATGTAGTATCTATTACCTAATTCTAAAGCAAAGTGTATAGTGCTTCCTCTCTCTTTATCAAGGTGTTTAGGCATTGCATCCTCCTAAACTAGGCTTTAGAAAATTGTTTTTATTTTCATCTTTTAAATATAGTAAATGTTGATGATGGGAGAAAAGATAATCCTCCTCCCTAATACTAAACTTGGATGATTTCTGGTATGGTTAGCGGGTGAATCGGTCATTTCTAACCTTTTTAAAAGACAAAGTTTGATTGACCAAAAGAAAGGCCTTAGTTAATCATAAATGATAGTACTGGGAAAAGGTACATAAAACATGGAAAAACTAAAATGATGCTTCAATAAGCCTAAGATGTACCTCATAATAAGGTATATAGATGGCTTATATATATGTCTCTATTTTTTTTTTTCAACTATTGATATAAGCTAATTTGGAGCTTCTTCAAACTCTTTTTTGAAGTTTGAGTCAATCAATAAGTGAGCATTCATGATAGTATCTAAATAGCTAACAAGGTAAGTCCCCTTTAGTAATTTATTTTCTAATCATTTTGTTAACAACTTTTTATAATAAGAAACATCATCTATGATGGATTTTTAGATCTTTTTATGACCAAGAAGCTATTCTCTTTTAATTGTTTATAGTAATTGTTCCTCTATTATAACAATGATGATTTTACCTGTATTTTTTTAGGAGGCATGTTTTAATGATTTTTAGAATATATTTTAAATCTTTTTCTTCACTAGGTGTGCCAATCTATATGTTTCAAATTAATTTTTTTAGGACCCGCAACAAGTTGACAACAACTTATAATGAAATAAAATAGAAACTTCAAGTCTCAGACGTTTAACAAGGGCAACCTATTTTAAAAGCACTATCTATAAAGAAAACACATGAGTCTTAATGAAGGAGATGATCACAGGAATTAAAGTGCAATTAATAAAGAAAAAAATAAAGAGAAAGTAAATAACAAATATATTTCAAATAGAACCCTTTGGGAGGGGGGGGGAAGGAAGACAAAGAGATTGGTGAAAATGAATATGTGGGGTTGACCATCACTTACAATAGTATCTAACCATGTTTATATTGTTATAAAGTTTGAATCCTACTTACATAGATACTTTTTAATCCTATACACAAATCGGTATCAAATAAAGATGTTTATTGAATCTTTATGCAAGCTAAATTCCCTTTTTATTGATATACACGTGAATCTTGGTCTAATATCTAACTTATAATTAATTATTATGTTAAGGACTCTCATTCTGAATAGAGTTATATCTCTTTGGTTATGCGTGCATTCAAACTTGTAGATCAATCGCTTTCTTTTTGTCGATAGTGACTTCTAATTGTTTGGATAATTGGTCGCTTCTTCAACACTTGTTGGTCAAAATCGCAAGTGCATGAATCATAACAAGTAATAAAGTGATGATTAGAGTATTGTCCTACGAGAATTTACAAAAATTACTAATAATTACTAAAATCTCTTAAATTATGATGTATTTGAAAAATCGAATGAGACAATTTACTAAACAAATAATAATAATTAAAAACAAACAACCAATAATTAAGTAATATTGAATTCAATTTTAATGGATTCTAGGATTTCTGACTCATCGTAACTATTTCTATGCGAATTTTCTCAATTGAATTATTTATTCTTATAATTGATAATCATGTTACTAATTTAATATTAATCTCTATCAAGCATCAATGAAATATTTCAACAAGCAAACTCCATACATCTTTATGAGAATTTTGGACTTGTCAAAATTCATTAAGTAACATAAAACAAGTTCCATAGATATCTCTATCCTATAGATGCCTTAGGGTATTTCAAATAATGACTAAAACAGTTATCACTTCTCAATCTCAAATTGAATCCCAAATCATGCAAGTTTTGAACATAGAATGAAACACTCAACAACTAGTGGATTAATTCAATCAAAGAAATTGTTCACATATTCATAGCTAGGTTTCATAAAAAAATCCCAGAACAAAAGACTACTCCATTGACTCCATAGCTAAATTAAAGAGAAACAATCTTGATAAATTGAACATCACTTAATAGTGGAGGATGATAGTAGAAAAGCTGAATGCCTTGAAGTCTGTCGTTGCCTTTCTTTTTTTTTCTATTCAGTTCTATTTTTATCTCTTTTTGCGACGCTTCCTATCTTTTGTATTGTTTTAGGGTTTCTAAAATCATCCTTAGTTTCTGCCTAAAGAGGTGTGTGTGTGTGTGTGTGTGTGTGTGTGTGTCTTCTAGCTTTATCCTCCAAAGGAAAAGAAGTCGGTTTCCTTCTCTGTCTCAGATTCTTTCCCCTCCTGATATTGTGGGCCAAATTTGGAGCAGAAAACGTGCAAATGAAGACTTCTCTATTTCTAGAACAATTGTAGAAAATCAAATTTTATTTCTAATGAAACTAATCTTGCAATTTTTGGACCTCTAGAACTTAAGATATGAACCAAAAGCAGAGACAGTGTCTGGGTTGCTGGAATTTCAGGTCTGATTCGGACTCTGTCTTTAAAATCGCTTTTTGGGCTTCACAACAGCAAAATTGAGTTCTATGCTCTACATATGATTTGTAGGCCTATGTCTCATCGTTTCAGAATGGTAAAGAACGCCTAAAACGGAGTTGTGTAACTCCCATTACAACCCAAAAATCAATTAGTGCTCAACTTTAATTCCAGATTCGGCCTACTCTAATAATTTAGTACTTGAAAAACACGTTGAATCCCCAAGAAGTGAATAGTTCTCAAAGGCATCTAAAATCCTAATCAACGTGTGCGACACTCACAAAATACTTCAAAATAAAGCAAGAATATTTGCAAATATATATGCAATAAACGTTTTTATCAACACTATTTGTGGATAAGGACTTTTCTAACTTAGTCAATTCATATAATTCACGATCAATTTTACCTCTCTTCTCCTGTTTTATGGTGAACAATAAGTGTTCTCTACATTAGATACTTGTATTTTATTTTAGGTGTAAATAAATTATTTGATAATTTATGTTAACACGGGGAGTTGAGTTTTTTCCAACAATTAAGCAATTGTTTGGTGTACTTGATAATTCAGGCAAAGTACTTCGGAACCCAGGGCCAAGTAATACAATTCTTGTTTTCGTCTATATTTTGAACCATCATAATTATACCCAGGTTGGAGACTAGTCACTTGAGTTTCTTCTTTATCCCTTTTTTTTTTAATTCATCAAAATAAATAGTACTAGGCACATGACTTTTCTAGGACGTAGAAGACTTGCTCTCATATGTCATATGCTTGTTTAAGGCTTAGCTACTACTAGGGGTAGGCTAAACCTATATGGGTCACTTAATTCCTTGATCATTTGAACTCAACTATAGTAGTCAATCCAAGACCTATGTATGCAAGAGCGTATGGCCTGGAGAGTCATCGCATTGGATTCCCAACGTATTAGGTATACCTCTGATGAAGTTGGAAGATTCACATGTCCTAAGTTAAGTTGAAAAAACCTTTTAGTGTTTTGGGTTTTGCTAAGCAGCATCACTCAATATATTTTGAGTCTGGCTTGGCAGTCAGATCCAACAATGTTGGGTCTTGTTACCAATACAAACCCAATAACTTTTGGCAAAGAAAGCAACGTTGTCAACAGTGATTCTTGATAAAAACACATCAGATGAATGTTGTGTTTAATATTATTAATATAATTAATAATATTAATTATAATTAATAATAATATTATTATTTAATCATAATAATAATTATAATAATTTTATCTTACAAATCAAATCTATGGTTGTTTTTCAAAATTAATGATATATTTTTTAAATTTCTTAATTATGATATTAATAATATTAATTATAATAAAAATATTAAAATTTATAATACAAATAATAATATTTTAATATTAATAATATTAATTATAATAAAAATAAAAATAAAAATATTTATAATACAAATAATAAAATTAACAATAATAAAATTAAAAATATTTTAATACAAATAATAATATTTTTTAATATTAACAATATTAATTATCATAAAAATAATAATATTTTTAATACAAATAATAATATTTTTAATATTAATAATAATATTTTTAGTATTAATAATATTTATAATACAAATAATAATATTAATAATAATATTTTTAATATTATTAATGTCATAACCCCTTTTTGGGTTATTCTCCGATTCATATTTTTTCTCTCTTCAAAAAAATACAAAAAAATAATTGATTTTGTGTTGTTTTAGTATCAGGGATTACGAATTTATACATAAAATATATTCCCGATATTAAAAAGGTATTTTCTTTTGACAACATAGAACAGTTAGGTTTTTACCCGATAAGATAAGGATCTCCTTACAAAGAAGGACTTTTCTTAAACCGTAGACAGACCGACAATTAGAAACCACAATAAGACTTTAGATTTTATCATACAAAAAAATAATGCAACTTACCTTAGGTAGGGCGTAGTTGGGGTGCTAATACTTTGTCTTTACGCAATCAGTCTCCGTACCCGATCTCTGATACCAGTTAGGGTTCCTAGTGACCAGAATACTAGGTGGCGACTCCCATTCAAATTTTCTACTGATAAGAGACAAGAGTTCCTTGTCTCTCCACATTTTCCAGATAGACCTATACATTTTCCTTGAGTGGTGGACGATCGTCGCGACGCCGCACACATACAACAGAATGACGACTCCACTGGGGACCTTGTGGACTAACCTTTGTTTTTGTCTGATTATTGTGTTTTATTGTTTGGTTTGTGTCATTGTTAATATGCATTTCCTCATTTGCTCATACGCTTTAATTTCATACATATTTGTTTGCATTGTAAAATTGTTTTATGCATCATTCGCATTTTTGTACGAGTTACATTGAAAACTCTAGATTAAGTGGGGGACTAGTAGCTTACCTTACGATTTTTAGTCAAGGTTTAAGTTTGTATAACCCCAACTCTTCGGTAAGTGCTTAGACTGATAATGATTGGTGCACATGCCATATCATTACCTGTTGAGCCCCCATATTGCCTTTACGAGGGCGATCACTGGGATAACAAGAGACCCTTTTGAGACCAGGTAAAAAGCCACCCATCATGTAATGGCCCAAACCTAACCTTAAGAGTATGAACTCTTTACAAGACATGTACATATATTTCATTGTACATATACATCCAATTATTGTAAATAACATGCATACATACATCATGTTGAAATATAGGTTCCTCACGAGTCTACAACACCCGACCTATCATTTTTTACATGGAAGATGAAGAGCGTGCTCACCATGATGCCCATTTTCAAGAAGGGTTGGAGTCTATGAAGACAAGCGTGGCTCGCCTCTAGCTTACTCAAGCAAATACTAGGAAATAACTCTGGTGAAGTTCCTTCCAATCGACCTATCATCTTTGTTCAAACCCCAACAACGACTCATCCCGAAGAAATTAGGGGCAAACATGGTCAAGAGCCTCAACACAATCCAACATTTCTGCAAAAGCTTTTGTGGGAAGGCTAGCCGAAGGGGAATTGCACCACAGTTGCAGAATGGAGCCTGTTCTTGTTTTGTCCAAAAATAACTACCTCTAGTTGATCATGCCTTCAAAGCTTCTTGATTTTTTTTGTTTCAACCTGTTTCAGTCTTGTTGGTAAGCTCATAATGCCACAAGAATTTCTCTGTCAAAAGAGCCTTCCTTGTTAAATAAGATCATGTGTTTTCCTGTGTTCATATGACACTCCTTTTTGTTGTTATACATGTAAATAACATTTTGAGCACAACTTTTGCTCACAAAACTACAACATGAAGAATCCTTCGGTGTTTTCCTTTCTTCCAAAACCATACATAATCTCATATGTTTTCAAGGATATTTTTTTAGACCTCCAAAGTGAGTACAAAAACAAAAAATCATGGTGGTATTTGTCCAAAACAAATGCATTCTGGAAATTCAAGTGATTCCTTAGACAGGTAAACATGTACCTAAAACACTTGAAAGAAAAAGACAAAACAAAAACAAAAACAAAGACAAAAAAAAACCCATGAGGTGACTCGAAAGCTGAGTTTTATTTGAATGAATAAATCACTTTGCATACGCGTATAAAATCAAGACTTACCGATCCTCAATGCATGAGTTTGAGATGAGAAAAGATCATCTTTGATAATCCTTTCATGAGGCTGAAATATATCCTTTGTAGTCCTATTTTGAGCCTGTTACATTTTTTAACATAACCTTGACTAAGATCACACTCCACACTTGGGGGCAAGTGTGAAAAAAACTCAATGATCAAAGTTGTCCACGCAAAGCTGTGGCATGATAAAGAAAATCCAAAATATCCAAAAGATTTGAGCTTCTCATAAGAAAAACTGAGGTGGTTATGCTCAACCAAACAAAAATGAAGAAAATAAAGAGAAAAGGCCCAAACCCGACACTCGGGGCCATGACAAACCATTTTGGAAAGAAATTCAAAAGAAAAAGGTCAGGAAACAAGCACAAGTGATCCTTAGTCTTAAAATCCCTTAAACTCCTTTTTGAGCCTGCAAAATATCCTTTTCTTTGTAACCAATAGCCAAAGCCTACATTACATACTTAATCAAGCCCTTTCTTATCAAAGGCAAGCAATCTGGATCGGTAGGCAATGCTTTCTCATGCGAACCAAATCATTATTCATTCAAATAAAATGAATGCTTTGAAGATCGGTTCTCAATAACCCTCAAATTGAAATTTAAACCCTTTTTGACAAACCAAATGTCACTTCATATTTTTCACCAAAAGCAAAAAAAAAAAGTTTTCATCACTTCTGAAAACCTCTCCATAGGAATCACTTGAATTTCTTCAGAACGAGTTTGCTTTGAATCGATATCAAAATGATTTTTATGGTGGAATAACTTGGAAGTTCCAAAAATTTTGCACGAAAACATTTCCTTGTACAAAAAACCCAAACTTACTTTCACATAGCCTCATCCCTAAATCTAAATTGAACACGTGAGGGGCATGATCAAGCTGAGGGGCAATAAAAAAACACCTGGTAGGGTCTATGATTCCTTTTCTAACAAAAATATCAGGTAAAATTGGCAACCCTTGAGATAAAGGGTGGAGGACAAAGAAGTATGATGATATCAAGCCCTTCCTAAAGGTCAAAATCACAAGATATGATTCGAGTAAGCAAGAGTGAAAATGTCATCGAAGTTTACTACCAACACTCCAACTTTTGAGAAAAGAAAGACTCCATGAAGAAATGGGGACCTATATTTCTCAGGTAAGTATACATGCATATCAATAATAATGCATTTGCTTTCGACATTGTCAAATCGGTGTTACACCATCAATTTTTAGGTAGTGCGTTTTATAACCCTACCTTATTTTGAGTGCGCCTTTGAGCCCTCACTTCCTTTCAAGTGCGCCTTTGAACCCTACCTCCTTTCAAGTGCGCATTTGAGCTCTCGCCCATTCTTGGTAGGCCACCTATTACAATTCGACACCTCTTCCTTTTTTTATCTTTTGGGTAGGTCACCCATTACAATGAAACTATTTCTCCACTAGGTAGGTCACCAATTACAACAAGACCGCTCTTCCTTTTTCCCATTTTTGGGTAGGTCACCCATTACAATTTGACCATTCTCCATGTGTTTTTATCTGGGTAGGTCACCCATTATAATGAGACCATTCCTCCACTTAGGTAGGTCACCCATTACAATGAGACCACTCTTCCTTTTTCTATTTGGGCAGGTCGCCCATGAAAATAGACCAGGGTAAGTGTGAGTGTTTGGGCTGGTTGCCCCTGAAAATAGATCATTTTAAGTATGTGTGGGCAGGTCGCCCATAAAAATAGACCAGGGTAAGTGTGAGTGTGTGGGCAGGTCGCCCGCGAAAGCAGACCAATTTTCTTAAAAAGGGGCAGGTTGCCCAAGATAATGTGATCGTTTTCCTTTTTTTTCTTTACAAAGCTTACTATCTAAAACCTCTTTCGAGATTTCGATCGTAAGCATTGTAAAAAGAGGGCAACTGTCATAACTCATTTTTGGGTTATTCCCCAATTCATATTTTTTCTCTTTTCAAAAAATACCAAAAAATCAAAAATATTATAAAAAAAATATAACACAGAAAAGAGGATGCCAGAACGCTAAAAAAATGGTCAAAAATTGGTTAAGGATGTTCAAAAATACAAAGATTGAAATTTGATAGTATTTTATTGACTGATGAGAGCCATGTTGACAAACAAAATTCGATTTGAGGAAGAAAAGTCCAAAATCAGATATTTATGGACTCAATTATATTTTATTGAAGGTTTAATTGAGTTTATGAAGAGTTTGATTGAAAGAAAATTGGATTTTGAAGTCAATTTGGGCTTTAATTGGAAGAAATTAAAGTTCTGGGGTCAAATTATAATTTTTGAGAGTTAATTTGGTCAAATCAGGGGCTTAATTGCATAAATATTAAAGTTTGATGGTCAATTATGGACTTAATTGAAGAAATCTGAAACCAATGACCAAAATGAAAAACGAGCGTAAATAGAGGGGCTGCAATTAAACCGAATCAGGGGCCAAATTAAAGAAATTGGAAGTTTATGGATCAATTAAGGGTTCAATTGCATAAATTCGAGACCAAGGACCAATGTGAAAAATACGGTCAACTTCAGGGCCGACAATTAAATTTGGCAGGGATGCAATTGAATTGATTTTTACAATCAAAATTGTAATTGAGGACTCAATTGAACAAATCACAAATTAAGGACCGATGTGTACTCTGACATGTTTTTTTGCCGCCTTTTCCTTTTAAATGAAACGACGTATTTTGAACGACATCGTACGTCTTCTTCTTCCCTTGGACGTGCAGAAAACAGGGGAAGAGAGCTTTTGTTCCCCTGAATTTTCCCCTACTTTTCTTCCTCTAAAAAGCTCAAAAAGACGCCGACTAAAGCACCCACTTGCTAAGCAGACCCGTGGCCTCCCATGTGCTGGAGAAACGAAGGAGACGTGCCTCCTCGAGCAGTCATGGGGCAGCATCACAGTGGCCACCTCGACCTCTCTCTCCCATGTTTTTCGCCTTTAAATACAAGGGAGACATGGATAAATGGAGAGAGACCAGAAGAGGGGGGAAGACCGAAAGAGAAAAAAAGACTGAAAATAAAAAGAAGAAGCAGAGAAGAGAACGAAAAAACAAAGGGGAGAGAGAGAAGAAAAGAAAAAACAGAGAGGAAGAAGAGAAGGAAAATCCATCGCGACAATAGCACTGCCGCCGCCAGCAGCACTGCCTCGACGCCACCCCAGGTAACCTCCTGCTGCCCCGTTCATTTCCCTTTTACTCAGCCCCTGCCTGCATTTGCATGCAGAACGTGAATTATTCACGTTCTGCAGCAAATGATAAGGGGGCTGGTTTCTGTGATTATACACAGTAACCAGCCCATTTGGTTACTGATCTGGGTTGGGTCCGATCCAGTTTCAAAAAAACAAACTTTAAATTAATTAAAATATATATGTTTCAAATTTGTGATTTCCCCGCGTATATTGTTTTATGCTGTTTTGTTTAATCTCAGTCTGTTTTTGTCATTTCGAAAAATACGAATCGGATATTAAAATACCCAGTTTTCGTCAAAACTTCCAAAAATAGAAAAAAATTTGAAAAAAAAATGTTTTTGTGCATACGGCCAAGTGTCTCAAAGCTAAAAAAATCATATTGTGTTTTTCATACAAAAAAAAAACAATGTTTTAGCATGCATTTTGGCTTTAATAACCAATTTATTTAAGTCAAGAGAACATTGGCCACAATTTCAAAAACAACAAAAATTTTATTTTGTTTCTCTTTTAGTATCCGGGGTACGATATTACACGTAATACGTATTTTGGATATTAATTTTTTTTCTTTTGATGACATAGAATAGTTAGGTTTTATCTTATAAGATAAGGATCTTCTTACAGAGGAGGACTTTTCTTGACCCTTTAGACGGACAAACAATTAGAAAACGCAACCAAAACCTTAGATTTTATCAGACAATAAAACAAACAGTTTACCTTAGGTAGGGCGTAGTTGGGGTGCTAATACCTTCCTTTTACACAACCAGTCTTCGTACCCCATCTTTGAGACCAGTTAGGGTTCCTAGTGACCAGAATACTAGGTGGCGACCCCCCGTCCATATTTTACTGATAAGACAAGAATTCATTGTCTCCAGGTAGACCTTTACAATTTATCTGAGTGGTGGACGATCGTCGTGACGCCGCACATGTGCGACAATTAATAATATTAAACTTACTAAAATTTAAGTGGGTTTGTTTTCAACTCCAAGTCCAAGAGCTTTGGGCCCCTCTTGAATATGAGATCCAAAATTCTTGGGTCTGGCTGCAACTGAACCCATTAGAGTTGGGTGAGGACGCCTAACCCAATTGTCTTGGGCTAAGGTGAGCTATAAGACTTAAGGGACTTGGGTACGCTCCCCTGCCACTCCCAAGCAACTTCGGTCAGACATCCCTTTACAACCCCAAGTTTCTTGGGTCTGGAAGGGCACCAGACCCAAGTTGTTAATAATAATAATAATAATTGATTTTACCCTTTAAATCAAATCAATGTTTTTTTTTACAGTAATAAAATTTATTTTAAATGTAATAATATAAATTAATTTAATAATATTTATGATATTAATAATAATAATAATAAACTTATCTAGCCTAAATTTTTATAGTTTTTAATCTCTTCAAATAAAACTTATTTTTTTCAATAGTAATAATATTTTTCTTCAAATTTATTAATGATAATAATAATAATTTTACCCTACAAAATTAATGATATATTTTTAAAAAATTTAATTATGATATTAATAATATTAATTATAATAAAATTAATAATAAAAATAAAAAGATTTTTAATATTAAAAATTTTAATTATAATAAAATTTATAAGACAAATAATAATATTTATAATACAAATAATAATATCCTTGGGTATGGCTGCGCGGCCAGACCCAGCCTCGTTTTAAAGTGTTTCAACACTATTAGGTCATGCCGGGCAGGAGGGCCCAACATTGTTGACTCCTTTTGGAAGTGTTTTGGTCTGGTTGTCACGTTGGGTCCCGCTGCCAAGCTAGACTTTTAGCAAAGAAGGCAATGTCCCAAGCCGCAATTCTTGACCAAAAACACAGCAGAGGAACTCCCCCCCAAGGTTCTACAGTGTTGTCCACAAATAAAACAGTCTATGGCTACAGTGTCATCCATAGTGCAATATGTTTGTGTCCACTTCCATGCGTTTTGAAAGAGCTTAGCAGAGAGTAAACTCAAACAATGCAATCCACAGTAAAATTACTCACAGTCTATAATGATTCGAAATAGTGCAATCCACAGTGAAAGCACTCACAGTCCACAATAATTCACTCTACAATAAAATATTGATCTCTTTCAGTTATAGTTAATTCACTAAACATCTATAACTGCTTAACCCATCCAATAATATTTCTAGTGAAGTTGTTGCTATCACAAGAGACATTTAGGAGGTATTTTGAGAAATATATTATGTATAAAAAGGAGTCATTACCTTTTTACAAAAATGAAAAATTTAAAAAAAAACACAACTCCAATTTTAAAAATTAAATAAAGGGATTCTTAATTAAGTAATAAGCTAAAGGGTGTGGGGAATTTACTGTTCACCCATACCCAAATACACTGTGGATTACAACAGTAATCCACAGTGTATTCCTTTTTCTTTTTTCTTTTAATTTTTTTTAACTTTTTTATTTTTGCACTTTTTTTCCCTTTTTCTTTTGTCATTTTTTCAATTTGTTTTTATTTTTTTTCCCTTTTTTTATTTTTTTCCCAAAAGTCTCTTTGTTAATTTTACTATTTTAATATTGAGCTGGTTAAAAATTTCTCTTTGTAATTTTTTTCCTTTAAAATACTGTAGATTGCTACGGTGTTTTTCCACATGGTTTTTCTGTTTTATTTTTTATTTTCCAAAATTATATTTGTCTATTTTATTTTTTTAATATTCAGCTGGATGAGAATTTAGTTTTGTAATTTTTTTCTTTAAAATATTATTGATTGCTACAGTGTTTCTCCACATGGTTTTTTTTTGTTTTTTTTTTATGATTTTCTCCAAAATTATCTTTTTTAATTTTATTTTTTAATATTGAGCTGGTTAAGAATTACAGTTACAATATGTGAGGGAAGCACTGTAGCTTTTCTCGCAAATTACTGTGGATTGCTACAATATTTTTTCCCACATAGTTTTTTTATATTTTTTTTCTAAAATTATCTTTGTTAATTTTATTTTTTTAATATTAAGTTGATTAAGAATTACAATTACAAGTAAGAGCCGATTGAGAATTTAGTTTTGTATTTTTTTCTTTAAAACGTTGTTGATTGCTTTTTTTTTTATTTATGATTTTCTCTAAAATTATCTTTTTTGATTTTATTTTTTAATATTGAGCCGGTTAAGAATTACATTTACAATATGTGTGGAAAGTACTATAGCTTTCCTCGCAAATTACTATGGATTGCTACAATGTTTTTTCCCACATAGTTTTTCTATTTTTTTTCTAAAATTATCTTTGTCAATTTTATTTTTTTAATATTAAGTTGGTTAAGAATTACAATTACAAGTAAATACAAGTAAGGCTAAATCATGTGGGGAAAACACTGTAACTTTCCTCACAAAACACTATGGATTGATACAATTTTTCCTCATATGATTTTTTTTCAGTTTCTTTTGTGTTTTCTTTTTTTTTTTTGTAATATTTTTTTTCCAAAATTATCTTTGTCGATGTTATTTTTTTAATATTGAGCAGGTTAGAATTTAACTTTGTAATAAAACTTAATCATATAGGGAAAGCAGTGTAGCTTTCCTCACAAAACACTGTGGATTGCTACAGTGTCTCTCCAGATAGTTTTTTTTTTTCTTATGATTATTTTAAAATTATCTTTGTCAATTTTATTTTTTTAATATTGAGCTGGTTGAGAATTAGAATTATAAGTCATTACAAATAAGGTTAAATCATGTGGAGAAGCATTGTAGCTTTCATCATAAAACACTGTGAATTGCTATAGTGTTTCCAGTATAGTTTTTTTATCCTTGTTTTTTTTGTTTTTTTATTTTATTTTATTTTTTCAAAAATTATCTCTGTTGATTTTATTTTTTTA
>Ga0307513_10004411_pt1 | contig 18792 bp, 20 predicted proteins | sample 15_EM_MG_FD_202174 | JGI IMG/M metagenome (GOLD analysis project Ga0307513, IMG submission 202174) | Populus trichocarpa ectomycorrhiza microbial communities from riparian zone in the Pacific Northwest, United States - 15_EM | ecosystem: Host-associated > Plants > Roots > Unclassified | place...
CATTTCGTGTCTTCAACATCCCCGTTCCCTCCTAGGAGGACGGTCCCCATCTTACTGCGAGCGACATCAACGAGAAGCACAAGATCTTTACGCACTTGGAGGATTTGCACCGGCCAGGCAGGAGGGAAAGCATGCTATGGATTACCGTGATTCCCGAATAATTGCGGTGTGTGACATTAACGACGCGTTGGGTCACGTTGACACGGGTACCGACGAGACTCCTTACTGGAGGGCGTCGGTCCGTGGGCCACGGAATGACGGTGAGAGTGGGTCGGGGGTTCATATCGTGGATTTATATTGGAGTACCCAACCTCAGCCACCGGTGAATCTCTCTCTACCCCACAGGACAGCCCCGGTACGCTCGTTTGTAGATGCACCGCGGGAACGGCCAGGGGCGAAGATGTGTACTGAATTTTACATTGATCCTTTTGGACTAACCTTTTCTGGAGTGATATTCCGCGATGGTCGTGATCGACGCGGCGTTACACGGACTCTATGAAGATCTGGTGTAACAATTAACACCGTCCCGTCTCAACCCACCATCCTTCCCCGTGGGGCTTTCTGCAGCCCCAGGCTCCATGAGTCTGCTTCATCTCCCCTGAAGGAGGCGGCGAGGCGGCCGAGCTCAGCGCAACCGCTGGTGATACGTCAGTACTCTACCTTGGATGCGACCATTTGACCGACTTCTCGTGCACTAATCATCTTCTTCGTACAGTGTTTTGAATGCCCTGAGGTGCAATCGCACGCGCCTGATGACCTCCCCATCAAGATACAAAAAACCGGTGGGGGTGGTCGGATGTACGAGCGCTGCGCTCAACCAACAGATCTCAGGGTATTCCAAGGTTCGCAAGTCGCACGGAAAATCTGTTTTGGTCCTAGCTGTTGGTTGTCAATGCTAAGTTGGTGATTGTGTTAAATACTCCAAGGGGACGATGGCGCTGAACCATTGACACCTTCCCTTCCCTCCTTCTACTTTCGCCTCATGTCCCAGATCTCACCATTCCTCCGTGAGCTGATCCAGGGGGGTAACGATATGTGGGTGCCTGTTGAGTCATCGATAAGGGCGGTCGTAGTATTGAACGAGAACCAATTGCTTCGGTTTTCATAATCAAGTCTCTCGGGAAAGGTAAGTTTCGACTCCACCGACGCGATGTGGCTCCCTCAGCGTGTCTGAGGTTTATCCGAATAGTATGTATCAATCTCGACAACCGCCCTCGTGTTTTATGATTATTTCCTGACCTTGGAGGATGAGGTAAGCTTACGGATCATTTGTCGACCACTGTTTCGTGCCTGATCACCTGTGACTGTATTAGGTCCGGTATGCTTGGGGTGGAAGGAAGAACTGGAGTGAGTACCGTCCTGGAAGTTCGTTCTCGTTCGTGACAATGTCGGTTGAACGGCGAGTCTAGTCTTTTGTTTGTTTATCCTGGTGTGTTGTTGTTCCGCTCCATCGGTGATCATCGCGACTTAGCGGGGGAGCAGAATAGATACCTTCCCCTAGCATACAAGATCTGGGTGGTTTTCTGTGAGTCGTTGCGCAGAGTTTGAGTCGTGTTTTGGAATTGGGCCTGACACTGCAACGTCTAGCGTATTTTTGGCCTGGATACTCATTTCAGGTAAGATCCTGCGATCTTTCGTTTCTCTTAACTGACACTTGTCTTCCGATAGGCGTATGCGCAATCGTTTAAACCAGCGGTTCTATCCCGTTTAACCCGGGTTTTTCCATAGATGCCACCATACGGCCCTCATCCAACCTCTATTCTTCATCTTCGCAACGTTAACGGCACAGATCTTCCTTATGCTAAGGTGAGGCATGCGGTTCATCTATGGATTCAATTGGCCAACTGTACCCAGGGTATATGCGTTGAACGCGTGGAACAAGATGCTGCTTGGGTTCTTCGCTTTATTGACCGTCGCCCAGCTTACCACTGGGATTTTACTCGTGGCCGTACCATCTAACTCGGGTGAGCTCTCCTACCCACATAACGAGAGGTGAAAGACTTAGTCCTGTGGTACTTGCTTGCTACAGTCATTGTTATTCCGGATATTCCGTTGGACGCATACCGTGCGTGTCTGTTCAACACCAAGGCAAAGTATGAGACAATATACACAGCGTTCTCCTTATTTTACGGTACTTTTTTTCATATGTCCGCGGTGTTGCTGCCCTGTGTTCTGACACAATCTTTAGATGTGGTGGCGTTCCTCGTCATCATTCGTTCGCCCGTCCGGAATGTGGGACGACTCTCCAGCCTCGTGCGGACGATCATCAGAGACGCAACCGTCTACTTCCTCGTCATATTTACGTCACATACCATACTCACCTTCTTTGTCCTATTTGCTCGGGTGAGTATCGATCTTTACAAGGGTTTATTTCCATGTCGCTTACTGGTGTCGTGGGACGCAGGAGAATATTAAGCTGATCCCTAGTGTGTGAGTTGATACGTCATTTTGTTCGGTACGGCGAGTGCTTATTTGGCCGGTTCGGGCCACTAGAGTGAACAACATGTGAGTCGAGCCCAACGAGTCCGTATCTTGTAGACGCTAAATCCCACCTCTCCTTCTGTCGCCCTTAGCCTACTCCCACTGATGGTGTCCCGACTCCTGATGTCCTTACGGAAAGCGGGGGATCCCAACGTTACCACGGCATGGGATTTAAGCCACTTCACAGGCGCAACGGCGACGGAGCCCATAGCGTTTGGTGTTAATCTACCGAGGGGCACAAGACCGGAGGGAACAGAGGAGATGGGCCACATCGAGATGGTGGATATAAACCTTGAGGACCCGTATCATAAACAGCTAAAGCCCTCGGAGGTGTAAGGTTAATATCGGGCAATGCAGTTGGATATAGCTGGTGGCCACCAATTATGTGCAAACTGATTGCGACAACCTCTCACAAACACCACAGCCAGCACAGGAACAACTCTCGGTCTACCGTCGAGCTCGCCTTGTGGAGGGTCAAAACTTCCATCCGTAGTGACGGCTGTGGCCAGCTTCAGGATAATCCAACAGCCGAGAGGTCATTCCCTCGATAGCGAATGTCATAGACACGATTTATTATTTTCTGTATTTATTTTGCGATCTGGGATCGTACAAGACAGAGGGAGGTGATTACCAAAAGCGCGGCGGCCCTAGACTCCGAAATCATGGGATGCAACGGGGTGCTGAAGGCCTCCATCTCCTGTAAGCAACGAAAGGCACGCATTCGTGTTATCGGTTTCCTGCGGTCGTGTATCTGTAGGGTAGACACCGTACACAGTCACTGTGTTCAATCACCACCTGCCATCAGCTAACCAACCGGTAGTGAGGAATCGAGCCCATATATCCGAGGGGGTTCGGTGTCGCCACACTTCACAGTTAGAAGACAAACGACACTACATGGGGTACAATCATGCTGGTTTTCGGTGTCAGGAGTCGCCGCCGAAGGACCATAAACCCATAAAGGAGCGACCCAGGGCATCGGTCGGGTTACCACGAGGCCTGTAAGAGCAGTTGGTTTGGGACTTGTTGTAGAGGGCCATCCGGGGTTTGGTATTTGGGAATCACAGGGGACCGATTACTAACGAGAGTTAGACACACCGACAGCGGCACCGGTTCAACGATTTCATACTCACATTATCACAACCTCAAATATCACGGACCCGTAACGCGCAACGTGTCACGGAAGGACTTTCTGCTTGAACAACAGACATTGTCTTGATAAAACCGTCGCGAATCACATTTCGTCCGCCTTTGAGTGACACAGGTTTTTGTTCGGTCGTTGGTTCTCTACATTCGTTGGAGCTTGCAGTGTGACACGGTATAATACACTTCCAGCCGAGTAGCGCTTGATATTTGCTGGCCGCGGGCATCTGACGAGAGCGTCCGGGGGGAGATTCGATGCAATCCCACTCATCAGTTGAGGAGCAGTACCCTACAAAAACAACAACGAAGCCTGACGAATAAACAAGACCCGACACCAAGGAGAACGAACCATGTCCGGAATGGGGACGAAGGGTGTCGACTACATTGTCTGCAGTCGTGTGCTAGGGTCCCTGGGGCGGTACCGAGGCCGACTGACGGAGTGGTCCACGGGTATGGAGAAGAAGTAAGCGGAGATACGCGGTGGATGAGAACTCGAAGATGTGTCTCCGGTGGAGTAGCCAGCGAGTCGGAGTCGAAAGCGCGTCAGCGTGAAGTGTCCCTGCGGAGGGACTTGACAAGAGTCGGATATTAGCCGATCGCGCGCATCTCAAGAGGTGCCACCAACCATGAATTCTTCAATCAAATGGGTCGCGGCGTATCATCAGAGGACGGTCGCCTATGTCCATCAAACCCTTCCTCATACCCTGTGCGCCACACCGTTTTCTCGCGGCTATCTTGAGTCTTGAACATGCAAGCCAAGTCCCAACGACCGAAGGGGAGAGACGGAGCTATCTCGTCGCTGAATATGGCCATCGAAGGCTTGAATCTCGCGAAGGAACTCTCAATTGTCGCCCCAGCCAAGGCTGTTTTCGGTTCCGTCAGTGCCCTCCTCGCAATGATCAGGGTATGTTTCCCCCTCTTCAGCTGCGACGAGATCACCCAGGCTCATATGTATCCAGGACACCATGGCCAACAAACTGGAATGCGTCGAACTCGGGCTCACCTGTGCGGATGTATGCGGTGCCCTTGACCGCGGGATGGGCGGGAGGAGGTTGGATGAGCTGAATCGGTCCGTGTGTGAGGCGATTAAACAACTGACAACGTAAGCTCGACCAATGATGTACATTATATGCGCTTCACTCACGACGCCGTCGATCGCAGAACTGTGACAGAAATCCAGATAAAGATCATCGAGAAGAAGGAACGGAATCTGCTCTCCCAACTTGCCCATGCAAAAAATGACAAAGAAACCATCGCCGCCTGGAAGTTGGACCTCATTAGGATCCTTCAAGTCTTCAACGTACGTTCGGTCGGCCCCGTTTTGGCCGCCACTGACTCCTCCTTCCAGTCCGAGTTGACCTTGAACACTCACACCATAGTTTCCGACATACACAGGGACATGTGGAGAGGTCACGAGGATACCGGCAGCAAAAATCAGGCAGTAAGTGAAGCTCATACTCTATCGATCACCGAATAGACGGTGACAATTGACTAGGCTCGAATCGGGTCAACGATCTCGAATCGCATGGGGCCCAATCTCACATTCCCGTCTGGAGTACTCGGGGAATCTCCTCCTTCGTCGCCCAGAATCTTCTTTGGACGTGGCGGGTTGATCGAGGAGATTGTTGGTCTGGCAGAAAACCTGACTCCGGTTGCTCTCATCGGAGCCGGCGGGATCGGCAAGACGTCCATCGCTCTCACCGTCCTGCATCACGATCACATCAAGCAGCGGTTTGGTGAAAATCGTCGGTTCGTCCGGTGCGATCAGTTCCCGGCAACCCCCACTCATTTCCTCGCTCGACTCTCCAAGGTTATTGGCGCGGGCATCGAGAACCCCGAGGATCTGGCCGCCCTGCATCCGTTTCTATCTTCGAAGGAGACAGTCATCATCCTCGACAATGCGGAATCAATTCTCGACCCACAGGGAATGAACGCTCGGGAGATATACACCATAGTGGAGGAGCTGAGTCGATTGAAGACCGTCAGCCTTTGCATCACATCCCGGATCTCTATTATCCCTCCTGACTGCGAAACTCTCGATATCCCGACATTGTCCATGGAGGCCGCGTGCGACACGTTCTATCGCATCTACAAACGCGGCGAACGGTCCGATTCGGTCAACAACATCCTGAAACAACTCGATTTCCATCCGCTCTCAATCACCCTTCTCGCTACCGTTGCACATCACAACCGGTGGGGAACAGACCGACTTGCGAGGGAATGGGAGAAGGGGCGAACGGATATGCTTCAGACGGAGCATAACGAGAGTCTTGCCGCCACAACCGAACTGTCACTTGCCTCCCCCATGTTTCAAGATCTTGGCCCTGACGTCCGAGAGCTTCTCGGAGTCGTCGCCTTCTTTCCTCAAGGTATCGCCGAGAACAGCGTCGACCGCCTTTTTCCCACGATTCCTGGCAGAATGAATGTCTTCGACAAGTTCTCCGTTCTTTCCCTGACATACCAAAACAATGGGTTCATCACAATGCTTGCGCCCCTCCGGGACTACCTCTGTCCCAAAGATCCCAAGTCATCTCCGCTCCTTTGCGCGGTCAAGAAACATTACTTTGACCGGTTGACGGTTTCGGTTGACCCTGATATGCCCGGGTTCGAGGAGGCACGGTGGGTCACATCAGAGGATGTGAACATCGAACACCTGCTCGATGTCTTCACATCTATCGACGCAGAGTCGGGTAATATCTGGAATACCTGCGCCAATTTCATGGAGCATCTGTATTGGCACAAGAGGCGGCTTGTTGCGCTGGGGTCGAAGATCGAGGGGCTCCGAGATGACCATCCCTCCAAGGCGGAATGCTTGGTCCAACTCTCACGGTTATTTGAATCGGTTGGAAATGGCGCGGAGAGAAAACGACTCCTTTCTGATGCCTTGAAGCTTCAGAGAGAGCGGGGGGATGACCATCAGGTCGCTCGAATATTGAGGCGCCTGTCCATTGCGAATCGACTGCTAGGTTTCCACGAGGAAGGGCTGCATCAAGTGAAAGAAGCATTGGGAATTTGCGAGCGGCTCGGTGACGCATCGGATCTGGCACGGTGTTTGCGAGGGCTTGCTTGGTTGTTGTATAGTGACAACCAACTCGACGCAGCGGAAGGAGCCGCATCCCGCGCCATCGATCTCCTCGCGCAAGAAGGCGATCAATTCCTGCTCTGTCAATGCCATCGCGTCCTTGGTGAGATACGTCGTTCCAAGGGCGAGGCCAAGAAGGCCATCCACCATTTCGAGACAGCCCTCAGAACCGCATCCCCTTTCAACTGGCACAATCAGCTGTTTTGGAACCATTACTCCCTGGCGGAACTATTTTCTGATGAAGGCAGGTTCGAGGATGCACACGCTCATGTTCAGCACGCCAAGTCACACACGATCAACGACGCATACAACCTGGGTCGCGCGACGGAGCTTCAGGCCAGGTTTTGGTATCGACAACATAGGTTTGGGGAGGCAAAGACCGAAATCCTGCGCGCCGCCGATATTTATGAGAAGCTCGGGGCTGCGGAGGACCTGGAGGGCTGCAGAGAACTCTTCCGACAGACCGACGAGAAAATGAATAACGGTGAGCTCCCGCAGATGATACTGCTTTCTGTGAGCATTAACTTCCCTTTCTAAGCTTGGAGAACTGGGTGGTGGCGTCGACGGTTACGTTGATTTCTTCAGACGTGTACTCCCCCACAAACCACATCCGTCCTACCTCTTCACCGTGTTTACTGTGATGTTATTCAATGTAACTACTATCTCCACCCATTTCTGTTGACCTCCTATACCCTCACGTGTCATTCCATATCATTTGTCCCGCTGTTTGTCGAAGTGGTCCACTCGCCTCCTGTGTTGTCTGCTCCCTCCTGTCTTGAGCCACGTTTTGTTTTGCGTTCGCCAATATGCCTTATAGATTGTCCGTGACTTTCAACGCTCTCGTGATCAGGTGTGGCCAAGTGCAGCGCGGGGGCCGTACCCTATATATTAGGGGAATCCAGTCGAATAACGAAATATTGTAAATCCTCCATCCACTGGAAATCGTTGGCATAAAACTAATCACCAACAGCGCATCACATAGTATACACATGATGAAACAACGCATGTGATGCACGACCGCGGGAATACGAGCGAAGAGGACAAGGAGAAGGCAAAAAGTTTTGGTAAGAGTTCCGGAGCGGTCTCAATGTCGACCAGCATCTTATTGCCCAGTTGCTCCGCGCTGCAATTTCTGGTGACGTAGGATTTTACAGCGCGGAAGAGAGGAATTACTAACGAGGCGGCGGTCCCAGGTTCTGAACGGATCGTAGGATGTGACAGGAAACTGCCGATCGTCGAAGGCCGCGATGAGGGCTCCCTCGATGCAAATCTTGCCCTATAAAGTCGGGCTCCGTAGAACGTTAGAAATTCTCTCCGTCCCAAGACCTGGATCGTTATACTCCGAGAAGTCGGAGGTGGGGAGCAGTCGGTATCCGACACCGAGCAAACTGGGTTGTCCCGGAGATCTCTACCTCCCCCAACAAAAAGGCGCGCATTTGCGCTGTCGGTTTCCTGCAGTTTTGCATCCGTGGGGTAAACGCTGCACGCCGCCGCCTGGTTCGGTCCCCGCTTCCTGTCGGCCAACCAACCGGCAATGAGACATCCAGCGAAGGTGCCCGAAAGGGATCTAGTACTTCGGACCGGGAATGACCATAGGGATACATTCACGCTAACTTTCGGTGTTGGGAATCAGTGCTGGACACTGAAGGACCGTGAACCCATCAAGGAAAAATCTAGGACGTAGGTCGAAGAACTCTGCGTCGCCTCGGAAAAGGACTAACAGGATGGGGCGCGTCTACGACGGTACCAATTCCACACCCTCCGTACTCGCGCCGTGTGCCACAATCTTGAACCTCACAGACCGGCAACGTATGACGGAAAAAATGTTCAGTTTGAACGACCCTCTAAAAGAAACAACCACGTAACGCGTTTCATCCACCTCCGACAATGGGCGACGTGGATATGACCATTCGTTTGCCGTAGACCTTGGCATTTGCAACACGACAACATGTGAAATATCACCCACGGAATACTCGATGTTTGCTAACCGGTGAGTAGCGGGCTTCCGAGGGAGGTTCGGCACTGCTCCGCCCATGAGTTGAAGCGTAGTATCCCGCGAGGACTGGAACGAAGGTCAACGGATGAACAGGATCCAATATCAAGGAGAACGAGGTCCGCACCGGGAGTCCAACAATCCACAAATGAATGAAAAGGTGGCAGGGGATGTCAGCTGGATCGTCAGTTGTGTCGCAGAAACCCTGGGGTGGTAGCGAGGCCGGTCGACAAGGGAGGTCCACGATTATGGAGAAGAGGTAAATGGAGGGTACGCGATGGATAAGTGGTTCGAAGATGTGTCTCTGCGAGAGCAGCCAGTGAAGCAAGGTTACCAGCGCGTCGGCGTGACAGACACAAGCAGGGGGGAATTGACGGGGGTCGAATGATCGCACACCTCTCGAAAGGTACCGGCCATGAATATCTTCGCACGAGGCGTGTCATTAGGCGTACTCAATTCTAAAAGTTCAAAACAATCTGGGTCGGTTCAACTCACCGACCATGCGAAGAGTACTGATCTGGGCAGAGTCGGTCTCTATTCTCATGCCGTACTCTTCAATCCCTTCTTCAGTTAGGGTATCTAGGTCCTCAAACTCATCCCAAATAGGTAGATGTAATGATAGTGCGTGTTGCTGGAGGGTAATGGCTGTGGCGAACATCGTAACACGAGTCTGAACATCAACCACAGGGGAGAGAAGGTGAAGGCGTTGTCGGCTCATTCGGCGCTGCGAGTCGTCTGCGTCCTCTCGGTGCAACCAGTGCACCAAACAAGGGAACCACACCGGGACTCTACTCTTCTTCACATGATCAGTGAGTTGAACCGACCCAGAATGTTTTGAACTTTTAGAATTGAGTACGCCTATTAGGGTATGGTACCTATTTCCATCAGGGTTTACACCCTCCTTCACAGCCTGTGCGCCGCACCGCTTCCTCGTAGCTACCTCGACCCCCGACCATGCAAGCCAAATCCCAACAATCGAAGGGGAGGGACTGGGCCATCTCGTCGCTGAATATTGCCATCGAAGGCCTGGATCTCGCGAAGCAACTCTCAATTATCACCCCAGCCAGGGCTGCTTTTGGTTCCGTCAGTGTCCTCCTCACAATGATCAGGGTATGTTTCTCTCTCTCCAATTGCGGCGAGATCACCCAAACCCATATGTATCCAGGACACCATGACCAACAAACTAGACTGTGTCGAACTCGGGCTAGCCTGTGCGGACGTATGTAGCGCCCTTGACCGCGGGATGGGCGGGAAACGACCGGATGAGCTGAATCGATCTGTGTGCGAGGCGATTGAACAATTGACGACGTGAGTTCAACCGATGACGCATATTGTACACGCTTCACTCACTGCGCCCTTGATCGCAGAACTGTGGCGGAAATCCACAGAAAGATCATCGAGAAAAGGGAACGGAACCTACTCTCCCAACTTATCCACGCAAAAAGTGACAAGGAAACCATCGCCGCCTGGAAGTTGGACCTCATGAGGATCCTTCATGTCTTCAACGTACGTTCGGCCGGTTCTGTTTTGGCCATTGCTAACCGGCTCCTTTCAGACCGAGTTGGCCTTGAACACCCATGGCATGGTTTCCGACATACACCAGAACATGTCGAGAGGCCACGAGGATACCGGCGGCAAATATCAGGCAGTAAGTAATGCTCGTACTCCACCCAACACCGAAACAATCAGTGACAATTGTCTAGGCCCAGATCAGGTCGGTGATCCCAGATATCGTGAAGTCCTAACCTTACATTCCTATCTAGAGGACACGGAGAGTCTCCCCCCTTACCGTCCAGAGTCTTCTTTGGACGTGACGAGTTGATCGACAAGATCGCCGGTCTAGCGGAAAACCTCACCCCATTCACCCTCATCGGTGCTGGCGGGATCGGCAAGACGTCCATCGCTCTCACCATCCTGCATCACGATCGCATCAAGAAACGGTTCGGCGAGGACCGCCGGTTCATCCGATGCGACCAATTCCCAGCAACTCCCGCCCATTTCCTCGCTCGACTCTCCAAGGTCACCGGTGCGGGCGTCGAGAATCCTGAGGATATGGCCTCCCTACGTCCATTCTTATCTTCAAAGAAGATGGTCATTGTCCTCGACAACGCAGAATCCATTCTCGACCCACAGGGAACACATGGCCGGGAGATATATACTATAGTGGAGGAGCTGAGTCGATTGGAGACCGTTTGTCTCTGCGTCACGTCCCGAATCTCTACCACCCCTCCGGATTGCGAGACTCTCATTGTCCCGACATTGTCGATGGAGGCTGCATGCGACACATTCTATCGCATCTACAAGCATGGCGAGCGGTCCGATTCAGTCAAGAACGTCTTGGAGCGGCTCGAATTTCACCCACTGTCGATCACTCTACTCGCTACCGTTGCCCATCACAACCAGTGGGACACGGACCGACTTTCAAGTGAATGGGAGAGTCGACGGACGGACATTCTCCAGACGGTGCACGACAAGAGCCTTGCCGCCACGATCGAACTATCCCTCACCTCCCCCATGTTTCAAGATCTTGGCCCTGATGCTCGAGACCTTCTTGGAGTCGTTGCCTTCTTCCCTCAAGGTGTCGACAAGAACAACACAGACTGGTTGTTTCCCACGATCTCGAACCGAAAAGACATCTTCGACAAGTTCCGAATCCTTTCCCTGACATATCAAAGTGACGGGTTTATCACGATGCTCTCGCCACTCCGGGACTATCTCCGTCCCAAAGATCCCAAGTCATCTCCACTCCTCTGTACAACCAGGGACCATTACTTCAGTCGGCTGTCGGTTGAGATTGGTCCTAGCAGCCCCGGGTTCGAAGAGGGACGATGGATCACGTCAGAGGATGTGAATGTCGAACACCTGCTCGATGTCTTCACATCCACTGATGCAGAGTCGGATGATATCTGGGATATTTGTGCCAATTTTATGAGGCATCTCCATTGGCATAAAACCCGGCTTGTCATACTGGGACCGAGGATCGAGGAGCTCCGGGATGACCATCCCTCCAAGCCACAATGTTTGGTTCAGCTATCACGGTTATTCCAATCGGTCGGAAATCAAATAGAGCGTAAACGGGTCCTTGCTCACGCCCTGAAGCTCTATCGCGAGCGGGGGGACGACAATCAGGTCGCTCAAACGTTGAGGTTCCTATCCAACACAAATCGGCTACTACGCCTCTACAAGGAAGGGATCCAGCAGGCTGAGGAAGCGCTGGAAATTTGTGGACGGCATGGCAACGCAGCGGATCAAGCACTATGTTTGGATGACCTTGCTTGGTTGTTGTACGACGATGGCCAGCTCGACGCCGCCGAGAATGCCTTGTCCCGTGCGATCGACCTTGTTGCGGACAAAGACAATCAATTCGTGGTCTGCCAATGTCAGCGTCTTCTTGGCCTAATAAAATATTCAAAGGGCAAGAAAAAGAAGGCTATTTACCATCACGAGGCAGCTCTGGCAATCGCAGCCTCTTTCAGTTGGCACAACGAGATGTTTTGGAATCATTGCTCCCTGGCCAAACTTTTTTCCGCTCGAGGCAGGTTCGATGATGCACACGCTCACATCGAGCGCGCCAAGTCACACGCGGCCAATGATGCGTATAACCTGGGTCGCGCGCTGGAGCAGCAGGCTGGATTTTGGTATCGACAACGTAGGTTTGACGAGGCCAAGTCTGAGGTCCTGCGCGCCATCGACATCTATGAGAAGCTCGGGGCTGTGAAGGGTGTGGAGTCCTGTGGAGAGCTCCTCCGGCGGATCGAGAAGAAAATGAGCAGTGGTGAGCTCTCGTAGATGATCCTATTTCCTGTGTGTACTAACTTCGTTTTCTAAGTTTGGGGAATTGGATGGTGGCGTCGGCAGTTCCGCTGAGTTCTTCAGACGTGTCCTCCCGCAAGTCGGCTTAATACCTTGTCCTTCCGCTGCGTATCGTGATTTCCTTCGATACGGTCACTATTTCCGTCCCTACATTTGTCGACCTCCTCTATCCGCACATTATTTTTTATCCCGCTGCTCGTCGTTGGCCCGCTTGCTGTGTTGTCTGCTCCCTCCTCTCCTGAGCCATGTTTTGTTTCGTATTTACCAACGTGTCTTATAGATTTTCTGTGACTTAAGTATAATGGTCCTGCTTAGTTATGAGTATCGCGACCGCCAAGAAGTTACCCCTCTCGATCGCGTCGCAACACCACTTAAAGTTCGTCGTGGCCTCGAGTGGTTGAGACACGTCGAGCTGGCTGGCAGTTGACCGACCCTGCTCGACGTCTCCCGCAAAACGCGCGAAGTCATCCCTCCCAATGAGTAAACCCTTGGGTATCTTCGTTCATGACCTACTTCTGAGATCAACCTTTGCGATCACTCGCATATATCCGTGGCTATCAAACGACGAGGACAACTTCATTCGAGATATAAACGTTCGTACATATCGGGTGTTGCGAAGAGTATGTGCACTGGGTGAAAGCCCGAAGGGTTCTCAGGCAGAGGGAAGTGGGATCCGGGTGAGGGCAGCTGCGTGGGTGGGTGGGACCCGCGAAGCTGGCTCGGAAAACCACTTCTCTACAGCCAACCCAACTGATTTTTAGCCAGCGAGGATTTGAAGTTATCCGCGGTCGGGAATGGCGTGGTGGGTGGGGAAAAAACCGGAGCGGCGGAGGGACGTATGGAACACGGGCCGGGAGGTGGTGTCTTCAGAAGAGGAACTCATGTCGGGCCACCTCTCGTTGTTGCAAAGGCTGAACTCTCCTTACTCCTACCGTTCCTCCCTTCGCCGGGACTATCAAGTGTTATCAAGTGTAGCACAGACCATACCCCAGTATATCGAGGGAATCCAGTCGGATAGCGAAACGTCGTAAATCCTCCATTAATCGGAAGTCGTTTACACAAAACTAATTACTATTAGCGCGTCACATTGTACGCGGAGGTGAAAGAGTTTCGGGAAGAGTTCCGGGGTAATCTCGGTGTCGATCAGTATCTCGTTCAGTCGCCTCGTGGGTACTACAATCTTTCGTGACATTGGATTGTACAGCATGGGGGAAGGGATTGCGATAGGTGTGGCAGTCCCATATTCTCCACGAATCGCAGGACACATCAGGACACTGCAGATCGTCGAAGGCGGCCGTAATGAGGGCTCCCTCCATGCTGTCACCTACCCGGCGGAGCTGGGCTTCGTGGAGTGCTAAGAGTCTTCTCTATCCCCCGGGATCTGAATCGTTGTAATGCCAGAAGTCGGAGAAGGGGAACACCCGACATCCGACACCGAATGGACTAGACTGTCCTGGAGAACTATACCTCCCGCGACAAAAGGGCGCGCATTTGCGCTGTCGGTTTCCTGAAGTTTTGTATCTGTAGGACGAACACCGTACATGGTTACCCTCCTCGATCCATAATCGCCGCCGGCCAACCAATTGGTCAGCGCTGAAGGACTGTGAACCCATAAAGGAAAAATCTAGGGCATGCTTGAAGTGGAGGTTTGGGGACGGGAATCGAAAGAGATGAATTTTGAACGAAGATAGGACACACCCACGGCGGTACCAATTCAATGCCCTTCGCACTCGCGCCGCGTGCCACAATCTTGAACCTCACAGACCGGCAACGCATGACAAGGGAAACTTTCAGTTTGAACGACACCCTCCAGAAAAAACAACCAGGTAACACATTCCATCCACCTCCGATAACGAACGACGTGGACTTCCGTACGGCTATTTGTTTCCCGTACCCCCTGGCGTTCGTAACACGGCACTACGGGAGACATCACCCCCGGAACATTCGATATTTGTCAGCCGGTGAGTAGTGGGCACCCGGGGGAGATTCGGTACTATTCCACTCACAAGTTGAAGCACAGCGTTCTGCGAGAACCGGAATGGAATCCAGCGGACGAATAGGGACGAATATCGAGGAGAACAGGGTCAGTGCCGGGGTCCGACAACCCACGAATAAAAGAAGGGGCCACAAGGGACGTCTGTTGTCGTAAAAACCCCGGGGTGGTATTGAGGCCGGTTGACGAGGGAGGTCCACGGTTATGGAGAAGAGTTGAGTGCAGGGTACGTGATGAGTGATTCGGTCAGTAAAAGAAAGTCGGGGGCGCGTCGGCGTGATAGATAGGGGATTCGACAAGAGTCGGATGATCGCACGCCTCTCAAAGGGTACCATGTATATGTTCGCACGAGGCGCGTCATTGAGAATGGTCGCCTATTTCCATCAGGGTTTACACCTTCACAGCCTGCGCGCCGTACCGCCTCCTCGTAGTTCCCTCGTCCCCCGACCATGCAAGCCAAGTCCCAACAACCGAAGGGGAGGGACGGGACCATCTCGTCGCTGAATATGGCCATCGACGGTCTGAATCTCGCGAAGGAGGTCGCAAGTCTCACCCCAGCCAAGGCTGTTTTTGGTTCCGTCAGTATCCTCCTCGTGATGATCAGGGTATGTTCCCTCCTCTTCTGCGGCAGGATCACCCAAATTCATATGCATCCAGGATACCATGGTCAACGAACTGGACTGTGTCGAACTAGGGCTGGCCTGTGCGGACGTATGTAACGCCCTTGACCGTGGGATGGGCGGGAAGCGGCTGGATCAGCTGAATCGATCTGTATGCGAGGCGATTGAGCAATTGACGACGTGAGTTCAACCGACGATGCGTGTTGCGCACGCTTCACTCACTCCGCACTTGATCGCAGAACCGTGGCAGAGGTCCAGAGAAAGATCATCGAGAAGAGGGATCGGAATCCGCTCTCTCAATTTGTCCATGCCAAAAATGACAAAGAAACCATCGCGGCCTGGAGGCTGGACCTCCTTAGGATCCTTCAAGTCTTCAACGTACGTTCGGCCGGTTCTGTTTTGACTATTACTAACTGACTCCTTTCAGACCGAGCTGGCCTTGAACACTCATAACGTAGCCTTGAATACTCACACCATAGTTTCCGACATACACCAGAACATGCCGAGAGACCACGAGGATACCGGCGGCAAAAATCAGGCGGTAAGTGAAGCTCGTACTCCACCAAACACCGAACAATCAGTGACAATTGTCTAGGTCCAGACCAGGTCGGTGACCCCAGATATCATGGCGTCCTAACCTTACATTCCTATCTAGAGGACATGGAGAATCACCCCCCTCGCCACCCAGAGTCTTCTTTGGACGTGACGAGCTGATCGACAAGATCGTCGGTCTAGTGGAAAACCTCACCCCGGTCGCGCTCATCGGTGCTGGCGGGATCGGCAAGACGTCCATCGCTCTCACCGTCCTGCATCACGATCGCATCAAGCGACGGTTTGGCGAGGACCGTCGGTTCATCCGATGCGACCAATTCCCGGCAACCCCCGCCCATTTCCTCGCTCGACTCTCCAAGGTCACCGGTGCGGGCGTCGAGAATCCTGAGGATCTGGCCTCCCTGCGTCCATTCTTATCTTCAAAGGAGATGGTCATCGTCATCGACAACGCGGAGTCCATTCTTGACCCACAGGGAACACACGGCCGGGAGATATACAATATAGTGGAGGAACTGAGTCAACTGGAGACTGTTTGCCTCTGCATCACGTCCCGAATCTCTACCACCCCTCCCGACTGCGAAACTCTCATCATCCCGACATTGTCGATGGAGGCTGCATACGACACATTCTATCGCATCTATAAGCACGACGAACGATCCGATTCGGTTGGCAGCATCCTGGAGCGGCTCGACTTTCACCCGCTGTCAATCACTCTGCTTGCTACCATTGCCCATCACAACCAGTGGGACACGGACCGACTTTCAATTGAATGGGAGAGCCGGCGGACGGATGTGCTTCAGACGGTGCAGAACAAGAGCCTTGCCGCCACGATCGAACTGTCACTTGCCTCCCCCATGTTCCAAGATCTTGGCCCTGATGCCCGAGACCTTCTCGGAGTCGTCGCCTTCTTCCCTCAAGGTGTCGACAAGAACAACACCGAGTGGCTATTTCCCGCCATCTCGAACCGAACAGACATCTTCGACAAGTTCCGGATGCTTTCCCTGACGTATCAAAGTAACGGGTTTATCACGATGCTCTCGCCACTCCGGGACTATCTCTGTCCCAAAGATCCCAAGGCGTCTCCACTCCTCTGCACAACCAAGGATCATTACTTCAGCCGGCTGTCAGTCGAGATTGATCCTGCCATACCCGGGTTCGAAGAGGGGCGATGGATAACGTCAGAGGATGTGAATGTCGAGCACCTGCTTGATGTCTTCACATCTATTGATGCGGAGTCGGACGATATCTGGGATACCTGTGCCAATTTCATGGAGCATCTTTATTGGCACAACAGGCGGGTTGTTTCGCTGGGACCGAAGATCGAGGGGCTCCGGGATGACCATCCGTCCAAGCCACAATGCCTCATCGAGCTCTCACGGCTATTTGAAGCGGTTGGAAATTTCGTGGAGGAAAAACGGCTCCTTGTTCATGCCTTGATGCTCCAGAGAGTGCGTGGGGATGACGATCAGGTCGCTCAAACGTTGAGGTTCCTATCCGACGCAAACCGGCTACTACACCTCTACAAGGAAGGGATCCAACAAGCCGAGGAAGCATTGGAAATTCATAAACGGCTTGGTGACACGGTGGCACAAGTACAGCAGTTGAAAAACCTCGCTCGGTTGTTGTACGACGATGGCCAGCTCGACGCCGCAGAGAAAGCTGCATCTCGCGCGATCAATCTTCTCCCGGAGAAAGGCCAAGAACTTCTGGTCTGCCAATGTCACCGTGTTCTTGGCAATATATATCGTTCCAAGGGCAAGAAGAAGAAGGCCATTCACCATTACGAGACAGCCCTGGGAATCGCATCCTCTTTCGGTTGGGACGAAGAGCTATTTTGGATTCATTACTCCCTTGCCGAACTGTTCTGCGCTCAGGGCAGGTTCGATGATGGACACGTTCATATCGAGCACGCCAAGTCACATGCAGCGGGTGACAAATACAAGCTGGGTCGCGCGATGGAGCTGCAGGCTGGGTTTTGGCTCAGACAACGTAGGTTTGAGGAGGCCAAGTCTGAGGCTCTGCGCGCCACCGACAATTATGAGAAGCTCGGAGCTGCACAAGATGTGGAGAGGTGCAAGGAGCTCCTCCGGCGGATCGACAAGAAAATGAATAGCGGTGAGCTCTCGCAGATGATGCTATTCCCTGTGTGTACTGACTTCCCTTTCTAAGCTTGGGGAACTGGATGGTGGCGTCGGCACTTCCGCTGAGTTCTTCAGCCGCGGGGTCGCCCCAACGCCTTGTCCCTCCACTGCGTTCTACCATGACGTCCTTCAATACGACCACTGTCTCCATCCCTCCATTCGTCGACCCATACTCCCACTGTACATCATTTCATATTCGTTGTCCCGCTACTTGTCGTCGATCTGCATCTTGGGTTGTCCATTTCCTCGTCCCCCCCATCATATCTGTCTCGCATTTATGTATCCCAATGTTGCCTATGTCATTCGATTGTTTGGTTTACCAATCCCACAATTTCCGGGTCGCTCACTTTGACCGCTATGCCGTTGGCCCTGATCGAGCAACACCAGGCTGAGAAGTTGGTTAGTGCCCCTCAGATCTGACCACTCGACCTGGACAGCCCGCTTTGAGTTCAGGCTCATCCCTCAAGCACTTCAGTATATTATGCATACCTGTACCCTCCAGCCTAACTTACGACTTGGTGACAACATGAAATACGACGTCGGGTGCAATGATCATTGATCGGCTTCTGCTTCGCCCGCCCGATCCCCGTCATGAGCCATTCAGGGAGACGATAATTATCAGCATGATACCGAGCATCGAAAATCTCTCCACACGACCATGTCTTCCCTCTCCCCCTCCTCCACCCACTCCGCCATCCCAAAAATTCGAGCAGGCGACGGTCGGATCGTAGTCGAATTCGACCCTTACCGCGGACACACCTTCCCTCACCTCTCCTCCACATACCCGCTCAAATTGCTCTCTCCGACGAGCGGGGAGCACCCGGTCGCGATCGTTTACGTCCTTTCGTACGGAGGCGGTCTCGTTGGAGGAGACGAGGTCGGGTTGGAAGTTGCGGTCCGGGAGGGAGCTTCGTTGATGCTGTTATCGCAGGTGCGATCGTGACCGAATATCTTATCTTCGGTGTGGAGGAATCCCT
>Ga0307513_10004412_pt1 | contig 18791 bp, 20 predicted proteins | sample 15_EM_MG_FD_202174 | JGI IMG/M metagenome (GOLD analysis project Ga0307513, IMG submission 202174) | Populus trichocarpa ectomycorrhiza microbial communities from riparian zone in the Pacific Northwest, United States - 15_EM | ecosystem: Host-associated > Plants > Roots > Unclassified | place...
GTATGAATTTTTTTTTAATGTATTTTAAAATTCCTTACGATTTTACGATTTTACGATCCGTTTTTACGATCCGAGTTTGTGTGCAGCTTTCCGTGCCGTGTTAAAATCGCGATTTTAACAACCTTGGTTAAAGCTGCATATTTCTTTTCTGGTTCTTTTGCCATGAGGGACCGTGAGTTTTAAAGGCCTTCACCATCCTTCCCCTCCTCGGCTCAGTGCCTCTTTGACTGGGATGTGTATTAGGAATGCCTTCCACATAGATTTAGTTTATCTATAAAGAAAAATGCAAGAGGGGTTCCTCTGCAATTGAGGGGTTTCTTTTAGGCAGTTTCTGTGTTGGTCATTTTTCTCTTTCTTTCTTTGAAGGTGATTTAGTAGGCCAGTTGTTTTTTATTATCTAGTTCAGTTTTGAATATACGGGGTATAGAGGCATGCTTCCCAGGTTTCTTGCCTCTTGCATGAAACTAGCATGGCAACGTCAAAGATTAGGAAAAGATGATAGGCGCTAGACCCGGTTGCTGTTTCTGTTTCTGTGTAAGGCTTTGAGTTCAACTTTGTTTTTTTGTGCATGCGGATCGGTGTTTCTCTTTTAAGACTAACGGACAGACTTATATTCAGGATTCAATTTTAAGTTGCTATATCAGGCTTTGCTTGATTTGAATTGTTTTAAGCTTCCAATGAATTTTGAAATATAGATGTGTACGGCTTGTTTCTTTAATTGTGATACTTGATTTAATTGTGTTGTTTGTGTTTTGAAGAAACATAAAATTTTCCTTGTGTGTTGTATACGGCCAATACCCTAACATATTAAAAAAAAAATTCAAAAAAGCAAATATTCGAGGTTTCAAAAAAATATGTTTTAACATGGATTTTTTAAACATAAAAATTATTTTCTTGCATCTTGAATTTTACAACGTGTTTGTAAATTCCAAAGGGTGTTGGCCAATATTCCAAAAATATAAAAATCTTATTTTTGGGAATTCATCTTTATTCACTATTAATGTTTGGATAAAGAAATCTAAAATAGGATAAATATCCAAAATATTATTAGGAATAATTTGTTATTATTCACTATTAATATTTGGATAAAGAAATCCAAAAGGGGTTAATATCCAAAATATTATTAGGAATAATTTGTTATTATTCATTACAAATGTTTGGATAAAGAAATCTCAAAGGGGTTAATATTCAAAATATTATTGGGAATAATTCGCCATTGTTCACTGTTAATATTTGGATAAAGAAACCACAAGTGGTAAATATCAAAAATATTTTTCTAGGAATAACAAGTCATTATCCCTTAATAATATAAGGGCAAATAAACCTATGAAAGGAAAATGTCCAAAATATTGTTAATAGGAATACAACTTGTTTATTTTTAACATAAGGGCAGATTTATGCCTAAAATTTTATTTAGAACAATTTAATTGCATATCCTTGAAAGAAGCCTCAATTATAATTGGGGACATTTCAAATTTTGATTCCGAGTCATGAAAATATGAAATATTAAGGCAAAAATAGGCTTTTGAAGCACCTTGAATTTTCTTAGATTTCTAACTTAGTTTTTTTTCTTTTCTCTTCCTTGCGATTTACGAGTCGCGACTACTTGAAATACTAAGGGGAAAATGAGCTCTTAAGCACATTGAATCTCCTTAGATTTCTATTTTAGTTGTCTCTAAATTAATAAATTCTAAATTTATTTCAAATCAAGCATAGACTTCAAGAGATTTGCATCGTTTCTCTTTGGCACTCTACAAACATATCTAAAGGTATAATCCATATTGGCCAAAGGTTCTTTCCCTTAGACTTTAAACCCAAGTTCGTTCATCATAGCAGACTTATCATAGGAAACTGACAGGATTAGAGAACATCAACACCATAGAAATTATAGGCAAACCAAACACCAAGCAGCTTATCTTAGGTAGGGCGTACTAGGGGTGCTAAAACCTTCCCTTTACGCAACCAGTCATTTGCCTTAGAATCTCTGAAAGACCAGTTAGGTTTTCTAGTGACCATAATACTAGGTGGCGACTCCTTTTTTCACAAAACAAAGACCCCGACATCAATCCCTGCTACCAGGAAGGGTCGCCTCGACGTCGAGCTCTCGAGAGGGTACGACAGTACCAAAGAACTTTAGGATACCAAAGTTCATCAAATACACTGGATTAGAATGTCCAAACACTCACCTTCGATCTTAATGCAATAAAATGGCCGAGGTGATTTATGATGATAGGATGCTGATATACTTTTTCCAAGATAGTCTCACCGAATCTGCTCTGAGTTGGTACATGAGACTAGACAATATTAAGATCAAGACATGGAAAGACTTGGTAGACGCCTTTTTGAAGCAGTATAAATTTAATCTGGAAATTGCTCCTAACAGAACCATTCTAATGGTTATGGAGAAGGAAAACCAACAGTCTGTGAGGACATACACGCAAAGATGGTGAGATAAGGCAACATATGTTCAACCTCCACTAATAGATACAGAAACGGTGATGTTGTTTGCCAACACCTTTCAATCCCCTTATTATGAGCATTTAATAGGAAGCTCAGCTCAACATTTCCATAAAGTCGTGAGGATTGCTAAAAGAATTGAACAAGCTATGAAGAGGGGAAAGATTGAAGGTTCTGCTATGAATTCCAGAATAATAATGAAAGATGACTATGAAGGTGGATGAACAAGAGGCAAGTTGAGTGTGTGAAAGGTGATGTCATTGGCTATATTATCCCCCGAACATCTTTAGAATGACAAGTGATTAAAAATGTTTGGCAAAACACATATATTGTCAGAAAAGCTAATCTAAGAATGGCGATGAATTGTCAATTATATTGGAATTTTGCTATTTTGCATTTTGTTTTGGGATCACATCTCATCTTTTTAACGAAACATGTCTTTTTATTTGTCTCTTTGTTGTTTCAAAATAACGAGATGTTTCTTTCAAAGTTTATTTTGGAAAAATATTTTGATCGAACTCAACATGCAATTAAGGCTAATCAATCCTGAAAGATTAAAAGTATTTTGATTGCAAAAATGACTCGATGCTTGTTAAAATGATATGGGGTGCCCAAACAAATTTTGAGCTCACATGAAACTGAATCACCCACCATGTAGCTAAGTTTTAGCAGTATGCATAATGACACGTAGTGGATTCGGTAGTTATGGACTTGTGAATAATGATTCTTACAAGTCCAAATCACTACACTAGATGAGGTCAAAATTTATCAGTTCTAATTGACCTTGCTTGAAATGAGAAAAGGTCATCTTTGATATCCCATCACTTTCTAAAGATATTTATCCTTTGCAATCCCATTTTGAACCTGATAGAATATTCTGACTAGGATCACACCCCACACTGGGGGCAAATAAGAGAAGACAAAAGTGAAAGGGAAGGCTTAGAACAAAAGTCCAATGTTTAAGAGAGAGCTAAAAGAAAGAAGACCTAGACTGGGGGCATATTAAAAAACTGTGAGAAAGGCTATGTGAAAGCCATATATATAAAAAAAAAACCATGAAAATTGCCTACACTTAAAGACAGGTCAAAGATAAAGGAAGGAAAATGCTTATTGAGTCTAGGAAAGATAAAAGAAGTTTCACAACAAATGTCAAAAGTCGATACCAAAAAAAAATACTAGGCTACAAACATGACTTTTGAATCCATGATAAAGCTCTTGATGTTATCAGATGATTGAGATTGGTTATTCATCAAAGAAAAAGTTAGATTTGCATTATGACATATGTTAAGAGAATTCTGATATTTGAGGTCAATAAGGTTATATGTCGTTTTCTCTATAAAGACAACAAGATAAAGAGAGAAATGATGAATAGTTGATGTTGATCCTAGGTTTTTGAAACCTTTAAACTCCTTTTGAGCCTGTAAAATTCCTTTCTTTCATAGCCATTAACCATAGCCTACATTACGTGCTTTTAAAAGCCCTTTTCGATCAAGTAAGCAATTTGAACCGATAAATGGCGCTCTCAAAGCTTGAAGAGTTTTTTCATGAGGGTCGTGGTTTCATGGATTAAGCTACTTGTAATGCATGCTAAAAAAAAACCACCTTTCTTGATAAAAGCTCGAGTTCTGACTTGAGCATCTTGTTTCTTGAAATTCACAGAAGGTCACCTCATCACAAACCATCAAAAGATATACCCAAGATCAGATATTAAAATTTACACAAAGAACCATGGAAAAAGCCATTTTAATCTTTTGACGGGTCAATTTTTGTTTTCAAAATACAAGATAATCAAAGGACTACATGTATTGAATGACGTGTGTTGGGCCTTTGACCAAAGAAGCTTGAATTTAAAAAATACTTAAAAAGAAACTGACATCTCTCTAATTTCATTTCAAAAATTAGACTTTAAATAGACATGATCTTTGAAATATTGAGAGTTGATTCCCGAACAAAAGATTGTCAAACAAGAAGAGCATCAATCGAGTTTGCAAAATCCTTAACAGAAGTGACATCAATACTTCTCGATACTTCTTGAAAAGTTGAGTAGCCGGGGGCAATACAGTGGACTTTGAGAAGGAAAACTAGTATTCAGATCAGCTAGGGGCAATAAAAAAAATGACTAAATGATGAATTAGTGAAACTGAGGACAATGGTGTTCAAAGAAAGATAATTAGATGAACGAGCACTGGAGGCAAGTCAATGGCTGATTAGCAATCTAAGATGAGGGCGACACTAGAAAACCTCTTGATGAGTGCTGGTAGGATTTACACAGCTAATCAAAGAACGATTCTCGAGAGAATCCAGGAGATGAATGATTTGTTAAGCTCCTTCATGATGAATTAAGCAACACCACACTTGGGGGGCATTGTCAAGCTTGATAAACAGTGAAACCGGTAATCATCGAAGACAACCTAGGATAGGCATTGCATTTACAGTGGAGTGGATGACTAGCACATGAACGGGCCAGTACATGGAAAGAGCAAAGAAGGCTTTGGTTAGCAAATAAAGGCACCCTATGACGATGGAACATCAAAAAGGGGGGACCTATATTTCAAATCAGGTAAGGATGCATGCATGTCATCTAACCTCAAAGCATTGCACACATTGTTTTATTCGTTACAGGAAAATCCTCAAAAAAAAAAAGTCTAGCAAGATTGAAAGAAAAAAAGAAAAAAAAAAGAATAAAGAATCATTGAGCTTATAATAAAAGAGAATCATTGTTGTGACCTTGGAACGGGAAGAAAAATGAGAAGAACCCTACCATTAGGAAATTTTCAAAAAAAAAACAATAAGAAAAAAAGCAAGTTCAAACCTTGCCAACAGGAAGAACACAAATTTTGGTTCTGGTTAAAGGGAATCGCCAGAAGGCATCTCAATTTAGCCCAACCACACAGATTTTGGTTCTAAATTGCCAGATGGGATCTTAGGTAAACCGAATCAAAAGGGCAGGTCGCCCTTGAAAATAGACCAAAGTGAGTATGTGTGGGCAGGTCGCCCATGAAAATAGACCAGTGTGAGTGTGTGGGTTAGTCGCCCCTGAAAACAGACCACCATGTGTGGGTAGGTCGCCCGTGAAAATAGATCAATGTAAGTGTGTAGGCAGGTCGCCCATGAAAATAGACCGTGTGAGTATGTGGGCTGGTCGCCCCTGAAAATAGACTAGGATGAACACGCGTGGGTCGGTCGCCCCTGAAAATAAACCAGGATGAACATGTGTGGGTAGGTCGCATGTGAAAATAAACCAATGTGAGTGTGGGGGCAGGTCTCCCATGAAAATAGACCATGTGAGTTTGTGGGTCGGTCGCCCCTGAAAATAGACCAGGATGAACATGTACGGGTAGGTTGCCCCTGAAAATAGACCAATGTGAGTGTGAGGGCAGGTCGCCCATGAAAATAGACTGTGTGAGTGTGTGGGTCGGTCGCCCCTGAAAATAGACCAGGATGAAAATGTGTGGGTAGGTCGTCCATGAAAATAGACCAATATAAGTGTGTGGGTCGGTCACCCCTGAAAATAGATCAGGATGAACATGTGTGGGCAGGTCGCCCGTGAAAATAGACCAGTGAGTGTGAGTGGGCAGGTCGCCCGTGAAAGTAGACCAATTTTCTTCAAAAGGGGCAGGTCGCCCTAGATAATGAGATCATTTTCTTTTTCTTTTTCTTTTTCTTTACAAGCTTAATATGCAAGACATTGATGATGTTTTGCTTCGTAAGCATTGTAAAGAGGGGGCATATGTTGTTACCCATTTTTTGGTTCCCACACAAAAATGATATATATACGGAAGAAATCCAAATAAATTATAAGAGCGAGAAAAGGATGCTGGAATGCTGAAAAATAGCCAAAAATTGGTTGAAGAGGTTCAAAAATGCAAAAGGTTGAAATTTGACAGTTTATCGTTAAGTGCTGAGAGTCCTGTTGACAAAGAAAATTCAATTTTGAAAAAAATATATTCAAAATCAGATGTTAATGGACTCAATTAAATTTTATCTAAGATTTAATTGAAATTATGGAGGGTTTGATTGCAAGAAAAATTGATTTTTAAGTCAATTTAGGCTTTTATTGGAAGAAATTAAAGTTCTGAGGTCCAATTATAATTTTAAAGAGTTGATTTGGCCAAATCAGGGTTTTAATTGCATAATTATTGAAGTTTGATGACCAATTAGGGACTTAATAGACACAATCCAAAACCAAGGACCAAACCAGAAAAGGCGCCAAAATTAAGGGATCCAATTACAATTTTGTCGGGGGTTTGATTACAAAATTGCAAAAAATTCAATGACCGTTTACATTGAAGCGCTATTCACTGTCTTCAACAGTTGTGAGTCTGTGACAGTAAAGGGCAGGAGACGTTAGCAGCAATAATGGAGCCATTTTCAAATCAAGGGGCGCAAATCGCGGCTGACATCCCTCGCCACCGTGATTCACGCCCGCTTACCATAAACGCCTGCGTCCTCTCGCTATAAAAGCCAGAGGAGGAGCCGAACACCTGGGGACATAAAAAAAAGGAGAGAAAAGAAACGAGAGAGGAGAGGTGACAGCGAGGAGAAAAAACAGGAGGGAGACAACTTAGGAGATCGTTAAAAAACTGAGGGAGTGGAGAAATACTGAGAAGGCATAAGGGAGAGAAAGAGGAAGGAGAAAAAAAAGCAAACCGAACGGAAGCAGAGGACACGGTGAAGCAGAGAACATAGCACCACCATCGTCTTCGTCTTCTCAAAACCAGGAGATTGAAACGCAAAGGAAGGTTGCACGAAGAGATAGAAACAGAAAAGCAAGGAGAAACCGAGCGGCGGAGCAAAGCTCACAGACAGCAGGGGAGGTCAGCACCACCATCGGTTTCCTTTCTCCAGGTATGCTCATTTCCTTTCTTCGTAAAAATTGATGCATGCTTGTCTAGATAAACAAAAGGAAAACAGAAGACCAAAGAAAAGCTTAAAGATCGCCATTTTTGCACTCTGTAACCTGGGGTCTTTGTCCTTTGCTATCTGCAAAAAACAAAGAATGAACAATGCGAAGGTAATTTAATTACCTTTGCACTGTTCTATGCACACGTAAAATTTTACGCGTGCATGGCTTGGGTGGGTCACTCGCTTGGGCCAGTGACCAGGTGGCTAGGTCCAGCCCAGCAACATAGGCCAGGTTGAACCCAGCCCGAAAAAAAAATTCTTAAAAAAAATTCTTTTCAAAAACATGTGATTTTCCGCAAATGTTTTATTGCATTTTGAAATATTGGTTTGTATTTTTATACTGTAAAGATACAAATCCAGTATTAAAATACTTGGTTTTCGTAAAAATAAAATAACTAAAAAAATAAAAAAATAAAAATAAAATAAAATGTTTTGTTTTCATGCATACGGCCAAGTCTCTAAAAAAAATCATATTGTATTTTCATATAACAAAGAAAATTTCAAAAATATGTATTAGCATGCATTTTGGCTTTAATAACCAGTTTATTAAAATCATGAGAACTAGGTCAATATTTCAAAAATTCCAAAAAAATTATTTTGTTTTCTTTTAATATCTGGGGTTACGACCTTATACGTACGACGTATTCTGGATATTAAATTCTTTTGTTGACGTCAGAACAGTTAGGTTTTACCTGATAAGATAAGGATCTCCTTACCGAGGATAACTTTTCTTAAACCATAGACGGACCAACAACTAGAAAACACGACAAGACCTTAGATTTTATCAGACAATAAAACAATACAGCCTACCTTAGGTAGGGCGTATTTGGGGTGCTAATACCTTCCTTTTATGCAACCAGTCCCCGTACCCGATCTCTGAGACCAGTTAGGGTTCCTAGTGACCAAAATACTAGGTGGCAGCTCCCATTCCATTTTTCCACTAATAAAAGACAAGAATTCCTTGTCTCCCCACATTTGCCACATAAATACATTTTTAGACATCAGATAAAATTTTGAGGGTGGATGTTTTCACCGCGACGCCGCACATGTGCAACAATCTTGACTGGCCTAGTCTCGAGTGTCAAATCTTCCCTTACTTCAACGGGAACTGGAGGTAACACTCGAGAAGGATCCACTTCCACCTTCCGTAATAGTGATACATGGAACACATTATGAATCTTCTCTAGGTGTGCCGGTAGCTTCAAGCGGTAAGCAATCGACCCTATCCTAGCTATCACCTTAAATGGGTCAATGTACCTCAGAGCAAGCTTTCCTTTCATTCCAAACCGAATGATGCTCTTTCATGGTGCCACTTTCAAGAATACTCTATCCCCTATTTGGAATTTTAAAGGTCTACTCCGGGTATTTGAATAACTTTTCTGTCTATCTTGGGCTTCCTTCATTCTTTGCTTGATCACCCTTACTTTATTAGTTGTTATTTGTACCATTTCAGGACCCCGAGAGTTTCCTTTCTCCAATTTCATCCCAGAATATCGGAGTGCAACATTTCCTCCCATAAAAGGTTTCATATGGAGCCATTCCAATAGAATATTGGTAACTATTATTATACATGAACTCTACCAACGGCAACAAATCTTCCCAGTTTCCCTCAAACTCTAGCACACATGACCTTAGAAGGTCTTCAAGTGTTTGGATGGTCCTTTCATATTGGCCATCTGTCTGGGGGTGGAATGTCATGCTCAGGTTCACCTCGGTTCCTAAAGCTTGTTGTAAGCATGGCCATAACCTTGAGGTGAATCTTGGGTCTCGATCTGACACAATTGACAAGGGCACTCCATGTAGTCTAATCACTTCATTCACGTATAATTTGGCCAACTTGTCTACGGGGTCCGTCATTTTGGTGGGCAAGAACAGAGCCGACTTCGTTAGTCAATCTACCACCACCCATATAGCATTATTGCCCTTTTTTCCCCTTTGGTGATCTGGTTACAAAGTCCATGGCTATATTTTCCCATTTCCATTTCGGAATTGGTAGCGGTTGCAATTCCCCTACTGGCCTTTGGTGTTATATCTTCACCCATTGATATATCCCACATCTTGACACATATTCTGTTATCTCCTTCTTCATATTTGGCTACTAGTAATACTCTTTGAGATCCTATACATCTTGGTGCTCCCGGGATAAGTTGCAAATCGAGATTCATGAGCTTCCTTCAATATTTCACCCTTTATGGCCTTATTTTCAGGTACGTAAACCCGTTTTCCCATCGCCACCAACCCTCCTAGCAAAACTTGAAGGGATAACTCTTTGCCTTGCTCTATCTTTTCTTTGATTTTTCCTATACCCTCATCCGCTAACTAAGATTCTAGAACTTTATCTCGTAGCACTGATATGATCTTTATATAAGCCAGTAGTGACCCTTCATGACCCATGCTTAACTGTAATCCCATCCTTTTCAATTCCATCAAGTTCTCTTGTTCTGAAATTTCTGTATCACCCATCACCGCTTTCCCTTTTCAACTCAAAGCGTCCGCCACTACATTGGCTTTGCTAGGATGGTAGTCAATTACGCAGTCGTAGTCCTTTATCAACTCTACCCACCTCCTCTATTGCATGTTTAACACTTTTTGTGACATTAAATACTTCAAACTCTTATGGTCGGTGAAAATCTGCACTTGTGTTCCATACAAATAATGTCTCTATACTCGTAAGGCAAATAGTATTGTTGCAAGTTCCAGGTTGTGCACCGGATAGTTCACTTCATGTGGCTTTAACTGTCTGGAAGCATAGGCTATCACCTTTCCATACTGCATTAACACACATCCCAAACCCCTTCTCGAGGCATCACGATAAACCATGAACCCTTCTGTTCCGGAAGGAAGGGCCAAAACAGGGGCTGATATGAGCCTTCTTTTCAACTCCTGAAAACTCTCCTCGCATTCTTTTGACCAAATAAACCTTACTTCTTTACGAGTCAGCTTGGTCAGAGGTGATGCTATTGTAGAAAACCCTTCGATAAACCTCCTATAATATCCCGCGAGGCCTAAGAAGCTTTGGATTTCAGTCACATTTGTGGGCTTCTCCCACTTTAGAACTGCCTCCACTTTTCCTGGGTCCACATATATTCCCCCCGCTAAAATAACATGACCCAAAAATATCACCTCTTTAAGCTAGAATTCACATTTATCCAGTTTTGCATACAATTTATTTTCTCTCAATTTCTCCAACACTTTTCTCAAATGCTTCTCGTGTTCCAAATAAGAGCTCAAATATACCAGTATATCATCAATAAACACTACCACACATTTATTTAAATAAAGCCAAAACACTCGATTCATTAGGTCCATAAATACCATCGGGGCATTTGTTAACCCAAAAGGCATCACTAAGAATTCATAATGGCCATAACGGGTTCTAAAGGCAGTCTTTTATATGTCATGTTCTCTGATTCTTAATTGATGATACCCCAATCTCAGATCTATCTTCGAGAATACTCTCGCACCCTTTAACTGATCAAACAGATCGTCTATCCATGGTAGCAAGTACTTGTTCTTTACCGTCACTTTGTTCAGTTGACGATAATCGATACAAAGCCGGAATGTACCATCCTTTTTCTTTACAAATAACACTAGGGCTTTCCAAGGTGAATTGCTCGGCCGTATGAACTCTTTGTCCAGCAACTCCTGAAGTTGGATCTTCAGTTCAGCTAGTTCTATATGGGCCATTCTATAAGGGATTGTGCTATAGGGTTGAACCCCGGAAGAGTCTCAATGGAAACCTTAATCTCCCTAATTGGAGGTAGCCCCGGTAACTCCTCCCAAAACACGTCTAAAAATTCTTTTACAATAGGGATATTTGTTAATTCTATGCTTCCCGTCTTTAATTCTCTTACATGAGACAACCAAGCATGACATCCCTTTCTAATCAATTTTCTAGTCGTCATGACCGAGATTATGGAGTTTAGAATCACCCTCCTCTCTCCCTTGAATACTACCCTTTTGCCACTCATATCTTAGAGGTTTACAGTCTTTATGAAACAATCTATTGTGCCCTATATCTACTCAACCAACCCATTCCTAGAATCAAGTCAAAATCATATAATTCTAAAGGCATGAGGTCCACCCTTAGCTTTACCCCCTCAATGTATAGTATCACTCCCTTGTATATCTCATCAATGTTTATATTTTTCCCCAAAGGTGTACTAACTACCATTCCCACATTTAATCTACTTGGTAACACATTTAAATTACTGATAATTCGATGGGCCACAAAAGAATGACTGGCTCTATGATCAATTAAAGCATAAACTTGTATTAAACCCAATTGTAGTGTACTTGCTACGACATCTGGCATTGCCCCCACATCTTCCTGAGTCATGTGGTATATCTTGCCCCGTGTCCTTTCCTCCTGGAACCTAGGTCGGCCTTTATTGGCACTTGTCCCCGACTGAGTAGGTCGTATAGGCTGATCAACTGTCACTAACTGTTGCTGGCTTTGGGTAGCCCTCTCTTGTCTCTGCACTACTTCAGTGGCTCTATGCGGACATTCTTTCTTTCTGTGACCCGTTTCCCCACAATAGAAACAACCTCTTCCCAAATACTTGCAGTCCCTCCATTGATGTCTTCCCCTCTACAAACATAGCATCTTCCTGGTGTGGCTGAACAATCCTCGGGTGTTTCTGGTTACATCTCATGCATAACGAGTAGACATGTCCCCTCTGCTCCATGGACCCCCTATAACACTTGTCCCCTAGCGGGCCTGACCTTATACGGATCCCCCAATATTAGCGCGTCTAGTATCTCTTGAACTCCCACCATGAACAAAACTCCCCCCTCTTCTTGGAAATGACCCAAATGATGACCCGCTATTTCCTTTTTTTAGAGGAGGATTCCTCCCTATAGGAGATATGAAGTCCCTTCTTTTGAATCCCATAGTCTGACTCTGCTCACTTGTTGACCTTGGGGTGTCATTCATTACTCTTTCCATACCCTGAGCAGCTTGCACTAACTCTCGGACCGACTGAAACTGCATAGCCATCAAAATTAATTTCAACTCCTGCCTGAGCCCTTCCCGAAACCATTCCACCCGATGATGCTTAGTGGAAAGATAGGTGGTGACAAAGATAGATAAGTCCTAAAACCTCCTCTCATACTCTAGAACGGTTATATTCCCCTGTTTCAGATCCAGGAACTCATGTTCTTTCTCCTTCCGGTGCTGCTAGGAGTAGGACCGCTCCTCAAACTCTTCTCGAAAGTGTTTCCACCTCAATTCTTCTCCTGCCATTCTTTCTCTAATAGTCTCCCATCAGGAGTGGGCGCTCTCCATTAACAGCTGGGTCACATAGTTTACTCGAGTTTCCTCTGGCACTTGCATCTGATCTATGATCCTTTCTACCTTCCTTAACCAATGTCCTGCTACTTCGGCTTCTTCTTCCCCTAAATAGGTCGTGCAACCCATTTCCCGCATGCCATTCACCCATTGAACCAGGGTGACTATTCTTTCTGCCCGAGGAGTGGAATTGGATGCACTTGTGGCCATCCCTGCTGCTACTGCCTTAACCACTTGCTCCGGAAATGTGGGGTCCGAATATGGATTTGGGGTGACCGTCGGTGCCACTGGTGGTGGCCTGTCTTCTGTTCCTTAGCCATCCGCTGCTCCAGGCAGTAACACTTCTGCTCGATAAGAGGTAGGGTCATCCTGATGCCCCCCTAATTCTCCCCTATCTGAATAGGCCGACGCTGCAGGTTGGTGGGAGGTTGTGTCCATCAGTGGATCCCTTTCGTTTTCGTTCCCATATAATGAGCCACACTCTCTCCCCTGCACAGGGTACGGGTCTGCTCTCACTTCCTGTCATGTACGAGCCATCCTACAACATGTTTCCAAAATCACATCAGTATTTCAATCCCTGAAATTTCAACCAAAGGCTCTGATACCAACTAAAACAACCCCAATTATTAAATTAGTTTATCCGTTTATCTTCCACATAAAGGATAAATGGAGCAAAAAAAAATTTCATTGAGTTCATCGAAATTTCTAACAAAATTTCGGCAGTCTCCCCTATACCGGGAGGTCCCAAGTTATCGACAATTTACCCTGCACACATTTATAATCACATCCCACCCATAATCACATATATAATTGGTACAATCAACCATTTAATTCATTCGAGAAAATGCTCAGGACAAATCTGCAAGCCCAATCTCCATCTTATATCACATGCATAAGTTAATAATTAAGAGAACCATTCGAACACTGAAATTTCATATATATATATATATACACAACACAATTTAACATTCTAAATATAAGCTAGTACATTATAATATCCCAAGCATAGATTGATACATTTAATATTCCAAAAAAAAATATGAGTATACTATTCTATAGAGATTACATGTTTACTGCATAACAAAATTACATGAATAATCTCTAAGTTCCTAACTTATAGAAAATGGGATCAAGGAACCTAAATTCTATTCCTGGCGTGAATGGGAGGGACCTGCAAAACATAAATTTTCCATATAATTAAAAAAATAAGATACAAACAATTTCACGGAAGAAAAATCATACAACACATCTACCTACTTAAGTCATATGCAATTTTATACACCATAACTAGCCCCTTTTAAGGATTAGCAAATTTGTTTCCTTTAACTATGTTTGCCTTTTTTTTTTTTTATGAAATCCAAGCTCTGATTTAGGGTATTCACCCTGCCACTTCTCCCCACATTGGGAAGATTACTGCCGACACTAATGACCCCCATTAGTGTCTTTAGTTGCCCGCCCCGGGGTCAACTAATCAAGTTTATGAAATTGCCGACACTAACGCAACCATTGGTGTCATTAACTATTTTCGGGCCTAAATAGTTAATCAATGTTCCATGTTACCTTGGGAGGTCCTCGGGTATGCCGATGTCAAGGATTCTTGACATCATTAGCTTTCACATCGGAAAGTTAATCAAGTCCCATAAATTTTGCCGACATCGACGTCTCCTGCCGATATCATTAACTATTCTGAACCCGAATAGTTAATCAAGTTCTATATTTCTCCTCCCATGTACCGGTCATGCCGATGTTAGCCAACTTGGCTAACATCATTAGCCTCTCGTATCTAGGATAGGCTAATCAAATTCACGGAACAATCATTCCTAAAGTTCATTGTTACTGTCCATTTTCTCCGAAAGAACCCATAAATTAAATCTAGTTCTCCGTTTCCATTTTCCTGTCGTTTAACCTTTCCTTTTCCTCTTTTCTTTTCCTCATCAATAAGCACCAAAATTTATAGTTCAACAATTAGTTAAAACAATTATTAACTAGATGAGATATAGGTACCGAGTACCTACCTGCTGTAGACGCTCGACTTGTGTTCCCTTGTTGTTGCTGCACTCCTCCCGCGGTTCCTCCTGAAACGAAAAACACCAATCATTATTCCATATTAGTCCACATGTCACAACACAACAGCAACAATGGCAATAATATTCATTTCTTTTTTACCATTCTTTTCTTTCTCACCTACATTCCTCATTATTATCCTTTAACATTTTCAACTCATTTGTAGCCCAAGTGGACATCATGAATTCAATTTTGATCATAGGTTGTTCCTTTTTGAAGATCAAGACACGATGTTACACATTTTATGAAGGGTAAGAAAACAAACACTACCCTTAATATGGCTAAATTTCGTCGTTTTATCGACTTGGCCGAATCTGCCAATAGGGCGACAGCTCGACCTCCCTTCAGATTTTTATTCATATCTGAAGTTCTAGGACTCCAAATTAGGCACGGTCAGATTTGTTGGAAAGCTAACACTCCCGGATACAACTTCTATGAGGGACCCTCCCTGGATTCTATCATTTTCATGTACGAATTCCCTCAGGAATCAAGGTGGCGAACCTGCCCTGTTTTCATCAATGGACAAGTATTTCCAATTTTATCTCTAATCCTACTTCCTCATCAGATACAGCCATGCCTTCACCTTATGCATGGTAACCTATCTCTTTATGATCTCCCAAGGTCATTTGTACTAAGTTAATTAGTTGATTTCTACTTTGGCCGAACCTACCCAAAGGAACAAAGGTTCCTCTTCCTTACAAGTTATAATTAGTAACTATATTATAACAACACATCTCAATTAATTAACAAGGAAGTCATAAGTTCTCCTCCTCTGTTTTTCTTCCCCTCTAGTGGCCGCTCCTTAAATCTGTTCTTTCTTCTTCTTCTTCTTCTTTTTCCTTCCATTGCACCCCTCCACATTCAAGGCCATTACTATCACCCTAATGGGTATAGTTTCAAGAAATTTTGCATTTTTGCCTAAATTTTATGTTCAAGAACCCTAATTCTCAATTCAAGAAAATTATGAAACTTCCAATCAAATTGAAGTAAATTTCATAGAAATTGAAATTAGAACTCCTTACTTGGATGAAATCTAAGCTTTACTTCACAAAATTTAAAAAGAATCTTAGCCTTCTTCTCCTTGCATATAGTCGGCCACTCTTCCCCCTCTTTTCTTCACCAATTCTTCACTTTTCTTCTTGTTAGTTCTCCACCCAAATGTGTTTCCTCCACTTAATAATTTCAAGGCTTGTGTGGGTATACTAATTTGGGTATTTACTCTTAGATTTGATGAAGGAAAAATCTGAAATTCTCCCCCCCTCTTTTTGATGTTATCAGCCGGCCATGGGCGAGAGAAGGAATGGGTATTTATAGTCCCATTTCTTCTTAATTCCATTTTGGCTCCATCTTTCTTCCTTTTTCTTAATTAAGCCATTTTTTTTTTGTAGTTACATTATTTTGTATTATAACAAAATTTAAATTATTATAAACCCCCCCTCTTTTTTGTTTTTTCTTTTTTGGTATAATTTGTTCTCGGGTTTCACATGAAAGTTCGCCAAGTTCAAGGTAACATGAGTCTGACAAACATCTCAGATTCAAAAAACTTTGACATTATTAAATTCTAAGGCCTTATACTTGATCCTAGACAATTCTCTATAGTATAAGTGTTAAAGACATAATAAATCATCATACCTCTCCATCTAGAATAATTATTCATATTAAGATAATAATTTCCTTTTGTTTATAAGTGTATATAAGGTCACTTAAAGGACCTACCATACTTATTATCTTATTAATGATATTTAAGAGATATTTGCTTCTTATTAATATGTCGAAAATGAAAGACTTTCCGGCTCTCTTTTTCATGGAAACAAAAAGGTTCAGGGGGTATAAATACTCCCTGAACCATTTAGGTAAAGGTTTCACAACTTCTTATCTCTTAAGATAAAAATACTTAGATTTTAAAGTATTAACAAACTTAAAAACTCAAAAACAAACATCTTATTAAGGCTTTTTTAAGTTATTTAATACATTTTCCTTAAAAATATATACTAATTTTATTATAAGAGGGTCTTTGTGTCTACCCCGATTGTAACTGTTTTTGCAGGTACTAAAAAAAAATGAGACAAGGTTTTATTAGTCACAGAAAAATATAATCTTTATTCTAAAAGAGGGAGTCTAGTCGTTAAAACGAGGGGGTAATATTTTTTTTAATTTCTTTTACTATGAAAAAGTTAATTCTACTAATTTTAAAGTGGAAACCATATTCAATTAGAGTTGACTAATTGAAGCCTTTTTTTATAGGAAACAAAATCTCTTTGCCGTCATCAGATCTTAGAAGATAAGCAAAGGACATAAATTAAAATACTATCAATAATTAATGCAAAGAAGGTACACTGTCAGCCTTGACCAGGTCAGCTAAGAGCCAGTGCCGGATGCAAGACTCCGGGGGGGTGCGGGTTAACTTTTTCATCGGATCTTAGAAGATAAGCAAATTACCTATATTTCTTGTTTGTGTAAGAGCTTGCATTTTCTCAAGCATTATCCTGACGAGTCAAGGAACTGGTCCTTGTAATTTTCATATGCCCTCAAATCAAATCCTGCATTGTTTGCTCAAAGCATAATGCACGCTATGATATAAATCTTTCCACGGCCATTCATTTTGTGGATCGTTCAGTTTGGAGATTCACACTGCCCCTCCTCTTCCTTTCAATATGTAAGCCCTTAAATCTGTCGAGTCAGCGAGAGGCTTACTAAGCAAGATTGCAGCAGGGAAGACGGTTCGACCATGGACGGACAAGTTTGATCGAAGCATTTTCCCTCATCGGCGCTCATGAGCAGTGAGAGTAGTCAGACATTGCGAGCCATGCCTTTAAGAACCACAGGTTGAGCTAATGCTTCTCGCCTCTGCATGCTTGTTCGTGAGCGTAGTCAACTACTCTGTTGTGGAATATATTTTTATTTATTTTTTGTATTTTAAAAGTGTTTTTAAAAATTTTAAATTTTATTTTATTTTATTTTTTATTTTAAATTAATATTTTTTTGATGTTTTTAAATCATTTTAATGCGCTTTGATATCAAAATTAGTTTTTAAAAAATAAAAAAATATTATTTTAATATATTTTCAAATAAAAAATACTTTAAAAAATAACAATAACTACACTCTCAAACAAAATATATATATATATATATGTTCAGGGGTGAGGGTCTGCTTGTATTAGGATTTATACATATGGACACAGTTTAAAAGCTTACCTTTTCCTTTCCCATAAATAAATTTATATTTATATCTTTATTTTTAATATTTACAAGAATAATCAAGATTAGCAATTGGTTTACCTCTTCCAGCTTAGTCCAATTCGTGTCCTTTAAGGAAAGCCTAACAATTAATGTTTGAGATATTCATTAATAGCCTATCCTTTTGAAATTGTAGTAATAATTATTTTTTAAATTATTTTTATTTTAGAAATGTATTAAAATAATATTATTTTTATTTTTTAAAATTTATTTTTAACATTAACACATTAAAACGATTTAAAATCATAAAAAAATAATTTAAAGCAAATAAAAAAATAAAATTTTTTAAATATTTTAAACAGCACTTTTAAAATACAAAAAAAAAAAAAACAGGCTCAAAAGTTCAGCCTCAAGTTCAAACATTAAAAAATGAATAAGATAAGAAATGATTATTTCAATTATATAGCTCAGAACCATTGATCCTGTTAGAGAATAATATAAATTATATAATGGAATCTCACCTAACAGTTTAAATTATTGGGTTGAATTGGTTCTTTGACATGGTATCAGAGCCTTGATGACCAAGCGGTCACGAGTTCGAATCTCACAATCCCTATTTATTTGATAAAAATTAAGCACAAGGTAATGTGGGCCTGTGCAAGTTTCAAGCCCAAAGAGCTTTCACTTGAGGGGGTATATTAGAGAATAATATAAATCATATCCTGGAATCTCACCTAACAGCTTAAGCTATTGGGTTGAATTGATTCTTTGACAAGTTCTTTCCATAAAAAAAAAAAAAAAGTAATGGCTTCTCAAAGGTGGTTGAATTTTTATATTTGCTATATTTTTCATGCCGTATCCTTAAACTTTAATTATCAGATCCTTGTATTTTAATTTG
>Ga0307513_10004413_pt1 | contig 18786 bp, 17 predicted proteins | sample 15_EM_MG_FD_202174 | JGI IMG/M metagenome (GOLD analysis project Ga0307513, IMG submission 202174) | Populus trichocarpa ectomycorrhiza microbial communities from riparian zone in the Pacific Northwest, United States - 15_EM | ecosystem: Host-associated > Plants > Roots > Unclassified | place...
ACCCCACGACGGACCCCAGGAGACCAGAGAAGGCGGATGGAGGAGCGGAGGGGTGAATCCCGCTGAGTCCGTGGTCCTTACTGAGTTTACGCTGGTGTCCGGAAACGGTGATGGAACGGCTCAAATCGCCTCCACCACTGCTGAGACGACGGTGGTGAGTCGGGGAGTTGCTCGCGCGTTGGTATTGGGAGGATGTAGGAGTCGGCACCTGAGTTGGGATAGGCGCAGGTGCGGCGACGGGTGGCGATACTCGCACCGGTACTCGCACCGGTGCTGGTGGCGCCGGCGCTGGTGGTTCTGCTTCGTCTGCCTCATCGTTGGGATCCTCATGCTTCGGCAACCCAACGATTCTCTCCAGCGTCTTCTCGAAAATTTCCAAGGCGCCGTGATGGTCGATTTGATCATCTCCCGCATAACTAGTCGTTCGCCCGCTCGAGTTCTTGACCGTCTCATCGTCGCTCTTTTCACCGTCGGCTCCATGTCCGGCGGCGGAAGCGTCCGTATACCACCCATCGTCCTCATCGCCTTCGCTGGACATATCGTCGTCTCCCTCGCTGGGAGCAGGAACCCAATCTTCGTCGTCGCTGCCTTCGCCATCACTCCAGACGTCCTCGTCACTCTCTTCACTGGCTCGGAGACACATGATCGATACTTTGACTGATCGCATGACCTCGGTCCACCCTCTTGGTACTTCCCTCTCGTCCATCAGCACGACCTCTCTTAGCCCTGGGAACTTGCCAGTCCGAACTTCGGCGGCCTGAATTTCCAGTGCTCGTCGACCGTGCTCCCGTAATACGTCGCCACCGCCCGATATCCACCCGAGTGTCCCGACAAATTGCACCCGTCTGAGTTGGATGTGGGGTACCACCATGCGGACGGGTGCACAGCCCACGATACCAACCGTCAAGCACTCCAATACGGGGCACTTGGAAACGAGACTGGAGACGTCCAGTGCTCTGGATCGAAGATGCGGGGCTGTCTCTGTTACGGAAAGGTGTCGTAAAGCGTGCCCGTGCATATTGAGGAAACCGTGCAGGATACCCCCAAACGATGAATCGGATGATAGTGCCTGGATATCGTGGTCCAATACGAGAGAGAGATTACGAAGTTTCGGCATAGCCCATCGACTGGCGTCGACCATGAGGTGAGCGGCAGGTTTCGCAGTCAGGACACCTTTCGGCCGATTCATCGTGACGTGCAGCCTGAACGATTGTAAAGAGGGTAGTCGGATAGAGGCTGGTGCGGCGGAGAGCGCAGAGCCCGAATCGAAAATGTGCAAGCCAAGTGTGAGGGTGGTGAGATTGACCGAATTTTGCAAGAGTGTTGCGAGATCGGTCAACGCTGGGCTTTCCTGCTGGGTGAGTTCGAGCTCATTGAGGAGAGAATTATTGCGTAGCGAATGCGCAAGTGCGAGGAGAATCGAGCTGGGGACTGGTCGCGGTAAAGGTACCCCCGATTGAGACAACATCGGGAGGCATGGTCGAGAGCGGAATGACGTGAGATTCGGAAGCATTGGGAGGAGTGCGAGTAGATCGTTTACATATAGGGTATTCCATTCTTTGGGTATGAAGAAGGAGAGGTCGAGGGATTGTGTGCGTTCGCCCAATCGCACGGGCAGGGTGTAGGCGTGGCTCTTTGAGACCCTTTTATAATTCAGTTGAAGAGAGACAACCAGAGCAGAAAGCTGCGGAATTCGTCGGAGTCGAATGTGGGTGTATAGCAGCGGCGCGGCGACGGTGTGAAAGGTCTTGGAGACTAGACATAAGGATTTGAGGTTGCGAAGAGATTCCAACCATGGCTTGGTGGTGCAGTCTTGCAAGAAGGGTGCTTCTGCACGGAGATGCGAGGATGAAGAATATGCGAAAATTTTGCCCAATATTACAGGATAATGCAGAAGATTGTGACGAATGCGAGCGTGATTTGGATGCATACGGATGGCTGATGGAGGTGGACTGAGGAGCATGACGTTCGGTGGACTGGTGGGTTGGCTATTCCAGCTCTGTGCACGAGACGGCGCTTGACGCGGGGTGTAATAGCGTTCCGCTTCTGAGGGCGACCTGGTGTGTGGAGGAGGGGACACTGGCTCCATAAGAATTGTGCTAGCGTCATCGCGGGCAGAGAGATCTGGGATTGTGGGGCAGACACTGCCGCTGTCCTCTGGTGGGGGCGAGCCCACCGCTGGCGGGAGATCGGCCGGTAGCAGAAGTCGTGCCGAAGACCCAGGAGTGGGAAGGATCTACCGTAGGGGTTGGTCAGGACACGGTCTGGGAGTCGCCCTGTGGCAAGCGCTCACTTGGCTCAACCTCATTTCCTTCTCGCAAAGCCGCTGTTCAAGCTGAACATTTCTCAGCTCCAGAGAACGTATTCGTTCTTGTAAATGTGTGATCTCTTTTCGTAAAAAGACGTTATCTTCTTGCAGCTGCCGAAACGGTTGCGGCTGCGAGTCGATAGTGGTCATGATTGCAAGTGTCGCAGGCGGTTTGACGTCTCCGGTGATCCGAATAAGGTAGAAACCGGTTCCTATAGTTAGAAGATCAAAAATTGTGCAACTTGGTGTAGAATTTGCACTTGAAGAAGGTAAATTGACCCACTCGTGCAAGATTTTGGACAGCTTCAGGTAGAGAAAATTCGATAGTAAGTTCAAATGGAGAGCTGAAGGTGTTGGATAGCGTAGTGTGATTTGTGATAGAAGGGTCGGGTCCAAGGTACTGGAACGGCCGGCAGAGAGGTGGTTCAAGTTGCCTCGCGGCGAACACGCTCACGGCTGTCGCTGGGCGGCGACTTGCTTCTTGAGGGGCCTGACCACTCGGGGGCTCTTCTATGTCATTTGCACTTCCAAGAGGTCCGTCTGAGATCGCTCTTCGCGGTGGTTGCCCGGATACTCCACTGCCCAGGGGACATCCGGCACAAGCAACAGAAGCGCTCAAACACTGATCAAGACCAATGATAAGCCCGGGATCAATGGTGGAATTAGGCACCCACATATTCCGGGACACCGTAGCGTGCCTCGTGGCCGTGGGCGGCAACTTCGTTCGGGGAGAACGACAGGGTGCTGACTCGCCAGCTTGCGAATATGTCGGACATGCTAGGGCTGAAAGGGCGCCTTCCGTCGGGCCACGGGATTGAAACAAGGGTGAAACAGGAGGACGGAGAGGCCATAGCACTGTTTCTGTCGACGAGGAAGTCCGGACTTGTTCTAGTTGAGATATACAGCAAAGGGTAGGTCGAAAGTAACCGGATGGTAGGTTCACGTGGCGGATTTGGCCTGTCAGGAGTGTCTCGGACCTAGGCAAGTGGCGGACGCGAAGAGACGCGCGTTTAGTGGCCATACACCCCTTGAATAGTGTACATGTCAATCCAGAGAGCTACATGCGCATTTTATTGGCTGCTGGGTGGGAGCGTTGTCTGGAAACGGGCTGTGGCGAACACGGCGTATGCCAGTGGGTCTGCGCTTCGCGATACACCTCTTAATCATGCGAGCTTCACACGCAGGGTGGGTTCGGAAGCAGTAGCGAAGAAGGGTCGGGTAGACTTCGTGGTGTGGGCTGTTAGGGTAGAAAACAGGATATAGTGAAGAACATCCGTACCACAGGAGCAGAGGTGGTTATATTTAGTCCCTGTAGGTATAGATGGCTTCACCTTCTCATGGTTTTCTAAGGAAAGAAAGCTCAAATCAAACTAACCCCTAGGTGGAACATCAACCATCCTCGTAGTCATAACATTCGTGGGTGAGATTATGTACAAATGCAAACAGAGTCATGGTCGTGTATGTCCCATCCACACCAGCTACTAATTAGTGGTATAAGAACTCAGTCCGATATGCTCGGGGGTCGCTGGACAGTTCGTACCGGAATGATCATCGTAACCGGTATCCACCTATACCGTGTCAGCCCCCCGGGGTGCCTCGTGCGCCCCCTCCACTTTGGGTGTAGCCGCAGCGTCGGTGGGCACTTGCTTCCACATCCACCCAAACCATCGCGACCGCGCGGCCGCAATAGCTCGTTCGGCTTCTTCAAGTTCGCTTTGCACTCGCTTCGTAGTGGCGATTTGCTCCTCTGCCAACACCTCTCCCACAACAGCCTCATGGAAAGTGATCTGTTCCTGACTACTGCTACCGGGTGACAGGCTCGAAGGCGGAGGAGCAGGACCTCGAACAGGCGCCGATGGTCTGAGAACAAACCCGGTGTCCTCCGTCGTTCCACTGGTAGCTGGAAGGCCGTCGATAATTGGCGCTGGCAGACCGGTGGGGTGGATCACCGACGAACTCCCCAGCGAACTACGGGTGACCACGACTCGTATTCCGACATCCGGGTCAGCAAATGGGCTCTGCGCGTGTAAGTCTGGAAGAAGCGCCGGTTCGACATCAAGCAATGGGGTCGAGCCCCGGCGGTTGCTCCTGGACCTAGCCCTGCTGAGGGTGGACAACGAGTGCCCGATTCTATCCGAAATAGCTCCGGAAGTCGAACTCTGGAAGGACTTGCCACGCCGCAAGACTTCTCTGAGTCCAGGTCGTCTTTGGCTGACCTTGCGCTTCACGGTAAAGTATCCACCGTCTCCCCACTCGAATTCACCCCCATTTTCTATATCAGAATCACTGTCCTCCCGCCTCCTGCGTCCCACCATGCTTCCTAGCCTCTTGAGCCCATACTGTTCATGTGGGACTCTCGCCTTGATCTCAGGCGGAAGCACAATCTCCTCTGTGCCAGTAAGATGCCGACCAGGACTCCCAGAAGGAAGGGTGGGGTGTGTAAATCCGCTCATAGCACTAAACGTACTCCCTCGTCTCCTCAAGCCCTCTCTATTCTCCAGACTCAGATGTGGTCCAGGAATAGGTAAGGTCCCAGGAGCAGCAATGATACTCTCACTGCCATTGACGGCGATCTCATTGGAGACCAGCGGTGTTTCGTCAACCCACTCGCCCAACCCTCCGCCCCCAGGTTCCGTCGTGATCGCGCGCCTGAGCTCAACTGAGTCGTCCAGGTCAAGCTTGCCCAGTGGATTACGGGGAAGCCAGAGGAAGCCGTCGATCTTGGAACCGTAGGCTGGGTTTTTGTATGGAATATCATGCCGCGGGGTGTCGTCCCAGGGTTTGGTGGGCGGGTGAGGCTGAACGAGTGGGTATGCCTTAGGCGTACTAGAGGTTCTCGGAAAAGGGTACGCTTCAGACATGTGTTCTGGTAAAGCGATGGAACTCCTCCGCTCGTTAACAAGCAAGGGAGACCTCGCAGAGGCGGACGTGCTTGTATCAGAGGAGGCAACAGACTGTTTCATCTCCCTCCTTGGCGAAGCGAGGGGTTGCTCGAAACTGATAGTCGTGCGGCTGAGAAGGTTAACCCTGGAACTGGACAAAGGCGGTCCTGCACCGATCGTGTTCCCTCTCTGTCGTCCCGTTTTACCATTGCGCAAGTTTTCGCGCTCCTTCATATCGAGCAGTGGTAGTGCAGAGTGAGGCGCCTCAGAATCAGTCGCAGTAGTCGGACTTTGCCTTTCTTGTAGCTCGCCCAGCTCTCTGGGAAATGCAATACCTCCTGAAAGTCCACCAGCAAGGCTCCACCGCCTAAGCAGGCTCAATGTCTCCTCACTACTTCGCCCACCAACGGCGGCCGCGTCACTCTCATTCCCGTTCAGCGGAAATGGGATTCCAGCACGGGCACTAGCCCAGTGACGCAACACCCGCCTCGGCATAGTCCGGAGCCCAACACCATGCTGAGTCGGTCCCTCTTCATTGCTCTCGACCATGTGAGGAAGGCGCCATTTCCAGAACCTGACTGTGTCGTCCAGACGAGAGTAGGTGGAATGAGCGGTCCCGCTTGGATTAAAGTCATCATAAGACTGGGAAGGACCTAGTGAAGGGAACGCATTCTCGTTTGAGCTTGTGGGAGGAAGGGCCCCTTCGGATGGATCAACCCCACGTTCGGCAGCTACTTGCTTCGGATCGTAGTAGACATCTGCTTCTCGAAGGTGGTAATAGTCGAATTTCTCACGGAAGTGGTGGGTCAACCTAGAGGACAATTAGTTTCGTCCGTCCCTTAGGTCAAAACGGAGACTAACAGAAGCTTGGTGCCTGCAGTAATGATGAGAAGGATACTCGTGAGGGCAATATTGGCCAGATAGACGCCAGGGACGTAATTGAGTTCATCGTCTCCCTGTGATCGGCGCAAGATGACATTGAGAGCGAGGAAGACGATCTGCCACACAATCAGCATCCATTCAATCGCAGGGGAAAGCCAAACACATACCTCGGAGAACAAGAACCCATCCAACGAGTATCGCATCATACGTATCAAAAGCACTGTCCCATTCTGGTCATAAAACCTGGAGTAAACGCGCAGCAGCTGGTTCTTGATGACCACTGGGGATCATTTCATTTGGTCGGCTGCAGTTACAAACAAGTCAAGGACTAACCGTTCACAACACAATAGTAGACCCATGCAAATGGGATGACAAGCGGGTTGAGGATGGCGAATACGGCGATAATTGTCATGACCAAGACATGGTTGGGGAGCCAGTCTATCGAACTAGATAAGGACCGCTTCCCACTGAAGCAGGAAGTGACGACGCACAGTAAAAGCTGACCGTCCTCGGTCTCGTGCCCACCTTCCTCTTCCGGAGCGTACTAGATGCCCTAGTACTGGGGTAAACAAGTAGCGGTAGACCATAGAGGCCAAGCTCAAGCCCTCCCATGCCCGACTGGAACACCACTATAGCAATAGTATCAGTATATATTCGGCCCTGGTAGTAGTATAAGCGAAGGAACGCACACCACCCAACGTAAAACGGTGCGGCAGCTGGAAAACTTTGGGCGATAAGGTCCAAAGGGGGGATAAACCGGTTTTGCGCGAGAGATCGCAGTATAGCGATGAGCGTTGCCGTCCCAACACAAAAGAACACGAGCACGCTGTCAACTTCATCAGCCTCATCCAAGCGAAACGAGCATACACGGCGGGACGAGACGGACTTGCAAACCAAAAATTTGTAGAACCTCGTCATGATCGTGTCACCAAGCTGACTTAACGTGAGAATCGTATGTGCCTTCTTCCCGATGAGGAACAAAAGGACCGGGACGAGAAGCGCGAGGAGGGTAACGAGCAACGTCGGCAAGAAACTCTTCACAATCTCCTTGATATACCTATGGCGGTCTAGAAATTCGCCCTAACAAACACAATTCGTGCGTGAGATTCCCCCATCGTCGTAATCCAAACCTCAACCGACTCACCAAGCGTGGAATCACCGCACCCAGATTTTCAATAGACACCAATGCAACGAAGAGCGAAACGGGGATGGCCCAGAATAGCGTAAACCCCCACACACCAAGTTTCACAACCCAATCCCGAATAAACTCTCCGGTGAAGGTACTCTTCCCTACGCGTTCCCAATCGAGGTCCCGCCAGTCTGGGGCCATTCCCACCAGGCACGCGAGCGGGTTGTCGGGGTGGCACGGCAGAAACTTGACTGCGCGGAGTGCATCCCGGGGGTTGTGGAACGTCACGAATGCAGTCGAGGCTGGGGTGTAGTCCGCCTGTGGACGAGATCGGTTCTCATTGATTAGCGAGGTGAGCAATCCCAGTTTCGCAGTGTGATAGTCGATTGAGGGGACCGTCGCACCCCGGAAGAGCGTGTTGACGTTTGTCAGTGGCTGGTACGGGTCGAGGTAGTCCCTCGGCAGGGAATGCAGCACATCCCAGATTGTACTCTTATTCTCGGGTGTGGATGGAGGTGGGTACACGCCGTTCTCCGCTGTCGCTCCCACCAAGTCCGTAGATTTGGACCGCGAGGCTAGTTTAGACTTGAGCAGCTTGGTATAGCTCTCCGGAAGTAGCTTGCCTGGTTTGCGCTTCAGCGGCGCGAAGTCCTTGACGAAGGGCCCAACGGCCTCAACGAGGACTTTCATACGTTCCTCCTTTGCAGCGTCGGAAATCTCGTCATTCTCGTCATTACTCCCCTCCCCATCTTCGGCCTCCTTGCCTCGCTCGGGGTCCTTAGCCTTTTCCTTCCGTCCCCTAGCCGGCTTATTCTTGGTCTCGTCTTTGTCTGGGTCCTCCAGCCTCGCCTTGACCGCCTTCAGCACTTTCCTTGCAAGCTTGATGTGGCTCGCCTCCAGCTTTTTCAGGACCTCTTCCCGTCTCTCGAGTTGGCTCTGCAACTCGCTCATCTTCCTCGCGATGACAACGCGCTCAATAATCGGTACCTGGCTTTCGCCCTCAACAAACACGTCCCCACCAGGCATGATCTTCGCTAGGGGCGCGGCGGGCCGGCGACGTAGGATAAAGTGGACGACGCGGGGTAGGAAGCCGTGGGTGAGCGCCAGGCCATAGATGGGTTTGGACATGTGGTAGATGAAGTAGTCGCGTAGCTCCGACTCGGAGCGGAGGGAAACGGGCACGTTGGTCACCATGACCGTTCGCAGGCGCAGGCCCTTGTCGGCAATAGGATCGGGGTCAGGCGCGTGGGGCGTATGTGGGTGCATGCTTGGAAGCGGTTTCTCCCTCGCCAGTTCCGGGTTCGCGCGCATCTCCGCGAGGTGTTCGGCGGCTGTGCGAATGAGACGCTTGCGGTACCGGAAGAGACCGCGCGCAATCCACCATATTGTGGCTACCCAGGAAACAAAGAGCCAGTATAGAATGATTTGGTGCACCCACAGGAGCTTCTTGCCCTTTGTTTGCGTTATGAGTGTGCTGAGCGAGGCCCTGTCCAAGGATTTTGAAGAAATCGTGGAGTCTGCAAAGACGAGGTGGATCGGGAGGAGGATGGGGAGGGTTGTGAATGTGTGAAGGAGGGTAAACCACCCTATGGACAGAAACAGGTTAGTTTTGAAGACGAGAATATAGGAGGGAGATGGGAACGTACAGCAGCCGCGGATGAACCGTAGGTAGAGAGTTTGGTCGAGACCTATCATCTCTGGGAGCTTGTTCTCGGAGAACATGACCACTTGAGGTATCCACGACAGCGGCCATTTAGGCAGGCGGGGAGCGGGGCGCACACTCCAGCACCGGCCCTGGTATAGGCTGCAAACAGTCATTACTTAGTACGTATATTGGTAAAGAGCAAGGAGGTGGTCAGAAGAAATCTCCTTACTATCCAAACTCCCAAGTTTCAACACTTCCCAGGCCGTCGTTCCACTTTTTGCGCTCGCCTTTGTTACGACGTGTATATCTCATAAGTTCATATCCGATCCAGCAGGCAGCGAGGAGGAGTGTGCCATAGCCAGCCTGGTTCACAAGGCCGGAGTAGTTTGTCGAGTAGGGGCGTGTATTTACGTCGGCCATGGATCAGAGGGTATATTTGAAAGATGGTATTACTGTATGTAGTGGTGGTAGGATATCAGGATATACTGGGCCGTCGTACGACCAGGTGAGCCGCGCCGCTTCAAGGAAAGGAGAGTGAGGACAGCTGTCGTTGGCCGTCGGCAAACAAAGCGGCGCGCAGCTGGGTCGTTGAAGACGTCAAAGGTGGCGTTGTCGTCGTCGTCGTCGGTTGATGCAACAATAAGCTCGCCAACGATGATAACAGTAGGTCCAAGATGTGGAGTCAGTGTGCTTCGAACCCTTCCGCTTCCTTCGTCGGCCATCATCCTCTGGCCAGACGATCACGCTTGGCCACATTTACTCACTTCATATTCTTACAATTTCATTCACCACCTTGAGGATACCCTCCCAACGCTCCGCCGAGTTTGAGAGGGATCTCAGCTAGTTAGGTGAGGTTTTCGATGATAACCACGTTGTTCGAATCATGGACGATGTGTACGAGCTAAATAAGACCCATTAATCATTTGGGACCAAATATATCCGGAGCTCTAGGCCCGCATTATGATCGCTGGCCGTTCAGATCCGGTGGAAGAAGGGTGAAGCTGCTCGACTGTGTCTCGGGAGGATATTGGACGCCATCTGTTCGTGATAGGACTATATCAACGTATTGGGCGTTCGTCCGTCCTGTCGGCTACCCCCACGTTGGTGCCACTCTGCGGATCCACTCCACATTTTGTCTACCCTAAGGTTATAATCCCCACATTCTAGTATCTATCTATTTATGGACTCCAAGACAATTATTTTAAATATTCTCCAATTATCTGAACCGTGTTCCTACTTGAACTTGCCACTCATGACGACTGGCAGGCTCACCACAATGTCACGAAGTGCTCCCGATGAAGAGCGTGGATACGTAGACTACGACCCAACTGACCGCGAAGACGAGCACCATGCTCTGCTGCCATCCACAACCCAAGAGCTCAAGGAGTCTCCCGCACCTCAGCCCCAACGCCGCCAATGCTGCAAACCTAAGCGTCCACTAAAGCCTTTTCTCGTACCATTGGTTTCCTTCCTCGCGGGCGGCAGTGCAGTTCTCCTCGTCCAATTGCTCCGAGCGAATTGCCTCTTCCCCTTGAAACCTTCCACCACAACCCCATACCCATATGCTTCGAGACCAAACACCCTCACCGCGGTAAATGGAGAAGATGGCTTTGCCCCACCCTACATAGGCAGCAAAGAGATCCACAACTACCCACCAACCTCGCCGACCAACGACTTCCCCTCCCTCTTTCCCACCGAAGTCGGTTTTCCAGGGCCAATAGGTACGGGTGCTGAGGCAGCACTCGTACAGACCGCCCCAGTGTACCCGAAACAATCCGGCGCGCCGCTGCTCGTCCCACCACGACCAAACTCCAAGGACAAATCAACCGATGAGGGAGGGGTAGGAGGAGGCGATTTCGATATGTTCAAGTCATGGGGTAATCTCTCCCCCTGGTACTCCGTCGATCAAGGTGCGTTCGGTGTCTCCGGCGGGCCCGAGACACCAAGGGGTTGCACAGTCGAGGGCGTGCACATCCTCCACCGGCACGGCGCACGCTACCCGACTGAGTATACGGGATTTGCTTCTCCCTCAGGGTTCGCAGCCAAACTTCACAAGGCTAACCAGGGAAAGAAGGGCAAGGTCAAGGCTAAGGGTGATTTAGAGTTCTTGAATACGTGGACATACAAGATGGGTCATAACCTCCTCACACCCTTTGGCCGCCAGCAGCTGTTCGACCTCGGCGTGAGCATGCGACTAAAATACGGCTTCCTGCTCGAGTCGTTTACCGATCCGGAATCGCCGATTGCGCCGCGTCTGCCTATTATCCGCACCGAGTCGCAGGACCGTATGCTTGCGAGCGCCACGAATTTCGCACTGGGCTTTTTTGGGTGGCCGCTGGATGGCAAGGTGCTCATGGAGGTGACTGTCGAGGAGAAGGGGGTGAACAATACGCTGGCTCCGTATAAGACCTGCACGAATGATTCGAAGAAGGGCGATCGTGGGACTTGGTACGTTCGCAAGTGGGTACAGGTGTACCTCAAGAATGCGCGGGAGCGCCTGGGCGCGTTGTTAGAAGGTATTAAGCTGGATTACGAGGATGTGTATGTCATGCAATTATTATGCGCATACGAGGTGCGTCCCCTAGTCATTTTTCTTTTCTTTTCGGACATTGACGAACGAACAGACCGTCTCCCTCGGCTACTCGTCCTTTTGCAGCCTGTTCACTCAAGCAGAGTGGGAGGGCTTTGAGTACGCCCTCGACCTTTACTTCTACTACGGGTACGGTCCCGGTGCGCCGACTGCGCGCGCCCTGGGTTCTGGGTATATTACCGAGCTCCTCGCACGGCTCACGCATACTCCCATTAAGGAGCACCGGACGAGCACGAATGCGACGCTCGACGATAACCCGATCACGTTCCCGCTCGACCAGAAGTTCTATGTGGATGCGACGCACGAGGTCGTCGTCGTTAATGTGCTCACCGCGCTCAATCTCAACGCGCTTTGGGGTGGAGGAAAGCTGACACCGTATGAAATGAATAAGGGTCGGAAGTTTATCACCTCCAGGATTGCGCCATTTGCGACAAACGTCCAGTTCCAACGTACGCCGTCCTTTTCATCCCCTTCCACCTGTATTGGGACCACTAACTTTTGTTTATAGTGCTCTCCTGCGGAGCGCACGAGAACCCACTGCTTCGCACCGGCACCCAGTTACGCATCATCCTCAACGACGCGCCTGTCTCGTTTTCTGGTGTTCGTGGGTGTCCGGAGGACACAACCGACGGGTTGTGCGCCGTCGACACGTTTGTCAAGGCGCAGGAGGAGATGTTAGAAAGTGTTGACTGGAATTGGAGCTGTTATGGGGATTGGACGATACCAGAGGGGGATAAGTGGGAGACTGACAGTGGGGACCCGCCACCGAAGCCGAGAGAGCGTTTGAGGGATTGATAACAGGTTACCGGCCTCAGTCGTGGTCCCAATATGTAAATGTAATCTCGTGGTTTATTTATTGTTAAGACGAGGTTACTATGACACCTGTCAATCAAGTAAGACGGGACTGGAACAATAATAATCAAAGAACAAGTAACACACCAATCCACCAAGCTACAGCATTGTGTCTAGAAGAGAGAGCACTGCAGGAGCTTCGGACAGAGAAAGGGACCATGAGGCTGAGCTTATGTTGTTCTCCTGTGGACGGACGGTCTGTTCGAATAGTCACTCGGCTCATTATAGTCTTATAGTCACTCGGCTCATTGTAGTCTTACAGTCACTCGGTTCATTATAGTCTTTGCGTGTGGTTTGCGTGGTCTCGCGTGTAGTTGCTCAGCTCAGGTGGTCATAGGAGATACCCCCGGGATTCGTGCCCGTGTGTACTACCCGACGCCCAGGCAGGAGAAATCGGGATTCGTGCGGTCGAACCAAATGTCGGTGGACCTGCATACACACGATGAAGATTACAACCCGACACCCAGGCAGGAGAAATCGGGATTCGTGCGGTCGAACCAAATGTCGGTGGACCTGCATACACACGATGAAGATTACAACCCGACACCCAGGCAGGAGAAATCGGGATTCGTGCGGTCTAGTAACCGTAAGGCCCGCGGTAGTTGCCTCAATCCCTCTCTCAGAGGCTCAGAGGCTCCGAACACACGTGCCATCGGTGAGGTGAGGATGAGTGGGGTCCTTAAAAACCCCTTTCCGATCCAAGTCATCCGGGTATGGCCACCTGGATTGACATCCTGGGGGTTACCTCAGCAATCCTTGGTTTCTTCATTTCCACACCAGCTGTCTACTACGCCGGAAGATTCATCTATAAGCGCTTCACCCATGTATGTTGCCCACCACTGTCGTTGACCTAACTGCTTACCTGCTTGTTTTGACACAGGCCCGCAAAATACCCCACCTGCGCGAAGCGGCGACTCAAGATATTCACAATCTACTCGATAAGAAGGATGCCATGATTGAACAATACGGATTTCCGGATGACCTTCGCCGGAGATGGGAGTTTGAACACAGGCAGGTTCAAATCCACCCCTGACTGGGTCTGAAATATCACTCACTCATTACAACAACGCCACTGCAGGCACTGTCAGGAGGTCTTACAGAACGTTCAGCTCCCTTCATCCAACATGGTCCTGGCGTTCATCAAGACCCTTACATGGTGTATTCGGAACGATCGCGACCTTGACGCTTTGAACGCCCGCCGAGACGCGGTCAAACAGTTAATCGACGAGTGGTCGGTGAGCAATTCCCTCATTATCAACCCCATACTTCTTTGATGACGAGCCTCCGAACAGAATCGTAACCTCGCTGCACCGACCTCTAATGAGACAAGGACGAGTCAGTCCGAGAGCCAGGACTTAACAGTTGCTGGTGGAGGTTCCCGTTTCATATTTGCCAATCAGATCTGCCCTTGGTGGTCACCTGCGGGCTTTGACCAGACTTTTGTCGGAATATGGACTTTGATGTTCGAGCAACCAGTGCGCTGGTTGTTCGGACATGGTCTGGCGTTTCTACGGACACATCCCTTCTCATCATACTACCTGCGTATGGATTCGTAGGCTGCTGGCCAGCCGGTGTCTCGTGTACTTTAAAAAAATAAAATAACATAACTCTCTCTAATGGATCACATCCTCGTTATTGTATCCTTACGTGTTTGTAGTGGGCCCCAACAAACACGATCATTTTCGTTGGAGGTAGCGACTAAGTGGAGATTTTAATAACTTTCGCCCGGAGAGAACAACAGAGTACAGGCCTTCCTGCAGTCTGCAATATTTCACCCAAATTCATTCCATTCCAAGACTAGTCCACCAATCATCCCTAACTGGAGCATACTCGCAGCTGCCTAGCAACTTGATATATGATTCGCTGTGTCCAAGCGACTCGCCAAGGCTACCATCCACTTCTAGTAGTATCCGTGAACCTCATGTACTTATTCTCTTGTTATTCAACTCATCTACACCTGTGACATGAACGCTTCAGCGCATCGGAGAGAGAAGGTTCAGCTATCCAGCTCTTCTAAACCGCAACCATCTCATAACAGTGTTGACCCAACGTGTGTGCATTATTTCTTCTTGGTCGTGACAGCGCTGTTTCTACACCTACACACATGAAATCTGGGTCGTAAAAGCTCAAGTTGAAGGATATAGTAAGGCATGCCTATATGAGGAGGGCCGGGGGAATCACACAAGCATGTTCCTATTGCGACGAGTTGAGGGATAAAATTGTCCATCACAGAGCAACCAAAATTTTGGGGAGACGTCCAAGGGCAGGTAATCGAACGAAGAGCGCGGGAGAACACGATAGATCATGCAGACACGATTCAAAGAGTGTGAGAGAGGAAGAGAGGAAGAAGACGAGGCTACAATAAACGAGCGTGGGAGGCACTGTACAACAGTGACCACGAAGAACGAATATCGAGTACATTTCGGGTCGTAATAAAATTCGTAACGCGAGATCATGTCCGAGGAACTGAAACCGAGGATGGGCACGACAGGAAGGAGACCAAGAGGTATGGGTGTATTGGTTATGTCGGTTTTGTTTGCGTGTATGTACGCGCATAGCGCGATAAGTGGTGATTCGATTAGTAATGATTCTTCTCCAACTCTTGTCCATCGCTAATCTCGAAACGAAGATAGTTCCCTCATTCTGGTAACACAGGTAATCCAGCGTTGAAAGTTGCACCGGATGAAGTGACTCCGTCGAGCCCGAAAGGGAGTTGTTTGCTACCGCTCGGCCTGCGGTCGCTGAAGTAGGGCAGAAGCGGATGGAAAGCCGGTCAGAATGGAATTGGTGGAGCTCACCGCAGCCACCGACGTGGTAGACATCCTGGTATATCGAACCACCCGCGTCACAAGGGCCGAATGTGTCGTCCGTGCGGGGATTGCCAAACATTTCCATAAGCACCGATCAGTCGCCATGAGTCGTTCGATGCCTAAGAGAGCTGGAGAGGCGAGGTGCTGCCGAACGGATTGGAGTAAAACGACCTGTAAGACTCTGGGCTGGTGGAAAAGGAGAAGGCGGCGCGGAGAAGGGCAAGAAGTGATGTGCAGATGGCGGGTGAAGATGTTAGATAGGTGTACCAGACACCATGTAGCAAGGTCCGACGGGCTATTGCAATAAGGGATGATGACAAGTTGGGCATTGCCTTGGAAAAAGGGTGGAGAGGTGGAGGTTTATGAGAGACCGGGGTGTCGAAAACCTGGTGGACCTGTTGCCGGTTGCCTAGAGTCCGCTTTCTTTGGCGTTTTGACTACGAAGTCCGCGCAGAGATGCATGTGACTGCAACGGATGTCAGTAACAGGGGTGAAACGAAACAAAGAGAACGTACTCGGATGGGAAATGAGCGTTCAGGGACCCAACCACACGAGAGGTGTACTCATCATCCACCTCGCTCAACACGTCGGTGACCGTCGCGTTGCTCGTGGAGTACCAAATATAATCAAGGGCTTCCTGGAAGCTCGGTGTATAATTGGTCAACGGGGGCCCTCCAATGGAAGCGTAGGCGCTCTTGAGGTTGAGCTTGTGGCCCATCCCCTTCGAGCATAGTTTTTTGCCCATGAGGTCCGGGTGATCAGGCGGAACAAAGCCCTCGTTCATATAATGGTACACGTCTGAATCGGGGACAGCGTTAAAGTCACCACATACGATGAGCGGGATCTTCACGCCCTCGCTATATGAGACCAACTTCGCCCCGTGGGCCGCTTTCCTGGGTGGGAGCTTGGCAAACTGATCGGCGATGCGTTGCAGTTCCTGCATGAGGATGCCAACCTGAGCAACCCCAACATCCCGGAAATCGGGGTCCCAGAAATATATTCGCTACGATGAGGCGTGCACCTGTGGTCTGCTCCTTGAGAAGGGTAACGACGGCAATGTCATCCGACTCGTCAAATTCCTTTCGCTGGATCGTGATCGTGCGGAACTCGACGACTTGGTTCTCGATGAGCAGGTGTTTTCGGTCTTGTACAGTGTTGTGCAGCCATCCGTTTCCCGCTTTATGTTCTCTGACATCGCCTTTGGGTGCCCAGTAGTTGTCCCGTCCATGTTCGTGAAGCGAGGGAGGGAAGAACTCTTCGTACTGGATCTGTGAGACTCCCTGTCTGGCAAAGTGAGAAAGGGAGACCGCATCGAGCGGGGAGGTAACGCGCCTCAAGGCAGACAATGTCGCAGTCGAGTTCGACAATCCAGTTGAGGATTCTTTCCTTCCAGTATGACCAGCCGAGTGCCTACGTCGGCGTATAACCGTATATTGTCGAAGTCGCTTACTTCTCGCAGAGAATATTGTTGCAGAGGACGTTGAAGCGAGAGGCATTCGGTTCTGATAGTTGGATTCTTCGTTCGCCTTCGGAAGTGACCGGCTGCCATGGTCTCGCCTGGGGGCTCTGGGGGTGGAGGGAACGAATCACGGAGATAGGCGATGAGCGCGACGGTACCGTCCTTCTGGGTTATTGAGTGCATCTTCGAATCAAGTGGGCTATCTTCTATCCCCAGCATCTGGAGTTGGTGCAGATTCCCCAGTTTCAGTGGGTGAGTTGTCAAGCGATTGTCGAAGGGCAGCGATGTCAGCATGCCAAGGGAGGGCGTCAGGGTGGTCAATTGATTTCCGGACAGATCGAGGTGGATGAGGTTGCGTAATCTGTAAATTTCTGGAGGATGCAAGAGAGGTGGTTGTGGTTGAGGTAGTACGTGGTGAGGAAGGTAAAGTTGAATAGACCCTTTGCTAGGTTCTCCAGCTGCATTCCTCCCATATCCAGCGTGGTACATGATCCATCGACCACTTTGCGCGCCGCAGTGGGTCTGGGAGTTGTCGCAGAAGGGTGCTCATGCTCCGCGGCGGATGGATCTGGCGGAACTAAGCTATCGGGTACGAGAGAGGAGATAGACTGTTCTCTCCCGTGGCTATTCTCTTTTGGCACTGCGGGTTTTGCAGGAGCCTGTTTAGGATTGGTGATCGGGATGACGGATTTGGCAGAGTTATGCGGCGCCAGAGCAGATTGACGAGCTCCGTGGTGTGCAGGACTTGCTGTTCGGCACAGCTATAAGTGAAGTGAGCGTTATTCACATGTGAAAGACGTAAGCCAGCCTGGCCATACCTCTGTTTTGAGGAGTTGCTGCTGCTAGTGGACATTCGGAGCAATGGCACCGTTTCCATTCACCACAGATGAACGTGGCCAGCCCTGTCGCGCCAAGGCTTGTGCCTGTGTGAGTTAGTGGAGGGTCGGTGGGGAGGCATAAGATTAGAGAAAGGGAGTGGTTCTGGAGGTGTGTTGATTGGGATAGTGGATGCTGGTTGTGATGTACGCCATTATACGGGACGACCGAGTACGACGTTGGGGATGGCGGCAGAAGGGGATGCTGTTGATGCATGAAGGAACGCATGCTGATAAAGATGATGGTAGCGATGACGGAGTAATGTACCAGGCTCTGTCGTCTGCTCCCCGTTCACAGAGGATGTCGTGGTCAGATTGACTTCGGGATGGACAAAGAGGCACAAACACAAAGAAGCACAAACACAACCTCTCCCTCGCCCTGGCCATAGAATCACTCAGCAAGAAAAAATCGACTTTATATCGTCAAAGAACGGCTCGATGAAGCCGATCCGCTGCGACACCTCTGGGACCAGGACAGACGACAGACGACTTGCTCCCTCTCCTTCCGGCCCAGCCATCCTCGGTTCGCAACGAAACCCTCCACCTCAGCTTCCAGGATACTACTGTAAACCTGAAAGTGGATACAGGACCGGGATGTGGAGGGATTGCCTGGCCAGCCGGCGAGGTCCTCAGCGAAAAATGTTCGCCGAAGGAGAGACTACTGGAAATGAAAGTAAGTGCTTGAATTTGGCTCCAGAACAGGTCTAGTCGGTCTAGTGGGATACCTAAGCGTGCATGCCGTCCTAACTGATCAGGGGCCGGCGTCACTTCTCGTGCCTCATCAGGAACCAACTGATTGCGCCAATGACTTAGACTAATTCTAGAACTGAAGCACGAGAACGTACTACTCAATGGGATTCAAGCGACAGTGAGGTGCTTGAGCTCGACTGGTAACGGATCGTGTCTTCGATAGCTCGACCGTCATCTCATTATGCCAAGAAGAGAACCTCTTCCGACTGTGAAGCCATTCGATGTCATGCTCGCTGCTGATCGCGTCTACTTCAAGCCCGCCTTTCCACTCCCATCACAAACGCTCGAAGACTTTGCATTGCAGAAGGGGCAAAACCCAGAATTCTTGTTCTGCTACAAGGAGTGAAGAAGAGTAAGACTTTTCTCTTCTGTATGAGAGAACCGCGTTCCACCCCTCCCATCTATAATTTCTATGACAGGCCGACCGGAGGTTTTCTTGGGTAGAGGTGGGTTCTCTGTTATTTCATCGTGATGGTTCATTCATAACTCATTTTGTTACTTAAACGATGAGGATGGTCCTGATAGGCCCTCCTATTCAAGAGATGCAATTTCACTATTGCGACCCTCCAGAATAAGACATTTCAAAGGATGTGACTAGGCCGAA
>Ga0307513_10004414_pt1 | contig 18781 bp, 12 predicted proteins | sample 15_EM_MG_FD_202174 | JGI IMG/M metagenome (GOLD analysis project Ga0307513, IMG submission 202174) | Populus trichocarpa ectomycorrhiza microbial communities from riparian zone in the Pacific Northwest, United States - 15_EM | ecosystem: Host-associated > Plants > Roots > Unclassified | place...
AACCGTCGTCGGTTAGCGTCTCGTCTGGCTCGCGATCGGGTGTGCCCCGTTCTAGAGCGTCCGTCTGACGTTTTTCGCGCTCGCGCGGGCCTCCCGAGGCCTGCTGGAAGGCGATTTTCTCGAGCTCGAGATAGACGGAACCAGACGATTTCGTTTCGCTTTCGAACAGCGTGACCGCGTCGATCCGGGTGTCACCGAACATTTGTTCAGCCATAGGTAACACGACGTCTCGGATCGCGCGAGCTTCTCGCAACCGCGCGATCGTGACGTGGGGGTGAAACGGCCGGTCCTCGCGCGCGAACCCGAGCGTCCCCATCGCCTCGCCGATCGATCCCGCGAGCCGGGTCAGCGCGGCGCCGTCCTCGATCCCGGCCCACAGCACCGTCGCGCGATCGAGCGCCGCGAACGCGCCGAGCCGCGACGTCCGGAACGTGATGCGCGGCGCGCCGGCCACCGCCTGCGCCAACGCGTCGCACACCGGCCGGATCGCCTCGACCCCGGTCCAGCCGAGGAACGCGAGGGTCACGTGGTAGTTGGCCGGCGCGACCCAGCGCAGCTCGACCCCGGCGTCGCGCGCGCGCCGCGCCAGCGTCTCGGCGCAACCCGCCAGCGCGTTGGCCGCGCCGACCGAGATCCGCGCCCCGACGAACAATCGCTTGCCTGCTCTCATATCGCCTCGTCGATCAGCTTGAGCGCCCACCAGCTCGCGAGCAGGCGGATCTGGTCGCGCGCGCCGGGCCACGCGAGCTGTTTCGTCGTCACGCCAGCCGGGCCGGCGAGCGCCAGCCACACCGTGCCGACCGGCTTGTCCGGCGTGCCGCCGTCGGGCCCCGCCACGCCCGACACCGCCACCGCGAAGTCGGCGCCGACCCGCGCGCGCGCGCCGAGCGCCATCTCGCGCACCGTCGCCTCGCTGACCGCGCCGTGGCTCGCCAGGGTCGCCTCGGAGACGCCGAGCTGCCGGGTCTTCTCGGCGTTGGCGTAGGTGATCGCGCCGCCGAGGAACGCCCGCGAGCTGCCCGGCCGCCGGGTCAACAGCTCGCCGAGCATCCCGCCGGTGCACGACTCGGCGGTCGCGACCGTCTTGCCGGCCTCGATCAGCCGGCGCACGGTGCGGTCGACCAGCGTCTCGTCACCGTCGCCGTACAAAAATCCGTGCAGCCGGTCGCGCAGCCCGGCGTCGAGCGTGGACAGCGTCCGATCCGCCGCGTCGGCGTCGGTGTCGCGGACCACCAGCTTGACCAGGGTCTCGGGAAACTTCACCTGGTAGTGGATCGACACCCCGGCGATCCCGTCGATCAGGCCGCGGCACGCCTGTGAGATCAGCGACTCGCCGCGGCCGAACACCCGGTAGATCCGGCGCGCCACCCGCTCGACGCTGCCGGCGGCCTCGCGGAGCTCGGCGAACCGGCGCTCGAGGCCGCCCTCGAGGATGGAGTGGATCTCGCGCGGGAACCCCGGCAGGCAGATGACCGGGACCCCGCCGAGCGGGATCTCGAAGCCGGGCGCCAGGCCCGCCGAGTTCGGGTGGACCCGGGCCCCGGCCGGGACCCGAACCTGGCGGAGCTGGATGGCCTGGAGCGACGGGCTTCCGGCGCCCGTCAGGGGGCTCAGGCCCGCCCGTTTCGCGAAAAACGCCTCCAGCCGGGCCCGGGTCGGCTCGTCGATCACCGGCTCCACGCCGGCCAGCCGGGCGACGACGTCCACGGTCAGGTCGTCCTCGGTCGGCCCCAGGCCGCCCGAGCAGACCACCAGATCGGCCCGGGTGACCGCCAGGGCGAGCGCCGAGGCCATATCCGCCTCGTCGTCGTTGCAGCTGGTCATCCACCGGGTCGTGATCGCGAGGTCCCACAGCCGTGCCGCGAGGTGAGACGAATTCGTGTCGACGATCTCGCCACGGCACAGCTCATCCCCGATCGTCAAGATCTCGGCGCGCATGCGCGCGGAACATAGCGCGACAAGTACAACCAGCGGGATACAACGCCACGCGGTTGACGCGCCGCCGACGGGTTGCCTATCATTTCGCCACGCGGAGGCGACTCGCTCCGCAGGAAACTGATGAAGATCCGCTACGCCGCCAAGACAGACGTGGGCATGAAGCGGACCCACAACGAAGACTATTTCTCGTTGATCGAAGACGAGCAGCTGTTCCTCGTCGCCGACGGGATGGGTGGTCACGCCTCCGGTGAGGTCGCGTCCAAGATGGCCGCCGAGACGATCGGCGAGTTCTATCAGCGCACGCGCGAGGACGAGGACGCGACCTGGCCCTACAAGATGGACCCCTCGCTGTCCTACATCGAGAACCGGCTGGTCTGCGGCATCAAGCTCGCGAACCTACGCATCTTCGAGACCTCGAACCGCGACCTTCGCTACAAGGGCATGGGCACGACGATCGTCTCGACGCTGGTCTCCGGCGACAAGATCTACGTCGGCCACGTCGGCGATTCGCGCGTGTATCGCGTCCGCGAGGGCGGGATCTCCCAGCTCACGCGCGATCACTCGCTGCTCGAGGACTACAAGGAAGCCAAGCCGGACATGACCGAGGAGGAAGAGCGCAACTTCCCCCACAAGAACGTCATCACCCGGGCGCTCGGCATGCGCGAGACCGTCCAGGTCGACATCCGCAGCCACCAGATCAAGAGCGGCGACGTCTACATCCTGTGCTCCGACGGCCTGTCCGGAATGGTGATCGACAACCAGATCGGCCAGATCGCCTCGAACGCCAAGAGCCTCGAGCGCGCGGTCGCCGAGCTCGTCGACGCCGCCAACCGCAACGGCGGCACCGACAACGTCACGACGTTGCTGCTGCAGTGCCTCGCGGCCTGAGCCCGCCGTGCGCTACCGGATCACCGCCGGATCGCTGACCGTTCGCGCGCGCTCGCGCGTCCACGACACCACGACGGTGTGGAGCAAGATCACCGGCGAGGTCGAGGCCGACGCCGACACGCTCGGCACGGCCGGCGCCACGGCGCGCTTCGCGGTCGACATGACGGCGTTCGACGCCGGCGACTTCCTCAAGAATCGCAAGCTGCGCAAGGACTTCGACCTCGCCGGCCACCCGGTCGCCCGGTTCGAGCTGCGCTCGGTGACCGGCGTCGTTCGCGACGGGCCGACGTTCACCGCGAGCGCCGCCGGCGTGCTCGACTGGCGCGGCAGGAAGCGCGAGCTGGTGCTCGCCGGCCAGGGTAAGCTCGACGACATGGGGCTGGAAGCCAGCGCGACGTTCGAGCTCGACATCCGCACGATCGGCCTGTCGGCGCCGCGCTTCCTGATGTTCAAGGTCGAGGACGAGGTCACGGTCAGCGTCGTGATCCGCGGCGAGGCCGCGCGGTGAGCCGCGCCATGCTCGTCGTCACGGTCGGCCTCGCGCTGGTCGTCGGCGCGTGCAGCAACCGCGCGCCCGAGTTCTCCGGGATCGGCCGGTTCCGCTTCGGCCACACCACGCTCGCCGACGTCACCGACGGGATCTGCCAGCCGGCCGATCTCCACGACGGTCGCAAGGGCACCTGGTGCTTCGCGCAGACGCCGATCCGGATCGGCACCAGCAACGCCGAGATCGATCTCTACTTCCTCGGCACCGACAAGGCCGCCACGCTCATCGAGATCCAGCTCAAGGTCCGCGGCTGCCACGAGGACGCGCTCGATCAATGGATGCGCACCTCGTTCGGCCCGCCGATCGCCAACAAGTCGACGCGCGGCTACTGGAAGAACTCGTTCCTGTGGGCCGCCGCGATGATGCCGAGCGAGCCGGGCCGCTGCCTCGTGCACTTCCTGCCGCTGTCCGAGAACGCCGAGATCGAGCGCATCAAGCAGCTGTAGCGAGCGGCGCGAGCAGCTCGGGCGCGAGCCCGTCGACGAGCAGGGTCGCGAAGCGAGCCGGCGGCACCGGGCGGCTGAAGTAGAAGCCCTGGGCTTCGTCGCAGTCGCGGGCGCGCAGGAACGTCGACTGCTCGAGCGTCTCGACGCCCTCCGCGACGACCCGCAGGTTGAGGCTCCGGGCCATGCTGATCACCGCGGTCACGATGCTGGCGTCGCTGTCCGCGTCGAGGATCTCGCCGACGAACGATTGATCGATCTTGAGCGCATCGATCTGGAACTTCCGCAGGTAGCTGAGGCTCGAGTAACCGGTGCCGAAGTCGTCGACCGCCACCCGCACGCCGTGCGCGCGCACCGTCTTGAGGATCCCCGCCGCCGACTCGGCGTGGGTCATCAGCACGCTCTCGGTCAGCTCGAGCTCGAGCAACCGCGGATCGAGCCCGGTCTGCCGGAGGATCGCGAACAGGCCTGCGAGGAAGCCCGTGTCCCGGAACTGCCGGGCGGACACGTTGACCGCGATGGTCGTCGGGGGCAGCCCGTCCGTCGCCCAGGCCCGGGCCTGCATGCAGGCCTGCCGGAGCACCCACTTGCCGATCGGCACGATCAGGCCGCAGTCCTCGGCGACCGGGATGAACTGCGCCGGCGAGACCAGGCCGCGCGTGGGGTGGTGCCAGCGCAGCAGCGCCTCGGCTCCGGTGATCGCGCCGGTCTTGAAGTTGATCTTGGGCTGGTAGTCGAGCGACAGCTCGTCGCGCTGCAAGGCGCGCCGCAAGCTCTCCTCGATCGACTGCCGCTCCACCGCGCGCGCGTTCATCTCGGGCTTGAAGTACTGGTAGCCCTGCCGGCCGTTCTCCTTGGCCTGGTACATCGCCGTGTCGGCGTTCTGGATCAGCGCCTGCGCCTCCGCGCCGTCCTCGGGAAAGATGCTGATGCCGATGCTGGTCGTCACGTGCAGGTCGTGCTTGTCGACCGGGTGCGCCTCGGCCACCGCCTTGAGCATCCGGCTCGCCGCGAGCGCGGCGTCCTCGGCGTGCGCGACCTCCGAGAGCAGCACGATGAACTCGTCGCCGCCCTGCCGGCTCACCGTGTCCGAGGTCCGCGCGCACTCCACCAGGCGCCGCGCGACCGACTGCAACAGCTTGTCGCCGACCGGGTGGCCCAGCGAGTCGTTGATGTGCTTGAAGCCGTCGAGATCGAGGTACAGCACCGCGAGCTGCGTGCCGTGGCGCCGCGCCAGCACGATCGCCTGCTCCACGCGGTCCTTCAGCAGCATGCGGTTGGGCAGCCCGGTCAGGTAGTCGTGCTCCGCCGAGTGCGCCATCTGCGCCGACATCGCCCGGGCCGCGCTGACGTCGCGAAACACGACGACCGCGCCGGTCAGCGTGCCTTCGCGGTCGCGGATCGGCGCGACCGAGTCTTCGATCGGCATCTCGAAGCCGTCGCGCCGGACCAGGATGAAGCCCGGCGGCAGGGTGAGCGTCCGGCTGCGATCGGCCGCGATCACCGTCGGGATCGGCATCGTCTTGCGCGTCGTGGTGCCCAGCATCTTGAGCACGTCGGCCAGCGGTCGCCCCACCGCCTCGTCGCAGCGCCAGCCGGTCATGGTCTCGGCCATCGCGTTCAAGAACGTGATCGATCCCTCGACGTCGGTGCACAGCACGGCCTCGCCGATCGAGCTCAGCGTCACCTGCGCGCGCTCCTTCTCGGCGAACAGCGCCTCCTCCATGCGCTTGCGCTCGATCGCGTAGCGCAGGGCGCGCATCAGCCCGCGGGTCTCGATCTGCCCCTTGACCAGGTAGTCCTGCGCGCCTTCCTTGAGCGCCCGCACCGCCAGCCGCTCGTCGTCGAGGCCGGTCAGCACGACCAGCGGGACCCGCGGCGCGGCCGCGTGCGTCCGCTGGATCGCCTCCACGCCCTGGGCATCGGACAGGCCGAGATCGAGCAGGATGACGTCGGCGGCGCGACTCTGCAGGTGGTGCTCGGCGTCGCGCATGCCCGTGACGTGCGTCAGCTCGAAGTTGCTGGCGCGGTGCTCGCGCAGCATCTCGCGCAGCAGGCGCGCGTCTCCGAGCGAGTCTTCGATCAGCAGCACCCGCTCGATCAGGCTCGGGCTCATCCTGAATGGCTCTGATACGGCAACTTCACCTTGGTCAGCCAGAAGTCATTGATGCTCTTCACCACGCCCTCGAACGCGTCCAGGAGGACCGGCTTGGTGAGGTAGCAGTTCGCCTGGAGCTGATAGCTCCGCGTGACGTCGGCCTCCGCGGACGACGTCGTCAGGATGATCGTCGGGATCGTCTTCAGGCGGTCGTCCTCCTTGATCTGCGCCAGGACCTCGCGTCCGTCCATCCGGGGCAGGTTCAGATCCAGCAGGATGAGATCCGGCTGCGGTGCGTTGCCGTGCCGCCCTTCGCGCCGGAGGAACGCCATGGCCTCGACGCCATCGGTGGCGACGTGGAGATGGACGCGCTGGTTGGCCTCGAGCAGGACCTCCTGCGTGAGCCGGACGTCTCCAGGGCTGTCTTCCACCAGGAGAACCTCGACGGCGGAGCCGCCACGTGCTGTCGACTTCATGATGCTTGTTCGCTTCCTGTCAACCCGAACCGGAAGGTCGAGCCTTCGCCAAGTCGTGACTCGACCGAGATGTTGCCGCCGTGGCGCTCGACGATCTTCTTGCAGATCGCCAGCCCGATCCCCGTGCCCTCGAACTCCTCGCGCTTGTGCAGCCGCTGAAACATGCCGAAGATCCGATCGAAGTACTTCCGGTCGATGCCGAGCCCGTTGTCGTGCACGGAGAACATCCACTTCGAGCCGTCGGCCGCGACCCGGGCGGACGACACGTGGACCTCGGGGACGCCACCGCGCTGGTACTTGATCGCGTTGCCGACCAGGTTCTGGAACAGCTGGACCAGCTGGACGCGGTCGCCGCGGACGTCCGGCAGCGCGCCGTGGGTCACCCGCGCGCCGCTCGCTTCGATCGCGCCTTGCAAGTTCTCGATCGCCTGCGCCAGCGCCTGCTCGCTCGAGGTCGCGGTCAGGACATTGCGCGCGGTCCCGATCCGCGAGTAGCTCAGCAGATCCTGGATCAGCCGCTGCATGCGGTTGGCACCGTCGACCGCGAACCCGATGAACTCGTCGGCGTCGGCGTCGAGCTTGCCCTTGTAGCGCTTGGCCAGCAGCTGGGTGTAGCTCGCGACCATCCGCAACGGCTCCTGCAGATCGTGCGACGCGATGGACGCGAACTGGCCGAGCTCCTCGTTGGAGCGGTTGAGCTCGGCCATGGTCGCCAGCAGCCGCGCCTCGGTCTCGCGCCGCGCGGTGATGTCGCGGATCGCCACGGTCACCAGCGGCTCTTCGGCGTCGCGCAGGAGGCTCATCATGATCTCGATGGGAAACTCGCCGCCGCCCTTGCGCAGGCCGCGGACCTCGAGCGCCGCGCCGATCTGGATCGCCTCGCCGTCGCGCTTGGCGTCCGCCGCCTCCACGCTGCGGCGATGCAGCTCGCGCAGCACGGCCGCGCCGTCGGGGATGATCGCCTCCAGCAGGTGACCGACCAGCTCGTCGCGGCGGTAGCCGAAGTGGCGCTCGGCCTCCACGTTCACCAGCACGATCCGGCCGGTCATGCCGACCAGCGCCATCGCGTCCGGCGCCGCCTCGAGCAGGCCGCGGTACCGGCTCTCCATCTGCGCCAGGTGCCGCTCGGCGGCCTGGCGCACGCTGATGTCGCGGATCGCCGCCGTCACCAGGACGCCGTCGCCGCGCTCGAGCGGGCTCAGCATGATCTCGATCGGAAACTCGCTGCCGTCCTTGCGCCGCCCCGACAGCTCGATCCCCATGCCGATCTGCTGTGCCAGCGCCTCCGCGGCGGTCCGGGTGCCGTCGGCGATCAGCCGCTCGGCGAAGCCATGCGGGATCAGCATGGTCACCGGCTCGCCGATCAGCTCGTCGCGCCCGTAGCCGAACTGCTTCTTCACCTGTTGATTCAACAGCACGATCTCGCCGCGCTCGTTGACCACGACCATCGCGTCGGGCGCCGCTTCGAGCAGCTCGCGGTAGCCGCCCTCGACCTGCGCGAGGTGCTTGTCCGCCGCCTCGCGCACGCCGAGGTCGCGGCTCGCGGCCTGCACCAGGTCGTCGAGCTGCACGTTCTGGGCGGTCAGCTCGCCGCGTTGCCGCGCGATCTCGGCGATGTCGAGCAGGGCGCGCTCCCGCTCGATGATCCAGAAGTGGATGAGCCCCGCGAGCACGATCAGGCTGGCGACCAGCAAGCCGCGATTGGCGACGGTGGTCCAGGAGTCCTGGAGCTCGCCGCGGTCGTGACCCCACGCGCCGCTGGCCGCGGTCAGCGCGGCGGCCGTCGCCGTCGTGATCCACAGCAGCCGCGTCGAGCCCTGCAGCGCGCACAGGGCGAGCGGAAACGTGAACAGGATGGACGCGACGAGCGCCGCGGAGGTCCAGAAGTCGATGGCGGCGACCAGCGCGAGCGACACCGCGAGCGTCGCGATCAGCCTGTCGCGACTCACGCGCCACCGCGGGCGCCCACCCGTGGCCGAAGCCTCGCGCGCTCGCGACGCGGACGCCGGCGCGTCTCCCGAGCTCGTTGTCGACTTGAACACGTTCATCTCCACCCCGCAAAGACACGCCCGGCCCGACGACCATCGCCCCGACGAGTGCGCCCTGCTCGGGATCATGCAGGGTTGGGTCCACATCGTCGCGTCGCGTCGCGGTGGTGGTGATTCATCCGAGACGCGGCCCGTCGCGCGAGCGAGGCCCACGCGACACGCCACGCGTGCTCGGCGCGGAGAGCCCGGACCACTTCACCGCGTCGTCGCTGCGCGCGCGGTCGCAAATCCTGCGCGGCGCACGGTCTGCGCGTTCGTCATGACGGCGGTACCCGGGTGCCGTCCGGCGTCCGCGTGCGCCGCCTACCCGGTCCTCAGCTGGCGGCCGTCAGCGCATCGCCGAGGCGCGCCTCGCGCGATTCACTGGCGCGCGCTGCGTCGGCGGCGAGCGCCGGGTCGGCGGCGAGCGGCAACCGGATGTAGAACGTGGTGCCGCGGCCGAGCTCGGTCTCGAACGTGAGCGAGCCGCCGTGCTTGTCGACGATCACGCTGCGCGCGATCGCCAGCCCCTGGCCGGTGCCGCGGCCGAGCTCCTTGGTCGTGAAGAACGGGTCGAAGATCTTGTCGCGGATCGCGACCGGGATGCCGCGGCCGGTATCGGAGATCGCGACGACCAGGTGATCGTCGTCGACCCGGGTCGTCACGTCGATGACGCCGCGCTCGGAGGTCCCGCTGACGGCGTCGGCGATCGCGTGCGCCGCGTTGACGATCAGGTTCAGGAAGCACTGGTTGAGCTCGCTGATGTGGCACACCACCAGCGGCAGGTCGCCGAGGTTGGCGCGCACGTCGGCGACGTACTTGTACTCGTTGTTCGCGATCGACAGCGTCGCGGTGAGCGCGCGGTTGATGTCCGACGGCGCCTTGTCGTGCTGGTCGGCGTGGGCGAACTCCTTCATCGAGCGCACCAGCGTCGCGACGCGGCCCAGGCCATAGAGCGCCTGGTCGAGCGCGTGCGGCATCTTGTCGGCGAGGAAGCCCAGGTCGACCTCGTGCTCCATGCGCGCGAGGCGCGCGATCAGCTCGCTGGGCGCGCTGTCCTGGGTGGCCGCGCACAGCTCGCGGTACGAGCCGATCAGGCCGAACAGATCGCTGGCCCCATCGCGCACGAACGTCACGTTGTCCTGCACGAACTGGATCGGCGTGTTGATCTCGTGGGCGATGCCGGCGGCGAGCCGGCCGACCGCCTCGAGCTTCTGCGCCAGGCGCAGCTCGAGCTCGATCTGCTGGCGCTCCTCGATCTCCTTGCGCAGCGCGCCGTTGGCCGACTCGAGATCGACCTGCGCGAGCTTGAGCTCCTCGAGGCTGCGGCGCAGCTCCTCGGTGCGCACCTGCACGCGGCTCTCGAGCTCGTGATAGAGCGTCGCGTTCTCGATCGAGATCGACGCCTGCGACGTCAGGAGCTCGAGCACGGCGAGCCGGTCGACCGTGAACACGCCGCACGACAGGTTGTTTTCGAAGTACGCGATGCCGCGCAGCCGGCCCTGGTTCAGGATCGGCAAGCACAGCACCGACCTGGGCTTGACGCGGGCCGCGTAGGGGTCAGTCAGGAAGCGGCGGTCGCGCCGCGCGTCGTCGATCACGACGCTGCGCTTGGTGCGGTACACCAGGTTGACCACGCCGCTCATCAGGTGCGGGTAGTCGGTGACCGCGCGCTGGATCGGCGTCGCGCCGCCCCCGGTCGCCTCGACCTCGACGATCAGCTCGCCCTTGCGCTCGAGCAGCAGCACGCCACGCTCGGCGCCGGCGTTCTCGGTCAGGATCGACATCACCGTGCTCAGCAGCTTGTCCTGGACGATCTCGCTCGAGATCGTCTGGGTCGCCTTGAGCACGGTCACGAGATCGAGCCAGTGGTTGCCCTCCTCGCGCGTGGGTTGGTTGACGCTCTGCAGCGTCGTCGAGTCCCGACCCGGATCGCGCGCGATGAGGAGCAGATCACCGCACTCCTCCGCCATCTGCCGGGTCTTGGCGAGCGCGCCCCAGCGCGCGTAGGTGTAGTAGGCGTCGGTCAGGTAGACCCGCGCGACCCGCGTGCGTCCGCGCGCGCGATAGAACTTGCCGGCGAGCTCGAGCGCGAGCGCCTCGTCGTTCGCGAACATGCCCTTGGCCGCGTGCTCGACGCTGAGATCGTAGTGGGCCGCGGCGGCGATATCGTGGCCATCGCGCCGGGCGCGCTCGGCGAGCATCAGCTGATAGCGATGGAAGAAGTTGACCGCGCCGTGCTCGGACCACACCGCGAACTTGGCGAAGTTGCGGGCCAGCAGGACCTCGTACTCGGCCTGGCGCGCCGGGCTCGCGGTGTCGTAGACCTGGAAGATCGCGATCGTCTGATAGAAGTAGTGGTTCGTGGTCGACCACATCCCGATGTCGTAGGGGATCACCGTCTCGGTGAGCGCCGCGACCTCGAGCGCCTCGGCGTACTGACCGAGGTAGACGTGCACGCCGGACTTGAACGCGCCGTACCACAGCGTGCCGATGTGGAAGCTCGTGCGCTGGTAGAACGCGACGTGCTCGGCCTCGCTGAAGGTCTCGCTATCGAGCGAGCCCAGCGCGGCGGTGTTCCCGCGCAGGCACGCGATCATCTGGCGATTGAGATCATACGCATTGATGATGTTCTGATCTTTGATGTCGCGGATGTACTGGAGATACTTGTCGGACTCCGCGAACACCTCGGCGAGCGGATCACCCTTCATCGTCCGCACCAGGATCATCAGGTGCGCGGCCCACAGGCTGTAGAAGATGTCGCCGACCTGCGGGCCGGTCCGATAGCTCAGCATGTAGTACGGGAGATTCGTCTCCAGGTGATTGAAGTACGGATTCAGCGAATTCGCGATCACGTTACACACCTTGGGTGTGTACACGGGGTTGGGATAGCGCTCTTCGTTGAGCTGCTTGCCGAGCAGGCCGAACTGGTAGCCCCGGCGATAGTCGCCGTCGCTCGCGAGCAGCATGCCGTGCAGCGTGTAGCCCATCGCCGAGGCCGCCGCGTTGCCGTGGTCCAGCGACGTGCCGACCATCCAGTACACGGTCAGCCTGCTGAACGTCACGTCCTGGGCGAAGTACGCGGCGCACCAGGTGTGGACCAGGAGCTCGAGCGCGGCCGCCTTCTCGAGGTCCTGGATCGCCGGGAGGTCGACCAGCGCGCTGATCTCGGTGCGGTCGAGCTGGTCGTTGATCCGGGCGAGCTCGCGGGCGCACGCCGCCTGCTTGGCGTCCTCGGTGGTCGGCACGTCGAAGCCGAGCAGGGTCAGCGCCTCGATCCCCGACTGCAGCGCCTTGGTGAGCTCCGAGCCGGTCAGGAACAGCTGGACCCGCGTGGCGTGGGCCTCGGCGCGGTCCCGGTTGGTCCGGGCGTGCGAGATCGCCAGCAAGCTCAGCCGATCGGATTCCTTGAAGTCGCCGACCAGGTACTGGCACTCGGCCTGGCTCTTGTGCAGCGCCAGCATCAGCTCGTAGTGCGGCTGCCAGGCCTCGGGGCCGAGCAGCTCGATCGCGATCGACAGGTGGCGCACCGCGGCGCGGTTCGCGGCGGCGGTCCTGGCCCGCGCGCCGGCCTGGGCGTTCAGCCGGGCGAGCGTGAGCAGCTCGTCGGGATCGGTGATGAGGTCGACGCCGAGGTTGAAGTGGTTGGTGAGCTCGAAGATCTTGTCCTCGCGCTGCGCCTCGCTCGGGCACAGCCGGAGCAGCAGGCGCCCGATCTCCAGGTGCTTGGTCGGGCGATGCAGATCCGGAATCAGCAGGTAGGCGGCCTGCTGCACGCGGTCGTGCAGGAAGCGATAGCGCACGTTGAACCGGCCCGCGTCGACCTCCTCGCGCAGCTTGTCGTTGAGCCGGTCGCGGATCTCCGCCTGCTCGGGCGCGCCGGCGTCGTGGGCGTCGGCCGCCTGATAGTCGGCGGATCCGCACTCGATCAGCCCTTCGCACAGCGCCGGCCACAGCGCGTGCGCCGTGACGTGGTACGGCGCCTGGTGGACCGTCGCCAGCGTCTTGAGATCGAAGGTCCCGCCCAGGCACGCCGCGGTCTTGAGCACGGCCTTGCAGGAGTCCGGCAGGCGCTGGATCCGCGCGGTCAACACGTCGACCACGTTGTGGGTGATCGCGGTGCTCAGGATCGACGCGAGCTCCCAGGTCCACGACTGGCTGGCCGGATCGAGCTGGAGCAGCTTGCGATCGTGGAGCGAGTGCAGGAGCTGGATCAGGAAGAACGGGTTGCCCGCCGTCCGGTCGTACAGGAGCTCGGTCAACGGGCGCGCCTGCTCCGGCGTGCAGCGCAGCGTCCCCGCGATCAGCGCGCCCGCGTCCTCGGCCGCCAGCGGTGACAGCGCGATCTCGTGGACCGAGGTGTCGGCCCGCTTGATCGCGTCGACCGCGAGCACGAACGGGTGCGCCGCGTCGACCTCGTTGTCGCGGTACGCGGTGACGACGTAGAGGTAGGGTGGCCGGGCCTTGCCCAGCAAGCTCTCGAGGAACTGCAGCGACGACTTGTCCGCCCACTGCATGTCGTCGAGGAACAGCACCAGGGGATGGTCGCGCTGCGCGAAGATCCGCACGAAGCGTTGGAACAGCAGGCCGAACCGGCTCTGCGCCTCCGACGGCGGCAGCGGCGAGACCGCCAGCTGCGGCCCGATCAGCTGCTCGAGCACCGGGATGACGTCGACCACCATGCGGCCGTTGGGCCCGAGCACGTCGAGGATCTGCGCCTTCCAGCTCGCCACGCGCTCGGCCGATTCGGTGAAGATCGTCTCCACCATCTGGGTGAACGCTTGTCCGAGCGCGGAGTACGGGATGCCGCGATTGAACTGATCGTACTTGCCGGCGATGAAGTAGCCGCGGCGCTTCACGATCGGCTTGTGGACCTCGCGGACCAGCGACGACTTGCCGATCCCCGAGTAGCCGCCGACCAGCAACAACTCGGTGCTGCCGGCCGCCACCCGCTCGAAGCCGCGCAGCAGGGTGTCGACCTCGCGCTCGCGGCCGTACATGTACTGCGGGACCTCGAACCGGATCGGCGTGTCGCGCTTCGCGAGCTCGAACCCGAAGATGTCGCCGTACTCGGTGAGCTGCTTCAGGCACTCCTGGAGATCGTGGCGCAGCCCGAGCGCGCTCTGATAGCGGGTCTCGAGCGCCTTGGACATCAGCTTGGTGATGATGTCCGAGATCGTGAGCGGAATCGTCTCGTCGAGGTCGTACAGCGCGCGCGGCTCCTTCGCGATATGCGCGTGGACCAGCTCCATCTTGTTGGTGTCCTCGAACGGCGGGACCTTGGCGAGCAGGTGATAGAACGTCGCGCCGAGCGAGTACAGATCGGTCCGGCAGTCGACCGCGCGGTTCATCCGGCAGGTCTGCTCGGGCGAGATGTACGCGAGCGTGCCCTGGATGCCCTCGGGGCTCTTGAGGTCGTGGCTCTCGCGCGCGAGGCGCGACGCGATCCCGAAATCGATGAGCTTCACCGCGTGGGTCTGGGGATCGACGAGGATGTTGTTGGGCGAGACGTCGCGGTGGATGATGTCGAGCGCGTGGACCGCGACGAGCGCGTCGGCGACCCCGATCGCGACCTTGAGGAACGCGCTGATCGCGACGTCGTGGGTCCGGCCCCAGGTCCCGAGCGAGACGCCGTCGAAGTCCTCCTCGATCAGCAGCAGCCGGTTGTGCACGCGCTCCAGGCCATAGGCCCGGATGATGTTCGGCGACTGGACCTCGGTGAGGACGTCGAACTCGTTGCGCCGCGCCGCCTCTTCACGAAGCGCGGGATACTCGCTGGCCGAGTACTTGATGACGACGCGGAGGTTGTCGCGCAGCCGGAGCGCGCGCGTGACGATGGTGGAGCTGCTGCGGTAGAGCTCGCGCGCTGAGCTGAACCCAGCAAGCTCGGTCATCGATAGCTCGGACATGACGCCTCCCGATCGACATCGGCCGCGTCGGCTCGATCTCGAGTGGCGCCGGGAAAATCCGCACACCAGCGGGCGCGGCTCCGAGCTCGGCGGCGACCTGGCGCGAGCGGCCAGGTGCGCGGGTTAGCTCGTCTTCTTGCCGTGCTCGCGCGGACAGGCGCCGTTGGCGTCGCCCGCGGCCTTGGGGCACAGGCCGTAGAGCTCGTGGCGGTGCCGCAGCACGGTGAAGCCGCCCATGCGCTCGGCGATCTTGTCCTGCAGGCGCTCGATCTCGTCGTCCTCGAACTCGAGGATGAGGCCGCACTTCACGCAGATCAGGTGATCGTGGTGATCGCCGACGACCTCGTAGCGCGCCTGCCCGTCGCCGAACTGGCGCTCGACCGCGAGGCCGCTGTCGACCAGCAGCTTGAGCGTGCGGTAGACCGTCGCGTAGCCCACCTTGGGGTGGCGCTTGCGGACCTTGAGCAGCAGCTCGTCGATCGAGACGTGATCGCGCGTGCGCAAGAACTGCTCGACGATCGCCTCGCGTTGCGCGGTGACGTTGAGCCGGCGATCCTGGACGTACGCACGCCAGCGCTCCTTGAGCTCGCCGGTATCATCGGGCCGAAATTCCGAACGCTCGCCCATGGCGACGTCAGCTTCCCCGCAAGTAGTCATGGCGTCAAGCGATCTCGGACGAGTGACTTTTCATTTCGCGTTCGCTATGGTGCGCGCGATGGCGGATACGATCAGCGCCGCTGGTGCCGTCGCGGCGGCGGGCACGGGTTCCGGTGGCGCCGGCGCCGAGCTCGGCTTCGATCACCTGCTGACGCGGCTTCGCGAGGTCGTCGGCCGGCTCGAGTCGGGCGAGCTGTCGCTCGAGCAGTCGCTCCTGGTCTACGAAGAAGGCGTACAGCTCGCGCGGCGCGGCCAGCAGCTGCTCGCCAGCGCCGAGAAGCGCGTCGAGATCCTGGTCAGCGCGTCGGGCGGCCTCGAGGTCGTGCCGTTCGATGAGTCGGGGGCGGGCTAGCGTGACGCAGGCGACCCTGACGCCGTCGAGCGCGCCGCCCGCGTTGCTCGCCTTCCTCGAGGCGGTCCGCGTCGAGATCGACGCCGAGCTCGACCGCCGGCTCGCGCCGCCCACCGACGATCCCGGCCGGCTGATCGAGGCGATGCACTACGCCGCCACCGGTCCCGGCAAGCGCCTGCGCCCCGCGGTGGTGCTCGCCGCCGCCGAAGCCGTGGGCGCCGCGCGCGCCGCCGCGCTGCCCGCCGCTGCCGCGCTCGAGATGCTGCACGCGTACACGCTGGTCCACGACGATCTGCCCGCGATGGACGACGACGAGCTGCGGCGCGGGCGGCCGACCGTGCACATCGCGTTCGACGAGGCGATCGCGATCCTCGCCGGCGACGGCCTCCTGACCCAGGCGTTCGGCGTGCTCGCCGAGCTCGGCGGCAACGCGGCGGCAGCGGTCGCGGTGCTCGCGCGGCGCGCCGGTTCCCGCGAGCTGCTCGCCGGCCAGGCGATCGATCTCACGACGCCGCCCGACGGCCTGCGCGACATCGCCGCGGTCGAGCGGCTGCACGCGGCGAAGACCGGCGCGCTGTTCGCGGCGGCCGCGGAGCTCGGCGGGATCGCCGGCCGCGCGTCGCCCGAGATCTGCGCGCGGCTCGGTCGCTACGGCATGGCGATCGGGATCGCGTTCCAGCACGCCGACGATCGCGACGACGCCGAGCTGGTCGAGCTCGCCGCGACCGCCGCGGCGCGGATGCGCGCGCTGTGCGGCGAGGCTCGTGAGATCGCGCAGAGCTTCGGTCCGCGCGGCGCCCGGCTCGACGACATCGCCGCCTGGATCGCCGCCCGGGCCTGAGCCGCGTCGAGCGGAGGCCGCGCGGGCGAAAGCGCTCCCGGAGATCAACGAAATTTGTCCTCGGGGATCCGCGTTGCTAGGGTCGTCGGATGCGGCGCCTGGTTCCCCTCCTCGTTCTGGTCGCCTGCTCTGGCGATGACGGTCACAAGCAGCCCACAATGCGGCCGCGGGTCCCGCCGGCCGTCGCCGACGCGCCGCCGGTCGAGACGTCTACTGCGCCGCCGACGCCGACCGCGCTGACCGAGGCGATGGCCGCGCCGTACTGGACCGCGCCCGACGAGGTCGCCGCCGCCCAGCAGTTTGCCCTCGAGCAATGGCCGGCCGCGCTCGCCGCGTTCGAGGCCGCGCTCGCCAAGGCCAGCGACGACGAGCGCAAGGCGCGGCTGCACCTGATGATCGGGCTGTGCGCCGAGCACACCGGCGACTTCGCCAAGGCGACCGAGCACCTGATGTTCGCGCACGATCACCTGCCGCTGCTCGCCGACTTCACCGCGTTTCACGCCGCGAGCGCCGCGTACTTCGCGCACCAGCCCGCGGTCGCCCAGGCGCTCGCGTCGACCGTCGCGCCCGACTCGATCGTCGGCTACGACGCCGAGATGCTGGTCGGCGACGTGCTGCGCGACGCCAGCGACTGGGCCGCGGTCGCCGCGCACTACGAAGGCTACGTCCAGCGCCGGCCGCACGGTCCCCGGCGCTCGGAGGCGCGCTTCCACGTCGCCGAGGCGATGGAGCACACCGGCAAGCCCGCGGCCGACGCGATCGCGCTGTATCGCAAGATCGCGATCGAGGATCCGCTGTCGCCGTGGGCGACCCGCGCGCAGGATCGCGTCGTCGCGCTCGCCACCGCCAACCGGCTGCCGCTCGCCAAGCTCGAGGCCCGCACCGCGTCCGAGGACATCACCCGCGCCAAGCAGCTGTTCGATGCGATGCGCAACCCCGAGTCCGAAGCGGCCTACGACGACGCGCTCCGCGATCCGAAGATCTCGCCGGCCGACAAGTGCGACGCCGCGTACAACAAGGCGCAGAGCCGCTTCAAGGCGCGAGATCGCCGCGGCGCCTCGACCATGTTCGACGCCTCCGAGGCGGCGTGCGCGGTGGCCGGCAACACCGATCTCCGGATCAAGAGCGCGTATCAAGCCGGCCGGTCGTACGCGTTCATCGGCGAGCACGACGTCGCGATCAAGCGCTACCAGGCCGCGCAGGCGATCGACGCCAAGCACAGCTACGCCGACGACGCGCTGCTGCGCGAGGCCGAGGAGTGGACCTCGCTGGGCGACGCCAAGCAGATCGAGGCCACGCTGTCGGCGCTGCCGACCCGGTTCCCCGACGGCGACAACGTGGCGGAGGCGATGTGGCGGCTGGGCTGGCGCGCGTGGCGCGAGCAGCGCTACGACGACGCGATCACGTGGTGGCGCAAGCAGATCGAGCTGGTGCCGCGCGACGACAACTACTACGGCGAAGGCGAGGCGCAGTACTGGCTCGGCCGTGCCCACGCCGCCAAGCAGCAGCGCAAGGAGGCGATCGCCTCGTGGCAGGCCGCGGTGCGGATCGCGCCCGCCGCGTACTACGCGCTGCTCGCGCTCAACCGGCTGCGCGAGACCGACGCCAAGGCGTTCGCCGCGACGCTCGCCGAGATCTCGACCGATCCGAAGGGCTTCGATCCCAAGGCGCCCGCCTTCACGTTCCAGCCGCGCCCGGAGTGGGGCACGCCGGGCTTCGCGCGCGCGATGGAGCTGTTGCGCCTCGGCCTCGGCCTGCCGGCGGAGCGCGAGCTCAAGAAGCTCGGGCTCAACGCGCCCGGCGACAAGAAGCGGGTCGACGATCCGGACAAGATCGAGAAGCTGTGGGCGATGGCGTTCCTCTACGATCGCGCCGGTCGCCACGCGACGTCGATCTGGCCGACCCGCTGGCACATCCTCGACTACCGCAAGGAGTGGCCGATCGGCGCCAACCGCGCGCGCTGGCTGATCGCCTACCCGAAGGGCTACTGGGACCTGCTGACCCGCCACGCCGCGCTCAACAAAGTGCCGATCGCGATCCAGATCGCGATCGTGCGTGAGGAGAGTGGCTTCGAGCCGCTCCTCGAGAGCTACGCCAACGCGATCGGCCTGACCCAGATGATCCCGCCGACCGCCAAGGACTTCGCCAAGGGCACCGGCATCGATCCGACGCGCGAGAACCTGCGCGACCCCGAGAAGAACGTGACGATCGGCAGCCGGTTCCTCGGCTCGCTGTACAAGACCTGGGACGGCTTCATGCTGCTCGTGCCGCCGTCGTACAACGCCGGCCCGGCGGGCGTCCGCAAGATGCTCCGCGCGCGCGGTACGTGGGATGCTGACGAGTTCGTCGAGGGCATCGTCGACGATCAGGCGCGCAACTACACCAAGCGCGTGCTCGGCTCGTACTTCACGTACACCTGGCTGTACGACCACCAGGTGCCCGAGATCCCCAATACGATCCCCAAGGCGCTGCTTCCGAAACCGTAGCGCAGGCGCACACCGTGTACGCACTCTGTACAAAGCGGCGCGGCGCGGTCGACTCACTGCCTAGGGGGGCGATCCTCATTGTTGGCGCCCCGCTCTCAGTAACCTCAACGATCATGCGT
>Ga0307513_10004415_pt1 | contig 18780 bp, 18 predicted proteins | sample 15_EM_MG_FD_202174 | JGI IMG/M metagenome (GOLD analysis project Ga0307513, IMG submission 202174) | Populus trichocarpa ectomycorrhiza microbial communities from riparian zone in the Pacific Northwest, United States - 15_EM | ecosystem: Host-associated > Plants > Roots > Unclassified | place...
ATGTGGAACACTCGTCACATGTGGTATGAGCCCACCCGTGCCCATGGACCACCGGGCTGTCAACGCTCAATGATTGGGTCAGTAATGCAAACATCAATCCTTGCTCACTGAGATACGACTGCATTTCTGTAACTTTGGTGACAGCAAGGGAAAGGGCTGTCGCTGGAGAATCCCGAAGAGCTTGACAGTTAAGAAATATAAAAAGATAAAGACAAGGCATAAAATGTGTGGAAGCTTGGACGCATTTCATTGCTGTGCATGGATACAATATCCGGATGTCTTCATGATGGAAGCGTTATTGATTTTCATGCAAATCAGGAGGACGGCAATTAATGATACACCTTGGATGCATCGGATCTAGCTCGTGATAATAATAATTTATAATAGACTGGTCAAACGGAGCGCCCAGTCATCTCTCCAGCTGAGGGACGGTTAAAAATTGAGGGCCGGCTTGTAGATACTTGACCAAATAGAGAGTGATTGCCCACAATGCGTGAGGTGTATGGGCCCTGACGTCAACAGGAGAACGAGCAATTAGGACGTCGGTTGCTAGATATAGGCACACACCCAACGTGACGTAGGATGAGCAAATTCGCCAGGGCGACTGATTAAATGGCCGCCTATTGATAGAGAAGGTCGCGAGATGACATCGAATATTGTCGTCCTGTGAGGTAGTGAGCCGCAGGGGTGGCAAAGAGTGTCATGTATGACTAGAACGAGCTCTGATATACGTCGAAACAGGATTGTAAATTTGGGGCTAAAAATATAGCAATTGTATTCACCCTTACCTAGGGACCCCTTTTAAACATAAGAGGCGGATGACAGGCGATGACGCGATTACTAGCTACTTGACTGTCTACTGCCCAATTACAATGTTAGAGTGTATTCGCAATTCCAAAAGTCGAATACAGCGTGCATGCCCATGAGCCATTAATTCCCCGTCGAAGATGACTCAGCTCATAGCACCCAGTCCATCAATCAGTTGGGATATATCGCTAAGGGACATATTGTGGTAGGATACGGACATGCACTGTTCAGTTGATGATGCCTCACCCAAATACGGTCAAGTAGCTCAGTGGTTAGAGCGCTGCTGCTGGATACGCAGACCTGGGTTCGATTCCCCGCCTGGTCATTCTTTTCTCTCTAACAGTATAGCCCTTTACGTTACTATTATTTTGGTTCTACGTAATACTTAGCGCATCTTAATGTTCCTGAGCTCACCGTAACCCCTGCCATATGGAATCTCAGCGGACTGTAAACTCATTGTTGCTCAGCGACTTTGTCTATTGACAGATGACCATTTACCCAGTTACACCATGCAACTCAGGATTACGACGGATGGTATAGCTACCGAATATCAACAAACGGCCATTTCCTCTGTGGCCTCGGTCACCCTACCTCGCTCCGGGTGCCCATTGCACTCGCCGCGGCCTTTCAATCGTCCCCCTGCCAACATCAGGCCTACCACACGTCGCGCCACACGAGCCATCACTTCTACTACGTACTCTACCGTCGCTCACTGCGGCGCTCTATACGTGTTCACGGTACCCCTTTCGAGTGTTTGCCGCATGAAACACGGTACGATCAGAGCAACTATATATCTACATCATGAGAACAAGTTCTCAAGTAATTTTACTGGGCATTCAGCATTGTCTACCCAATTCCAGCGCCATAATGTTGGGGGTGCCAATTGGCACCTGCACCTCATGACACAAGATCCTGGTCACTTGTCGGGGAATTTACATTATCCATCCCTCTCGCTTATTCGCGCGTGGGACAACGCCTAATTTATACCTCGTGCCGGCACGAAGGCCATCCGCCCCGCCGGACAACGAATCAGATGTGATCGGGTCCAACTCTCACATAAACTTAGCTACACGGACACTCAACAGCATGTAATATTCCAATCACGCCAGCAATTTAACTCGGACTTCTCTCCGCTTAGGAAACAGCGTGTCATGGCGCCTGAGCCATTTTTGCCTCTTGACAGCACATAATATCGCGAGGTTCATCTACATGGGGCAAATTAAGTATTAGTATGTTAAAGGACATCACAGCGGGTTAATGCATAAGCGGTGAATATATATGTCGATTTTGTGGCACTTTGGTGCTATTTTCTGCCAATCGACCAAACATGTTTTTACCCTCTTCTCGACCACCTCATCGTCAGTTCGCTTGCAAACAACCACAATGTATTGGATACAGTTTCCATAATACAGTGTATATATTTGACAGTAAACAACACTGCCGCAGCTAGTTACGTAGAGCCATCGGCATGTTTTTCGGAGGCCCCCATCACCAAAACCGCATAAAACGGATTGCCTCATTGTTGTCTACATGAGCCGTAATGTTTGCTCACGGCCGAATTCGGTGTTTGTAACTGTCGCAAAAAGTTCCTTACCAGACAGCCATCATTGCGACTTGTGCACCCTAAAATTTCTTACAAGAAATATACATATCAAACTTAAATTTCGAAGTTGCCCTCGTCCAAAAAAAAAACCGCCCCGCGTTAATATGGAGTATGCAAAAATCAGTCAACCCCATAAGGGGCGGTCTGCTGCAGTATTCATGGACTGAACCCTAGATAGTATGGGAATGGGGGCAACTTAAGGTTCACATAGGGCCAGATAGGACTTCCGCCGGCAAAAGGGCGTAGGGCTCCCGCTACCCCTTTCTTCTTTGAGGGATCGATCCAAGATCTCAATAGAGCATTTATGGCCCAAGCTGTTCTCCTCCGACACCAGTGACGTAGAACCGCGCACCCGAAATCCACAGACACGAGACTGCCGCACGTAACTACTCCTGGCGCCCGGGAACCCAAGTACGTACATCACATAAACGCCGTGGAACCGAGTCAGGGTCGCAATTGGTTTGTAACTACATCCCCGTTCTGGTCACTCTCATAAGAGTGTGTTCTGATTCGAATGCATGATCTGATATGAACACATCATATCAAAGACGATTCCTTGAAGGGGTCATATGTACAGTCAGAGACTGGACCAGCACCACTAGCTATGACACCCTCATTGGGTTCTGTCTCACGACTCGGACGAGATTCGAGGTGATGAAATAATGGGTTTGGAATCCGAGAATTTTGTGCGTTGGATTACTAGAACGATACACACTGAAACATGTGACAAGCGTTACTAATGTATATGAGACGAGGTACATGACAAACAAGTGGTTGCTTTTGAATCACGATATCAAATCATTCTGAGCTGGTGCTCACATACATATGATACAAAATATGAAGAGGAAGGCTGATAGTCAAGTTGACGCGTGGTCGGTTTCATAGTGCCATGGTGGCTGCTGGGGATGCTGGGGAACTCGTGCACGTGGACCGGGCTGTGGAATGGAATCCGGTGTTGGTTCATTGTGGAGAGGTGCCGACGGGGGAAGCGGTGACGGTCCGTAGGAGGAAGAGAAGTGTGAATGGGTGGGTGACTCAGGGGCTGTGGCGGACGGATAGGACACATAATTGTGAGGGACGACTGAATTGTCACCCATGGAAGCACCGAGGTGTGCACCTGAGGCGACTGGCGCGAAGGACATAGGGGACATGCCCATGAATTTGTATGGTTCCTCAGTATACGAGTCCATTCCAGCCGTCGTGGGGCCCGTTATCGGAGATGGTGTCCACGCGTTCGCGTGAGGGTGCACAGATGCTTCGGGCACACTAATGGGCGTAAAATCTGGAACGCCGTGCCACGGATGTCCCATCCAAAGAGAATAACCCGAGGTCATACCACCATGAGAAGGGCCATACGATGAGCTGGTAAACGTGCCGTTAACTGCCTGCTGCTGCGATGCATGTAAATGGTGGTGCCCTATGGAACGAGCATCTTGGACATTGGGCGGCACTGACGAAACGTGATCCAGGTTCATGGCCACTCCCCGGGTGGTTTGACTCGCTCTCGAGTTGTTTTCGTCTGCTTGCGGTACCGTGTCCTTTGGCTGTATCTTCCTTAGCTTGGCCATCGGCCCCCGCTCCACGTCTCTATCCTCTCCATGTGTCCCTTCATTGAGGACCGGGGGACTGGGTCGACCAAAGGAACGGACAGCTGTTGGCTTGTCCAGGTGGGCCACTGGACCAGTGGCGAGTGAACCATTGGATGAAGGTTCAGACACTGCGTTCACGTTCATAGAGTTTAAGAGACTTGTGGATGGAGGAGAAGGGGCCAGGGAAGACGGAGTTGACTTTGCGGGCGACTCTCTCAGGCGACCATGGTGTGTGGACTGCGTACTCGTTGGTTGAGTCATCACCGACGGAGATCGACAAGGTTGAACTGGGTCGAGGATCAGCATGTCAGGTGTGAATGGGAGACGCAGGCCGTGCAAGTCCCCCAAGCGAGCGGCGGATATGTCACTCATCCCCTCCATGGCTTCGCGTGATCGCTTCGATCCGGCGTTATTGAGGTCTAATAATTCGACCCTGTTATTGGTACGGGCTAAAAGCATGCGGAGGAGCTTCAGAGTCTCTGCCTCTTCCACCACACCATCCCCACTTTGCTCCTGAAACCACTTAGCAGCACGTTCCAACAGGTCGATCACACGCCGCAATGCTTCCAACGCCCGTGCGGCTATTTTTTGATCTTGCTCCCCCTCGCAAAGTGTCAGTATACGGGCAAGGACGAGTCCGCAATCAAACGCCCGTCGAGGAACTGCTTGGGCGTAAAGGTAAAAGTGGAACCGAGGCTCCCGCATAAGAATTTCGAATTGGACACGAAGGAGGGTGGTGAGGTCGATACAAGGCCTTGTTGCTCTCGCGATGGCGTGTCGGGAGAAAGACTCGTTCAACGCCGAAGGCGAGTAAAGTGAGAGTGGACTCAAAGCAGACTCGTGCGCACTTGAAGGGGCCGATGGTGTAGCCGTCGCAAGACCTGCCTCTATGGCGAGAAGGTGCCTCCACATTCGAACAATCCCTACCCATGCATCGAGGACAAGCTCCATTTTCTGCACCGCGGTCTCGACATTCTCAATCCGACCCACATCTTCGACATCCAATGCCAACGATGGGGGCATAGTGGTTAGGAATGCTTTGATCGCGTTGCTTTGAGAAATCACGACGTCGATGGCGGCACCTTTTGATGTTGCCGAGCGAAGTTGATGGCGCGATGTTTTGAGAAGTTTGATGAGGCTAGAACAGACGTGAGAACCGGTTGTGAATGTTTCAAGAGGCAGCTTACGAGGTGCGAGTGGCGAGGAACAGGGCGTCAGACTCAAAGCACATCTGGGTGAAGGGCGGGTCGATGGGGAGGAGCGATGGCACGTTGAAAACATCCGAAAGATGCCTAGGAATATATTCAGCCGATGATAGGGACAGGTTTTGGACGCTCACATTTCGTAGTAATATACCGCGCATGCCAATTTCGCCCATTCTCGTAGGTCCCTGGAGTGCGCATCGTTTGATACAGATTGTTGTAGTGATTGGTTCGCTTCTCGATCCTCACAGGCCTGGATGACCATTCCGAGCACGACCCGTATTTCTGCTCGAACCCAGTCGCGATGCCAGACACCGGAGTCAGGTTGCTCCCCACCGGTGAGTCTATGGGAAAACAGAAGAAACTGAAGTAGCAATGCTCCTGACCAAAGGTGATCGACAAGGTTTGGTGATAGCTGTGGGTGACTAGTAACGAGTTGCAACGCTCGCCGTCCGGCGGTGTAAAGATTGATCGCGCGTGTAGAAGAGAGTGTGGGACGAGCGCTGCCAATGGCGGCAAGAGCGAAGGCACCAGTGGCGATAGCGTAAAGAGCAAGGTGGTTCAGGCGGGATAACGGATTGGGCTCCTGAACGGCAGAAGGGGCGTTACGAAGGAGGTCTACACGCCGAACTAGGTCGTCGTGACTGCCGAGAGGTTGAAAGGTGAAGACATCCTTGACAATTTTGAGAAGGTTGACTTGTTCGTCCACTGATGGAAGGAGAGCGAGGAGTGCAGGAGTCACGCAAGGGTCACCGTCGCGGTCAATGTAGTAATAGTGATCGGGCAAGAGAAAGAGAGGGATTGGAGGACGGTTGGTGGCATGGGCAGCTTGAATGGCAGAAGCTCGTTCAGGCGAAAGTGATAGGACTTTGCTAAGAATTTGAAAGACGTCACTGGGGCATGTGGCAAGTAGCGCATCCTGGCGGGCGGCATCCGATCCTGTTTCGCTGGGCGGGTCAGAGTCGAAGTCGACCACTCTTTGGGTTGGGACGAGGAGTTTCTGGCGTGCTCGCTCGTAATAGAGCTCGATATTCAAAACGCGTTCTTGTAAGACATCATTGTCTCTGTGGAAGACGTGGGTCGGATGAGCGCGCGATGCTAGTAAAAGGGGGGCTGGCTGCTCACATTGGGGGGCAAGCAGGACGCTGATACTCGCATATTCGGTGATGAAAAGTACACTGGTCACAGGGAAGGGCCTTGTTACAGCCAATTTTGAGTCTGTGGCACTAAAGAGAAGGGAGCAAGTTGGGGAGATGATGAGCCCGCGAGTGAAGACGAAGCTGGGACAGTGAGGATGCCTACCTCTGTACAAACCACGCTGGGTCGCGCAGGCATGGAGAGGAGATGTGGAGGAGACCAAGTGAGAAGTCGGTAGAGGTCGATCCCCAATTGTCTTAGCTGGTGCAGGACTGCTGCGCGGCGACTGACCAGGTGGATCCCGGCTCAGGTACACCCGGCCTCAACGCCTCATCCAACGAACCAAGCCTCGAGCCTCGCTCGTCTCCACCTACTCACTTGGCACGTGAGCAGCTGCCCCGGAAGCTCCTATCTCTGTCTCCTGCTAATCTACTTCTCCCTCATTTCCTGGCATCCCTAGCATCCCTAGCATCCCTAGTATTGCTCGAGGGTGCCAGGAACACGTGTTGCACACACAAGCAACACAGCCAATACAGCCAAGTCAACCAGAAATAGGATCATTACCAATTCGTTGTTTATCATTCCTTTATGGGATCTGCGACCACTCAATCGGCTCACAGTGGGATTCCAGTCCTGCACGGCTGAGGAGGGACTGAGACTGTACGTTCCCAGCACCTAGCACAGAGAAGCCGTTGCCATTGGTCCTCAAATTCAATCTGTATACAATGTTTATGTCATTACCAGACCCAAATGAATCAATCAAGGTCTCGTCTCTGAATGTAGACCGGAAGAATTTCGACCGTATCAATTTTATTAGCCTCTGGACAACCTTGGCTTCGAATCCGGTGATCCTACCCACTCGACGATGGAAGCCTGCGCCTCGCGGTGATGGACCAGGCTTTTTTCTAAATGCCTTAAAATAGCAGCAGAGGGGAACCCCTTGCGTGCTATCAACCATCTCCCATACTCATTCAGCTCAGATGAATGGGGCGGGTCTAGCTCCCCCCTTTTCCGAGAAGAGGCATTGCAGAATCATCATCAAGGTACCGTTATGCCATTTCCACCCCATTGATCTGCTTCCTTGACTGTCCAAATACACTCCCGTCCCTTGTCAGTACCAACCCTACTATGTGTGGAACCCTCGCTTGCGACAGAACGAGGGTAACTTAGACTCTTCAGCCCAAGGTCGAGGTTCGTCCGAACAATCCTTGAACACAAACGAGGACGCAAGAAACGTTATAAGTGGCTCTTACAAATCCTCCTACAAGCTATATATACACTCGAACAAAACAAGATGGAAAATGTCCAGCGTTCCAGAAGCCAGAGGCTCAGGGGCATCATGAGGGGACTCCGCGGCCGGCTACACGGCGGCGTCTAACATCCTCTAATGCAGCGGCCACCAGTGGCTTCATTGCCCGCTGTTCACGCCAAGTACGAGCGGACCCCCTCACCCGAGCTAGGAACACGGCCAGAATGGCCACACTCTTCAGACTCCGTCGTCTTCTAGACGCCACCGGCGGTGTCTCTAGCTGGCCCGGGTATCCGATCCGAGCAATTGCCGCTAAAACCTTTTCCTCACTAGGACAGCAACTTCGATCAGCGATCATGACGAAGAGCGACAAGGTTGGGAACGACACTCACTTCTTTTCCAAGTGGCTGATGATCCTAAGGACGTAATTCTTTTGGTAAGCAAGTTCGATGCGGAACGTCGACTCCCGCGTGAACTTGTCCTTCAAATAACGGATTTGAACGAGAAGGCCTTTGCATTCTTTGTTATGCTGAAGTTGCAATCGAGCCACATCACCGTCCTCGCTTTGGGGACCATCAGTACACTGGGAAAAAAAAAGGGAGTGCGTCAGAATCGTTACATACCCGCCGCAGATGTGTGCCTGCATTTGGTCCTCCAGCGCAACCTTCTTCGACATTTGAACTCCGAGCTGCTCCTGTAATGTGCGAATTTGGGACCTGAGCTGGTCTTGGACACGGTCAGCCTTTCCATTCTCCTCCCGTCTCTTGAGGGCCAGCTCATCACGCTCAGCTTTGAGAGCGCGCAAATCTCGACCAAATGCATCTGCATCCCTCTTGATCCTCCTGATTTCGCTCTCCAAGGTCGAGACAGTGCGCACGACGTCTGAATGTTCCTTTGACATACGCTTCTTTTCCTGTTCCACCCGCTCCAATTCGGATGATCGTTGCGTGAGCGCCTGTTTGAGATCTTCGATCTCCTGCACTTGGATGTCGAGCTGATGGCACCGCTCGTCGTGTCCGGTTTGGGAGGCTTGCAGCCTCTGTCGCAACTTCTCAACACGCTAAAGACAACGTCCATGAGCGCCCGCCTCAGCTAAAATCCGGAGGGACATACCTCCGAGGCACGAGCGAATTGGCGCTGGAGGTCACTGTGATTGTCCGCCAGGACATCACGTTCTTGCCGCAGTTGCTCGATGAGTTCCAGGTTCTCATTCAGTTTGGTTTGTAGATACCGGGCTTTGTTTTCTGCGATGACATTGGCTACGCCACCCGTCAGCGCCTGCTCGTTACTAGTGAACGACGCCACCTACATCGAAGCTCGCTTTCCAGCTCGTAGTTCTCTTTTTTGTACTTGCGAAGCTGCTCTTTAACAAGGTCCATGTCCTAGGGATTTATCCTTAGTGAGTGTCTGGGAGAGCACTTATGAACATACTGCTTGCGTGCGCTGAAGCTCAGTCGCAATATCCTTTTTACCGTGGAGCTCACGGTTCCGCTCAACAGTAATGGTCCTCAGTTTAGCCCGTTCAGCCTGGAGGTCGGCTTCTAGCTCGGCGACCATCTCTTTCGCCTTGTCCAGCTCCTGCGACTACTTCGTCAGTGCCACTCGAGAACACCAGAGCAAGTAGTCAACCAACCGCCTCAACCCCAACCCGCTTCTTCTCATCCAACGCCCGGCGAGCCTTATCGTCCTCGGCCCTCTTTGCGGTCTTGCGCAGGATATCCCGCTCACCCAACAACCGGTCCTTGTCCCTCTCCCAATGACTCTTGAGGAAGTCAAGCTGCTCATTGACAGTCTTGAGCGCGAGGCGGAGGACTTCGGGGCTCTTCGCAGAGGCCGTAGACGGATCGGAGGGTAACGCAAGACTTGCCGTCGCGTCCACCACTGAGCTACAAAAACACAGAGGGATAAGCATCTCATATAGTAAGCTCGATTCAAACATACCTCTTATCCCCGTCTCCAACGCGGAAAACAGCGCTAAGATCGAGTCCGCCACCACATTCGAGGCACCTGATCTTCTTCATCCTCTTCGTCCGCCTCTCCTCCCTCCGCTCGAGCCGTGCTACCTCATTCTCCAGCACGCCGACGTGCGTCAGGGCATCACTAAGCTTCGAATTAAGCACAACGACGCCATGTCCCACCTCCTCGAGCTTGTCGATCTTATCGTCGACGCTTTCGTTTGCATGCGCCAGCTCGCGTTCTAACACTGCAATCTGCCGGATGTAAGGCGACGCCTCCGCACCGCCCCCATTGGCAAAAGTCGTTTGGTTGAGCCAGGACATCTGTGGGGGGGAATTTCTCAGTGACCGATGGAACCCAATTCCCGCCACCAAGAAAACAAAAGGTCGGTGCTCACCTCGCGCAATGGTCCACCAGGCGTCTTTGGAGTCTTGAGTATCGCCAGCGTCCGATTAACAGCAGGCGAAATGCCCCCAGGGAAGGCAGATGTTCCAGCAGCTCCGGCTCCAGCTGCACCAAGCATAACCCTGAGCGTCCGCACGCGCTCCTCGAGTTCCGCCTTCTCCTTCTCGAGCACCGCAATCCGTACATCCTTGGCCTGCTGGAGCGCTGTCCGTGTGGGCGAATCAGACAGCAAGTGATTGAGCCGCGCAATCTCCCGATGCGCCGTGTCCAGTTCGTGTTCGAGGATCTCAAGTTCCTGGATATGCACCTGCACCTGCGAGGCTCGCGATACAGCTTCAGATTGATCGATAAAGGTCGACTTCTCTTCGTTAATCGTCGTCAGGCCTCCTCCGCCGCGGGACTGGGACTGGGACTGGGACTGGTTAAACGACAACGCATTCCTCCGCTCAAGTTCGCGCGTCCTGGCCTTCAACCCTCCCACCTCTTCCTCACTCTGCACAATCCGCTCCTCAGCATCCTCCAACGCGTGCGTAAGCCTGTCCACACTCTCCTCAGCAGCCTCCGCGCGCTCCTCAAGCTCAGTAGCCCTCTGCCTGAGCGCATCGACGTCCTCCAGCGTACCATCAAGCTCGACCTGCGTGCCCGCGAGCTCTGATGCAAAGCCCTCAGCATTCGCCTCGGAGCTCGCGAGCGCAGAGTCAAGCTCCTGGATCTGTGCGTGGGCTTTCTGCAGCTGCTCCTCGAGCTGGCCCGCGTGCTTCTGCAGAGACGCCTTGGTCGCGTCGACAGTGGCGAGCCGCGTTTTCAGGTGCGCATTCTCGTTACGTAACCTCGCACTCTCCTCCTCGACGCGGTTCGCCTGCTCTTGGTCGACGGTCTCCGCCGATTCAGCCCGCTTCGCGCTCTGGCTCGCTGCCATCGCCCTGCGCTCTGCATCCGTTGCGCGGTCCTCAAGCTCCTTCACAAGCGCCCCGACGCCCTCCTCGACCTCGCGCATGCGCCCCTTCCACCGTTCTCTATCCCTCTCCCGCTCCTGCTCAAGCTCCTCAAGCTTGCCCCTGAGCTCCTCAATCTCACCCTCTCGCTCCATCGCCGTCGTATTATTCGAGAGATCAGAAACGCTCCCACCCCCACGGCCACCACTCCGGCCCCGTTGAACGCAGAGCGCGTTGAGCCGCGCCGTCAGTTCCTCGTTCTCTTCAACGAGCCGGCGGTTGAGCGCATGCAAGTACGCATTCAGCTTGGTCGCATTGAACCGGCCAGCGGCGCCCTTGGGACCCATCGTCGGGTCGAAGCTTGCGTTCACGCGCGGGTGCAACGTCAGGTCGTGGCTGGTTGCGGTCGAGGTGTCCTCCGAGAGACGGCGCGAGTGCGGCGTCGAAGCAGATGCAGGCGTCGTAAGCGGGTTGAGCGAATGTCGCCGTGGGTAAGTGTTGAGGGTGGTCTTCGTGGCGGTCTTGGCGCGTGTGGCGTTGGCGGGTTGGGGGGTTGGCGCGATCATACTAGTGGTGTTCCCCCATCGCCCACTCAGCCGAGGACGGGCGCCAAATCGAACGGTGGAATTGACGACACTCAAGAAAAACTCCTTCCTCGCCGCGATGGGCGTCTTCTCCCCGCCTCCCTCTTGCTCCAGGCCCTCATCCTCCTCGTCCTCCTGCTCCCCAACCTCCTCGACTCGTTCCCCCGCCTCAGAATCGTGCCGAGACCGCGCGTACGACTCGGAGTCGTGTGGGTGATGAACCGGCGACGAGAATTGCACTTGCCTCGCCGCGCGGGAGTCCCGCAAAGACGACAACAGCGACGACGCCGACGGAGTGTGGGTCTGCCGCGGGGGCGGGCAGGGCGTCTGGTCGGCCGTCACGATGCTCTCCTGTGTCGGCTCCAGGCCCTGATCCTCATGCAGTGGAGGGGTCCTAAGGTGGGGGTCCTGTGAGTTGGCCTCATGCAGCACTTCTTCCTCTTCCCCCTCTCCTTCGCTGTTGACGTTGCCGTCGTCCGAGGGCGTATACGCAGTGGGCGAGTCGGCCGTCACAGGTGAACTGTGGTTTTGCACATGCCCCAGTCTCTCGTGACCAAACGAGTTTGCTAAGGCGGGTGAACGGGCGAGGGACGACCTACGCGACTGGGACTGGGACTGGGAGGGGTGAAGAGAGCTGCGGGAGACACGTGACGCCTCGAGGTGGCTCACGGAGATATCGCTCGGTGGCGTGGTGTTGGGTGTAGTGGAGGCTTGAGAGCCCGTCCCCGAGCGCGTGAGTGAGGGCGTGCGCGGGCGGAGGAGAACTGGGCGGCGAGCGGATGAAGGTGTGCTCGTCGCGGACTGTAGATCGAGTTGGCACATCAATCAAACTGCAATATGGGCGGGTAAGGACGGAGGAACACTGACCTTTGCTTCGGAACGCCCAGAACGGATGGAAGGTGAGTTGGAAGATTTTCGCCTGGCGCTTGTGCTCGTGTTTGAGTGCGAAGAGGGTGCATGGCTCGCGGTGCGAGAGAGAACAAACGAGGGGTCCTGTGAAAGGGACGAGGTTAGTCACGATCAAACAGTGCAGGAAGGCATTTCGGTCGCGCGCTGGAACGAGATAGGGGCCTGTATGGGACAAACCTGAAAATAAGCCTTCTTTGGCCTTAATGGACCACTTTAAGGACCTTGCTGGGAAAGAGGAAACAGAAAGAGACCAGAATCTCTAGCCTGGATTGTAAAGTCTTGCAGAACCACTTAACCATCTCCGAAAGAGATTTTCAAAACAAACATAGGACCTGTGATCCCTCTGGGTCTTACTTAAGGTCTGTTTTTCGAGCAACGGGCGACAATGTCGGAGAACGAATTTGTCACATGACCGTTTGTTCAGAAACATGGTAGGCAACTGGTGTGGGGTTGCGACATCGAGAACAAGGCAGAATGAATTGATCGTTGTTGCAACCAACTGGAATTCAACCAGATCGCCGAGCAGCCGCCCCCATCCGCAGACCAAAAATAATCAAAGGTAGGGGCAAGACAAGAGAGGAGATTGGGGAGCATAGAACACTCGCCTTTGAATCTGACCGGACACTGATAGAATCTTCATGGGGGATACGCGGGGAACTGGTCCGGCTCGCGGTGCGGGAGACGACTGGGGTGGGGTCCTAAATGTTTGGGGAGTAAGCTCACCCTCCGCTGCCTTTCATGCACCAACTAGAAGAAAAGGACGCACTCTGGAATCGCTCCTCAACCCAACAGTTGAAGAGTCCCTCCTAACAGGGGAATGCGACCGACTGGTGGGCTGGAGGGCATCGTCGAGCCCCAGGCTGAGGTCTACATCGGGTAAAGCAAGGCCATCAATAAATTTGCTGTTGATGTCGTCCACGTCGGCGCCTCCGCCGTGAGGGTGGAAGCCAGAAAAGTCACTGGTTGTGGTGGCAACCGCGCTGATCTCAAAGGTCTCGTGCTTGTCTGCGAAGCGGACAGTTGGGGTACTGCGCGTGGACTTGTTGAGGCCTTGAGAGAGGATGGAGCTCGGCTGGCCCGCCGACGAACGGCGGCTTGGGGGCGGCTGGTAGGTGTGGCGGCTCGAGGGCAGCGTCGGTGTAGGTTGTACGGGTAGTGAAATCAAGTGGTCGTCGTCGAGTTCGGCGCGTTTGTTGTTGTTGCCGTTTGGGAGAAACGAGGAATCGACGTCGTCTGTGATGTCGTCGATGGCGGGCAGCGAGGGCAGCGAGGGCATGTCGACGTGTTGCGCGTCTTGGATACGCCGCCAGACACGCGACGGCGTCTCGAGCAGCGGCATCAGAGCGGAGGTGGTTCAACTTGACTATACGCCAAACAACAACAAACAACAAACATTGACATTCCGACTCCGACGGCCTGATGGTGGTGAACACGGCGAGGATCCAAGGCTGGGATCCTGTATTGCTTATATCACAGGTAATTAACATTATTTACAATGATTATTAGTAATGATTATAATAACTCCCCCACAGATAGTAACCCTCCAAGCCCTCCACTATCTCGCCCTCGGTATCCTCGTCCCTTCGCTCCTCAGCATCTTCGCCAACCCTGTGTCCCTCACGTATGAAGGCGGTCCTGCAAACGTCGGCATGATCATGGATTGGCGTGAGCTTGCTGGCCGTCCCACCTCTATCGGCCGCTCCCGCGGCTGGAACGCCTTCGACGCTGTCTACAGCGGCGGCACCCAGTTCTCCGCGTCGAGGAACGCCCCCTGGCGCCAGCTCGGCGGGGATCCGCTCCGCGCGTGGCTCATCGCTGCTGCATGGGTTGCCACTGCGTTTGTCGAGTACGTGGTCCCCGCCCAGTCTACTCCCACGCTGTTCCCATCACCTTGCTGACGGTTTGTTGTTTAATTGGTGCAGTGTCTACTTCCTCTACACCTTCGTTCGCAAACCACGGATGATTCTCGACTTTAGCGTCACGCTCATCTTCACCCACTTTATCCTCGCCACCTACTACTCGGGTTCTCTGCCACTTTCTCTCTTCTTCTGGCTCGTCATGGCTGCCTCGGCCGTCATTATGATCGTCTTTGCCGAGCAGCTCTGCGTCAAGCGCGAGATGCGTGAGGGACTGGGTCCAGCAGTCATCCCAACCAGGGATATGGATGATGAGGACGATGTAGAGGCTATTGAGCTTGGGGAGAGGAGGGACTGACCGAGTGGCAAGTTCTAATTGGAACAATTGGCACCAATCCCAACCGTCATGACCGCAAACTACGAGTTAGATGAAGTAGAGATCGACTAATTCACGTTCAGGGACCGCAGCGGACAACTCGCAACAGACTTCAATACTGGCCTCGATTCTACCTTGACCTGATACTTCAGTCCTCCCAGCCATCGCTACTTGCCTCAACTTATTCTCATCGCAACTCGAGACGGTGATAGAATAGGATACTAACAGCAATGAAGCCGGCCACCGTAGTTTGTATATTATCCGGCTCGTTGCTCGAAACATCTCCCGGAATTCTTCCAAAATTCGTTCGTCTATTGCGTCTACGATACTGCAGACTGAGGGATGAGGAGATTGGAGGACTCGGGGAGCAATTGGCCGTGGGGTTATTTGGGACCTCTACTCAGCTGTCCCTGTCTTCCTGTGAGGGCCTATGACATACAGAACGGAAGCAGAGTCAGCATCAGGAGGGATATATGTGGGCGCCATCAATTCGATGCGGCTCGGACCCTGCTACATCGCGTAATTCTTCCAGAAAGGCGTCAATTGGGTTCAAGCTATGCGTCTTTATTCACATTATCTATTCATCTCGCCTCACCCTTAGCACTTGCTCTGTGCATTCCTTTCTCCCACTCGCCACATACGGACACCTTGTGAAAACCCCCAGTCAACCCGGCCGACTCGAGTACAGCTACCTCCAGCCCGATTCGTCCCGATTCGATTCGATTGTCATTGCGATCTCCCTTGTCGCATGTTTGGTTCGCAGAGTCACCCGACTGGGTGACAAGATAAATTAGAACAATCGACTTTATTCGTGCTATTTTCAAATACACCCGGTTCGGTGTGCTTCCCCACTGTCTTTCCACTTCGCAGCCCCCCATGAACCGCCATTCTGCATGACATTCGGAAAGCACCTTCGTATCACTCGGCCACCAACCAGGTTCGATTCCGTCGATCCATCTCGATCCCAATGTCAAGAGTGTGTGCCATCTATAATCTTCCTTCATTCCATTCTCTATGTAGGCTCGAATCCTGTGCCACCCTAAATTCCCCTTTGTTACTGCACCATTTATTGAGGTGGGTATCTCCCCGATCATCCCCTCACGATTACGAGGCCACCAGACCGGGTGTGCACTGTCGACGTCATATAATGGTCCAACTCGATACCCCACTGACACCCACTCCCAGATTGCATCTCGTCATGGAGCTGGCATTAACCATCGTCTTTATTCACTGATTACGACACCAAACCTTCTCGAATTCTTGGTCGCAAGTCATTTCTCCAAGCCCCACGCTGTCGGACGAAACAGAGAAACCGGCCATCACGCAATTCGACATGTCCAGGGTCCAGGCGTCCGATCCCGATGGGGCAACCGCTTCCTGCGTTCCAGCGTTGCCGTCTCGGCTTTGCTCACCGTGGGCAAATCCAACCCAGCCTCACCTCCACCCCTGGCCGCCGCATCAATCAATTTTGCGTCCAGCCGCCCCCAACCCCAAAAGGATATTAAACGACGCGCGTGTTGCCTTGGCCACCATTGCACAGAGCGGCACGTCGGTCTTTGTAGTGTTGACTGACTGCCACACTTTAATTTGGGAGAATGCCCGGAATATCCTACCAACAGTCGACGCGTTCGCCGGTATCCCTCCCATCACATCAAACCACCTGTCAGTCAATCAATAGGTCGCTCCTTTCGACCCGGTGGTAACCCTACCCCACCTTCCCATCCAGCGTGGACCCCGAAAATCCCTCTAAGCCCGAATACGTCCGACACTTCGGGTCGGCATTCTATCGGGTGGGCGGGCCTTGCGGACGGACATGGAGGAGCGTCTTGAAAACGAAACTGGAAGGGTCAAGTGGGCGCGGGACGACGGGGTGTGACAAGCTTCTCAGGGCCAACACGGGACTTGAAAGTGACAGGCGAATGGCCGTTGTCGAGTGTGCCACTCACACATTTGACCCGCCTCGAGGCTTCCTTTGCACTCCGACGTCCAACACGACGCGAGCTCCCTTATATCAACTCCCCGCTGCCGCGGCTGTGGGGGAAGTCTAGGTTCTCCCCCTCCCCTCCCCCAATCCCCCAACCGCCCCCTGCAGTAGATAGCCCAGGCTTGTTACTAGACGTGAACGAGACTGTTTGAGACTCTAGTCCGACTAAGAACGACCGACGAACGAACGAGGGAAGTAGCCCCGAGAGGAAAAAATTCTTCCCGAGAGAGCAAAAGCTTTCAATACAAACAGACCACAAACAAACCACAAGAGGAGTGATTGAGGGGAAATGCAGACGATAGGCAAACTCCTCTACCCGCTCTCCCTCGCACCTGCCGCAGTGCAGGATACTGTCGTACGTCCCAAAGCGAATTTTTTTCGTGACGCATATCTAATCCGTTTACCGGTTAGAAACTAGTCGTGATTGGAGGAACGGTTGAGACGGCGCGAAGGGTGTCGAGCAGCGCATGGGGCTCATTCGTTGATTGTAAGTTGACTGGCCAGCCTCGGATGGAGAACGTATTTAGCGGAGAATTCTAACGACGACCTGATGCGTGCCAGCATTCTTCTTGACTGCCCATTTCTCCCAGGATGACGTGTAGGTCATTTCATTTGCAATGTCACGTTTCGCCCCGGAGAGTATTCTACTAAACACTGGTTTATAGGCCATATGGTGAGTGATATAAAGGACAAATAAGATCAAATTGGGCAAACCTGATGGGATGTTCCCACTCAAGACTGGCTAATGAACTGGCTCGCGTGAATCGCCTCCCTTTTGTCTCCACTGTCTGGAACTGACAATTTTGTCGTGCAGAAAGCAACCCGCGTTTGGCAAGTCGCGTGAATTTGAGATTACAACACGACAAGTCGGGGGGGATGCGCTCGGTTCGAATACCTCAGGCGATATAGAAGAAGAAGAGGACGGAGACAAGGGGTTTGTGTATGGTAGGTTACCTTATTCAAAATGAAACAGGACGGAAAAAATCAAATTGCAATCCAACAGGGAAGAAGAAGAAGCGAGTCGTCTTCATGCCCTGCCAAGATACAACACACAATATTTACTATGCAGGACACCTCCTTCGGGTTCGTCTCCTCCTCTAGTCTTCCGCAGATATATTTATCTTTACTGCCCGCATAGATAACCCGCTCAAGGCGTAACGGCGAATACGGCCCAACGAACGAGCTCAAGATCAGTGTCGTAGCGCGGAACAACGACGTGATCAAGCGTCTCGTGCTGGAGGCGAAGAAGCAATACGAGGCGGACGCGGAGCACCGTGTGCACATCTTCCTCGCAGACCATTATGGGTACTGGCGCTGGAATGGCGCGCGACAGAAACGCCCCCTGAGCTCCATTGTGCTGGAACCTGGGGTGAAGGATATGATCGTAGCGGACTGCAAGGACTTTTTGCGATCAGAAGATGTACGTTCATTTCTCTCCTGCTTCCCTAATTTAGGAACCTGGGCGGCTGAAGAGGGATTGGATAAACAGTGGTACGCTGAACGTGGTATTCCATACCGCCGTGGTTATCTCTTGCATGGCGTACCCGGGTCGGGCAAGACAAGTCTCATACATGCACTGGCGGGTGAGCTCGGCTTGGATATTTACGTCGTTAGTCTGAGCATGAAGGGGTACGTACCCGTTCGCGTCAACATTTCGAGGGAGGCGCTTACATAGCGTTCGACAGGATGAGCGACAATACGCTCATGAACCTCATGAGCCGGATACCGAGCCGGTACGTGCTTGGTTTTGAGACGGTGCACTCGGACCCTAACCGCTGTTGCCGGCAGGTGTATCCTCCTCCTCGAGGACCTCGACGCTGCATTCACCCGCTCGGTAACGCGAGACGCGTCCTCGACGGGTACACCGGTACTAACCAGAGCCAGTGGGTCATCCCGACGGAGGGCTGCCCCCCCCTCGGACGACTCGAACGACGGGAACAGCCTCAGTCTGAGCGGGTTGCTCAACGCCCTTGATGGAGTGGCTGCAAGTGAAGGGCGGTGCGTCATCAAATGTCCCAAGTACCAGGATGACCTGACAATGTATTTCACCACAGGTTATTGTTCGCAACGACGAACCACATAGAACGCCTCGATCCCGCGCTTTCTCGGCCTGGCCGAATGGACGTTTGGATCAATTTCAAGAACGCGACAAAGTGGCAGGCAGAGGGCATCTTCAAATGTTTCTTCC